>Ga0136614_10001425_pt1 | contig 14098 bp, 11 predicted proteins | sample AntDrymUQ2792106_2_FD_106643 | JGI IMG/M metagenome (GOLD analysis project Ga0136614, IMG submission 106643) | Polar desert sand microbial communities from Dry Valleys, Antarctica - metaG UQ279 (21.06) | ecosystem: Environmental > Terrestrial > Soil > Desert | place: Antarctica: Dry Valley...
ACGATCTCGATTTAAATAAAATTAAGGAGTAGACATTGAGCAATCGGAATAACCATCTCTTTACATCTGAGTCCGTTACGGAAGGACACCCTGATAAAATCGCAGATCAAATTTCAGACGCCATCCTGGATAAAGTCATTGAGCAAGATAAAACGTCGAGGGTCGCCTGCGAGACGCTCGTCACGACAGGTTTGGTGGTCATCGCCGGTGAGATCACTACGAATGCCTCCATCGATTTTTCGTCAGTGGCACGTGAAACCATTAGAGAGATAGGTTATACAAGAGCCAAGTACGGATTTGATTGCGATACGTGCAGCGTAATGACGACAGTCGGCAAGCAGTCACCGGACATCGCGATGGGTGTGGACACGGGTGGAGCCGGCGATCAAGGCCTGATGTTTGGCTTCGCCTGCAACGAAACACCTGAACTGATGCCTCTCCCTATCCAGCTCTCTCACAAGTTGGCGAGCAAACTCGCTCGGGTACGTAAATCCGGGACTCTTCCCTTTCTTCGTCCGGACGGGAAATCACAAGTCACCATTGAGTATCGAGATGGAAGACCCTTTCGCGTCGACGCCATCGTCATTTCCACCCAACACGATCCGAGCATCTCCACGGAACAACTGCGCAAGGAGGTGCTCGAGCATGTGATCAAAACAACGGTATCGTCCGAAATGATGGATACAGAGACCAAGTTCCACATCAATCCAACCGGTAGGTTTGTCACAGGTGGCCCACAAGGTGATGCGGGATTGACCGGACGGAAAATCATCGTCGACACGTATGGCGGGTATGCCCCTCACGGCGGAGGCGCGTTTTCAGGAAAAGACCCGACAAAAGTAGACCGTTCAGCAGCTTACATGGCACGCTACATCGCCAAAAATATCGTCGCAGCTGGTCTGGCGGATCACTGCTTGGTGCAACTCGCCTATGCAATCGGGGTGGCCGAACCGGTTTCAGTGTTTGTCGACACGAGCGGCACGGGACGAATCAGCGAGAGCGAATTGTCAAAATTGGTCCGCCAACATTTTCAATTAACCCCCAAAGGAATCATCGAAGACCTCGACTTACAACAACCGATCTATAAAAAAACAGCGGCCTATGGACACTTCGGTCGGACCGAAAAAGAGTTCAGGTGGGAACATACTGACCGCGCGGAAGCTCTGCGCGAAGCAGCCAACGTCTAGCTCTTGAGACACGGCTCTCAGCCTATGTCCGGCGCAAGCCCCGATTTTTTCCAACAAACTAAACAGTTTTAATTCAATAAGGAGAGCAATTCATGAGTGCTATCAGCCCCGTCGGGTTTGATGTGAAAGACCTTTCGCTTGCTAAAGACGGTAAACGACGCATTGAGTGGGCGGAGCGAGAAATGCCTGTGCTGCGTCTTCTCCGAGAGAGGTTTGCCAAGGACAAACCGCTGCTCGGAGTCAAACTGGTTGCTTGTGCGCATGTCACAACCGAGACCGCCAACCTTGTTCGGACCCTACAAGCTGGTGGCGCAGAATCCGTTCTGATCGCCTCCAACCCTCTCTCAACTCAAGACGATGTGGCTGCCTCACTAGTGGCCGATTGGGGCGTTCCCGTATATGCCATTAAGGGCGAATCGACCGAGACCTATAACCGACACCTACGTACTGCTCTGGACTTTCATCCCTCAATAATTATAGATGACGGTTCCGATGTGGTTGCGACCCTTCTTAAAGAGAGACAATCACAGATCAAAGAAATCATTGGCACGACTGAGGAAACAACGACGGGTATTGTGCGCCTCAAAGCGATGGAAAAGGCCGGGGTACTTTCATTTCCCGCGATTGCCGTTAATGACGCGCAAACAAAGCATTTCTTTGACAACAGATACGGCACCGGTCAATCCACACTCGATGGCATTATCCGTGCGACTAATATTCTTCTGGCGGGTCGGACAGTGGTCGTTGTCGGCTATGGATGGTGCGGTAAAGGCGTCGCGATGCGTGCGCGAGGGATGGGCTCAAACGTCGTGGTCGCAGAAATCAACGCGATTAAGGCAATTGAAGCCGTGATGGATGGATTTCGCGTGATGCCGATGGCTGAAGCAGCCGCGGTCGGTGACATATTCATTACAGTCACGGGAAATAGACACGTGATCGACTCGCAGCATTTTAAGACTATGAAGGATGGGGCAATCGTCTGTAACAGTGGACATTTTGACCTTGAGTTGAATCTTACCGCGCTGCGGGAGATGTCAAAAGAATCTGTCTCAGTGCGCCCATTCGTTGAGGAATTTACAATTAAGGACTCCGGTCAGCGTATCATTGTGCTGGGTGAAGGCCGCCTGATCAATCTCGCCGCAGCCGAAGGGCATCCGGCCAGCGTCATGGATATGAGCTTTGCTAACCAAGCGCTATCAGCCGAGTACATCATGAAGCACCACAAGGAACTGGGACCGGGCGTTCACACTTTGCCGCAGGAAGTGGACACGGAGATTGCCAGCCTGAAATTGCACTCGCTTGGCGTTTCCATTGATACTTTAACCTCTGAGCAGGTCGAATACATGTCCAGTTGGGAGATGGGAACCTAAAAGTAAGTATCAGTTTTGATCAAGTGTTTAAATGTGAAGCACGCCCGACGTTTACAACCGTCGGGCGTGCCTGGCGACTTTTGTGAGGTGCTTAAGTTTTAGTGCGGAACAGCAGATACAAGCCTGCTCCACCAAAAACCGCCAGTGGCGACCAGACGGCGACTGAAACCGGCAGCAGACCGTAATTGCCCAGTTGAAGCAATCCCTGTGTGATTCCCCAGTAACCCAGTCCCACGATTATTGCCCCTGTCACTGCCATCACAGCGCTATTGCGGCCGAAAGCGAGGGCCAGGGGGATGGCCAGCAGGCTCATCACGAATGCCCCAAACGGCTCCGCTGCTTTACGCTCGCGCGCGACGTACATCGACGCCAATTCTCCGCTTCCGCCCCTTGCCTTAAGCATGCGTATGTAATTGCTTAATTCGGAAGAATTCATGTGACTGGCTTTTTTAAGCGAAGGCTTAAAGACGTCACTAGTAATCTCCGTCCGAAGAACGAGCGAACTCTCCAGAACCGGCTTGATCGGCCCTCCCAACTTATCTAAATTGACCACCCTCGCTTCAGGCAGACGTAAGAGCGTCGGGGTCTCCCACTTTCCCTCAGCACCTTGGATGACCCTCGACAGATGCACACCTTCTCGGTCGAATTGGTAAACTTGAACATCCGTCAAATCTCCGGTCTCAGAATTATAGAGGTACGAAAACAGTTGCTCGGAGTTACCGAACGCCAACCATTGCCGCCCCCCGACCACCGCGCCAGTTTTTACTGCTCCCCCCCTGATCTGAGCCCGTAGATCATCTTGCCTGATGTTAGACGACGGCAAAACGTTTTCATGCATCCACCATACGACCCCACCCAGACAGACGCCTAACATCAATCCAGGTAAGGCCAGTCGGTAAGTACTCTGGCCGCACGCCCACCAGGCGACGGTTTCACTGCGTCGCGCCATTAATGCGTAGGTGACGATAGATGCCACGAGCAGAGTCATCGGAGCCAAAGCCACCGCCACAAAGGGCAACAAGTAGAAAAGATAACTGGCGACCACCCAAGCACTGACGGCCCTGGCAGCTAGATAGCGCGTCAGTTCAAACAACGTGAAGATGTAGAAGATGGCGCTTAAGGACAAACAGGAAATTATTAAATTGCTCAACAGAGACCGCACCACAACCCAATCTAATAGACTAGGCCAACGGGCACGAGATGACACCCAAAGAGAGGTTTGGAGAAAGCCACGCGCACTCCCATTGCTGGAACGTAAGTCGGTCTTCCAACTGCCAAAACCCAAATGCCGCACGTCAAACAAGACCAAGCTTACTCCCCCCACGCTGACGAATATGATAGTCGCCAGCCAGGCACCGACGACCGGAGGGACAGTCCCGGAGCGTGCTAACTGCTCGCCCGCTATTGACAGCAAGTAATACAAAACCATCAGACAGATCGACATCAATAGCCCAATGGCACGCCCCCCCCTTCTGATGTTTGCGCCTAATGCTCCGCCCATCAATGCGAAAGTTAAAGGCGCGAAGCAGAGCGCAAGTCTCTTATGTAAGGCGACGGCGGCTTTACGTCCGGCAGATTCATCCGTAGATTGCATTTCAGCACGAAGTTCGCCCCAACTCATTTCATCGACTTCCAATTTATACTGACGCAGATTGTTCAGTAGAGAATTACGGGCGGCATTTAATCGGTCGTCGCGAAGGCGTAGACTATCGGAACTTTCGAACGTATATTCGTCCTTCCCTGTTCTGACATTCGTAGACAGGGTCATCACTTCCGAATCACTCAACACCAGTTCTGATTGATTCGTTGAGGAATCGATTCTGCCGGAGCGGGCCGTTATCAGACGGCGAACGTCCCCATCATGCCAGTACATGAAAACTCTACCCCACTGACCTTCTTTCCGGTCACCGTCTCTCACGTAGACGACCTTGCCGGTTAAATCAAGATTGAAGGAGCGTAAATCAACGGGTGAATCAAGTTTTCGCAGGGCGGCGCGGAGGCCCGTCACACGCAGGGCATGAGCAGCGTCAGGAGCTAGTTTCATTCCCACCAAAAGGGTGATCACGGTAACCATCACCCCGCATTGCAGAACCGGCGCAACTATCTTGAAGGTGCCAATTCCAGCAGCGCGCATCGCAACCATTTCGCTATCGCTGCCCATCTGGCTGAAGCCTATCGCCGTCCCAATCAGCGCTGCCATCGGCAGTGTAAACACCAGCACATTCGGTAGCAGACCAGACAGTAACTCGATCGTCGAATTGAATGATGTCCCAGCCATCCCAAGCAGTTCGATGAACCGAAATGATTGCTGAATCAAAAGAATCGCCGTCAGCAGCAGCAGCGCCAGCCCGAAATAAGGAGCGATGGCTGACACAACGTACCTCTCGATCCGTCCGCCGATTGGAATCAACTTACCTCGCATGAGCCAAGTTCAATAGCTACCCACCAAACGTTTGTTGATCTGGCTCTCGATCCGTACTAAAGCTCAGATTGAGGCTGAGGTCGAAAGGGGTCCATCTTCCGGTAACACGATCCGTTAGACCACGCGGCCATACACATCATCCATTCAAAGGAGTAATTTAAATCCGTGGAAGACCACCCCGGCCACGCGGACTTCGCTCTAACGCTCGCTCAATAAGTATATTAAGGAAGTTCGCCATCTCCTGACGCACTTCCACCGCCAAGCCATTTGACGACTGCGCCCATCTACCCGGCGGCAGTTGCTGCATCGAAAGAAGCTTAGAATAAGCCACGGGCGACATGCTGAAATCACTCCGCTTCGCGCACAGAACACACAGCAGGCTTCCCTGTCCCCCTAAATAGACAAGACCATCGTTGCTTAGCAAATCTGTCCTGCAATTTGTACATTGACGAAATCCAGGCAGAAAACCGGACAACTTGAGCACCCACAACTCAAAGTAGTAAACAATTAAGCGGAGCAGTTCGGCGTCCTCAGAGATTGCAGCCACGCACGCACCAACCATCCGAAACAGACGTCCGTTCGGCTCGTGCGGTGGGGCAAACTCGATGACCAACTCGCTGAGGAATTCGAGTGTCCTGAAGGCTTCGGCATCGCTAAACAGGGCAAACGAAGAGAGACGGATGTCTGCGTGACGAAACGACATCAACTCTCTGCCTTCCTGCTCGAAATACGATAGGTTAATTACCGTGAACGGCTCCAGACTGGCTCCGAACCTGCTTTTTAAGCGCCTCGCGCCCTTCGCCACGCCGCGAATGACTCCAGCCTTCTCTGTCAAACAGACGGCAATCTTATCTGCCTCCAAAAGCTTATAAGTCCGTAAGACAATCGCTTCGGTTTCGACTAAACCCATACCGTTAAGTTACACGTCCTCGCCACCGTCGGAAATCAGTCACCACTTTAATTCGGAATCCAGTAGAGTAACCACGCCAGCATGAATCCCACGCCAACGAACTCGATAAACACTTTAACCCCGTAGAGCACACGCCCCCGCGCAGTATCTCGACCAACCGCACCGAAAACGATGGCGACTAATAAAGCAAACAAGGTCATGACCAAAAAGTGAGTCAATGTTTCCTCCCGCTGGCGATGTCATATGCATCCATCGCCAAAATATAATTTAACAAACCAGAGACCATTAAAAATACGTTTCCGTATTCCGAGGTAGGCCGTACCGCTTGATCCTCGACGCCGATGCCACTCAGGAAACTGAACCCATAAAGCAGCCCGTTGCCAACATTGCAAAAGCCAAAAACGTACGACAGTAAACCGGTTCCTGCGTTGTTAACCCCGTAGATATGGCCCCCCAGCGCGATGCCGATGATGAACATCAGCAACACAGCCCCGCCCATCAGCAGACTCCGCACGACACGCTTTAAGATTAAATGTCCGGCCCCCGGAATCAAGAGGGCGACCAGACATATTAACAAAGGACTTTGTTTGAGACCTTGTTGCACAACTCGCTCGTTACTCATCACAGGCCTCCAGACCTAACCTCTTCGAGTTAATCATCTATCGTTACCGCTTTTATTAAGCACAACACCTGATCATTCATAAAGAAACAACACATCATTTCAGGTTTTAGGTTTAAAGCTTCACTCGAACTGTCGGCATTCGACAGTTGAACAATCACTCGATGAGCAGCCGAAACCACTGAAGCTGCTGCCAGCATGAACCATTTGCACGAGACTTGAACCTGACATCAACGGATCAACCAATCGCACGATCACACGTATAGTGAGAGCTCAGCGCTTCAATCCAACACCAAAGGTTATGCCTCTCTGTAGAGTAGATACCGGTCCCTTAACTGCGAAAATTCAGCCAAACGACCTCGCCATGACTGTTCGATATCAGCCAGACTATCTCCCCGCTCGACGGCTCTACGCAAAGCATCAGTTCCCGCAATCACATCGAAAGGATTTTTGTCGTAGACGTATTCATAAGGCGGTTCCTTCCACTTGAACTGTTCGCCGTAGAGTTCGAACGCGGTTTTGACGATAGCGACACCAGCGATGACCGGCTCAAACACGTCTCTCTCCAGTACGTGCAATTGAACCCCTCCACAAACCTGTCCGGCATGTTTTTGAAAAGTGGGTAAGAAGTAGATTGGGCGGAATCTCACTCCCTGCAATTCATGTCTATTCAACGTTTTGGAAAACTTGTCAGGGTCTATATAAGGCGCACCGACAATCTCAAAGGGGCGCGTGGTGCCACGCCCTTCCGACATCTGTGTGCCCTCCAAGTGTACTGTTCCGGGAAAGACCGTCGCGGTGTCCAATGTGGGCATATTCGGTGAGGGCATCACCCAAGGGATGTCTGTATCGTCAAAACAATCTTGACGATTCCATCCGTCCATTTCAATTACTTCCAGATCGCACCCGATGCTCCCCTGCTCGTTGAACATCAGGGCCAACTCGCCGACGGTCATCCCGTGACGTGTGGCTATCGGAAACTGCCCGACGAACGATTCGAATCCCGCTTCGAGCACCGTCCCCGCGACCTGCACTCCGCCAATCGGGTTCGGACGATCACAGACCACCATCTTCTTTCCGTATTTTTTCGCCGCACGCATGCAGTTAGCCATTGTATAGACGAAAGTGTAGATGCGACATCCGACATCCTGCATGTCAAACACCAACACATCCACATCCTTCAACATGCTCTCCGTCGGCTCGCGTGTCTCGCTATACAGAGAATAAATCGGAAGACCCGTCGCCTGATCGAAGGCGTGTGGGGATTCGATCATGTTGTCCTGGACGTCTCCACGAATCCCATGCTGTGGTCCGAACAGAGTAGTTAACTTATATCCACTCTGCTTCTTAAAAAGATCGGCGACATGCCGTAGTGAATGATCCACTGATGCCGGATTACAAACCAGACCGACACGTGCGCCGTCGATGGACGCTCGACGCTCAGCCAGCAGCCTTTCAACTCCCAGCACGGGGTGATCGCCGAGACCTTTATTAGAGTGTGGCTGCTCGACTCTTAAAGTCCCAGTATCCGGAGTTTTAGCTACTATATCTTCACCTATAACGTTAGCTTTTTCGGTCACCAAATTATTCATTTGTTCATGCATTACTTTAGCTAAAGCGGACAGTCTGTCACCGTAAGCGCTGATGGCCTCAGCCCACAGTGAAACTTGAGGAGTGCCGGGTTGATAGAAGTTTCCAGTCGCGACCTCTTCTCTGACGGCGTTCAGGCGCAACCCCCGCTCGTATAGTATTCCCGCCGCCATCGACCGCTCTTCCCGCAACAACCCCAGCAACAAATGCTCCGTCCCGATGTGCCGGTGCTGCAACCGACTACTCTCTTCGTGCGCGTACTGCAACACACGCTTCGTCTCCTCCGCCAACGGCAACTCCACTGATGTCGAAATCTTTTCCCGCAACGGCGGTGCCCGCCACTCAACCTCTTTACGGATCGACTCCGCACTGTCCTTCGCCCGCACCAGAAAACGCGCCGTCAATGTCCTGTCTTCGCGCATCAGCCCCAACAGCAAGTGCTCCGGCTCAATCGCCGCCGTCCCGAACTGACTGGCTTCGTAGCGCGCGAAGAAGATCACCCGTCGCGCCTTCTCCGTAAAACGTTCAAACATAAACTGACTCGGCTCCCTCAAAGTATGTTAATTATGGTCCATTGATTTTATCGGACGCCGGGAATCATCTCCACCTCCCGCACGCTTTCCCTCTCGGTGCTCCCGCGATTTTCGGAGAAGTGTCCGGCGGCTTTGATGAACTCCGAAAAAATCTCTGTCGAGAGACGATCCCCTTCCCAATCGATCTCCGGATGCCATTGCACGCCGAGCAGCCAACGGTCACGCCGCGGATCCTCGATGGCTTCAACCAGACCGTCTGCCGTCCACGCCGTCGCGCGTAACTCCGCTCCGACCATCTCAATCGCCTGATGATGATGACTGTTGACGAGAGCCGTCTCGTCCCCGGCCAAACCGGCCACTAAGCTGTCCGGCAACAACTTGACGCGGTGTGAGCGGCGCCCGCGCGGAGAACCCTGCTCGTGCTTGATCGCATCGGGCACCTGACTTTCAATGTCCTGGATCAGGATGCCACCCCGCCAGACATTCAGCATCTGCATCCCGAAGCAAATCGCCAGCAGAGGCATGCCCCTCCGCTCTACCTCAGAGAGGATGAGCAAATCCGTCTCGTCCCTCAATTCATGGACGCTGCCGAGTTTCATGTGCGGTTCACGGCCATAACGAAGCGGGTCGACATCGGACGCGCTGCCCGGCAGCAACACGCCATCGAGTTCATCCGAGACCTGCGCGACGTACTCGGCGCGCGGTATCAGAGGGATGTGCAGCGGCACTCCACCGGCCGCCTCAATTGCTTCGCTGTAAAAACGCGCCAGGTAGAACCGCTCGGTCTCCACCTCATGACGCATCGTAATGCCAATTAACGGACGGGTTCTTGATTTCATCTGTTACCCAAATATCGCATGAAGTAGATGTCAGATGTCAGATGTTAGCCACTACCACCTGCCGAAGTCCGGACTAACATCCAGCATCTATCATCTAACATCTGTTCCTCGGTGACGTTCACTTTTGCCTTTCCGCCCCGGCCGGTTCGGATTCTAACGCACGAGCGCCTCAACTCTTGAGCGGCCACCGAACGACTATACAGTCATTCGTGCTCTGACCTCAAAGACCGGCCACTTGACTTACCTTGACGCCCCTTTCTATAGTGCTCTACTTAACCAAGATGAACAAAACCACTGTCAAGATGCGGAGCACGACCGTCCTGCTGGTGCGCCGGAACGAACGTGTCGCGATGGCCGGCGACGGCCAGGTGACGCTCGGCGATACCGTCATGAAAAGCGGCGCGCGTAAGGTGCGTCGCCTGTACAACGATAAAATTCTCGCCGGGTTTGCAGGGGCCAGCGCCGACGCCTTCTCGCTGCTGACTCGCTTCGAAGGGAAGCTTGAGCAGTATCACGGCAACCTCGAACGTGCCGCCATCGAGTTGAGCAAAGATTGGCGAACCGACAAAATCCTACGCCACCTCGAAGCCCTGCTGATCGTCGCGGACGATAAAGTCTCTTTTCTTCTCTCCGGCAATGGGGACGTGATCGCCCCTGACAACGGCGCGCTCGCCATCGGGTCGGGCGGTTCTTACGCCCTCGCGGCGGCCCGCGCACTGCTCGACAACACAGAGATGAGCGCACGCGAAATCGCCGCTGAAGCCCTGCGCGTCGCCGGCGAGATTTGCATTTACACAAACCAGAACATCATCATCGAAGAACTTTAGAACAGTTTTCAGTTTTGAGTTTTCAGTTTTTAGATGAGAACTGAAAACTCAAAACTGAAAACTCAAAACTGCCCCCTGTTGCCTTCCTTTTTTATGGTTATCTATCTTTCAGGCGAAGTCGACGAGGAAGCGCGGCTCGACGAGATGACGCCGCGCCAGATCGTCGCGCAACTCGATAAGCATGTGGTCGGCCAGCACGCCGCGAAGCGTGCCGTCGCCATCGCTCTGCGTAACCGCGTGCGCCGCCAGAAACTCGACCCCGACATGGCCGCCGACGTGATGCCGAAAAACATCATCATGATCGGCTCGACCGGCGTCGGCAAGACCGAAATCGCGCGCCGCCTGGCGCGGATGTCCAACTCCCCGTTCCTCAAAGTCGAAGCATCCAAGTTTACCGAGGTCGGTTACGTCGGACGCGATGTCGAAAGCATGATCCGAGATTTGACAGAAATCGCGGTCGACATGACCCGCGCCGAAAAGATCGACGAAATCACTGACAAAGCGGAATTGAACGTCGAGGAGCGAATTCTCGATCTGCTGCTGCCGCCGCCAAAATCCGCCGCGCCCCTCTACGACTTCACCGAGGCAGATCGTGACGACGCAGAGGAAAGCGAGTCCCTGGCCGCGCCCGACACCACCACGACCCGGCGCGACGACCAACAACAGAGGACGCGCGAAAAGCTGCGCACGCAACTGCGCGAAGGCAAACTCGATAACCGTATCGTCGAGATGGAGGTCCGCGAAAAAAGCTTTCCGACCATCGAAGTCGCCGGCCCACAGGGCATCGAAGAGATGGGCATCAACATGAAGGATATGCTCGGCAATCTCTTCCAGGGACGAACCAAGCGCCGCCGGATGCGCGTCGACGAAGCGATAGAATACCTGATGCAGGAAGAGGAAGAGCGTCTGATCGACATGGACACAGTGGCGCGGACCGCCCTCGAACGTGTCGAATCCGCCGGCATCATCTTCCTCGACGAGATCGACAAGATCGCTGGCCGCGAATCCGGCGGCGGCGGCCCCGATGTGTCACGCGAAGGCGTACAACGCGACATCCTTCCCATCGTCGAGGGAACGACCGTCAACACGCGCTACGGCATGGTTCGCACCGACCACATATTATTCATCGCCGCCGGCGCGTTCCACGTCTCGAAGCCATCCGACTTGATTCCGGAGCTTCAGGGCCGCTTCCCGATCCGCGTCGAACTGGAGTCGCTCAGCCTCGAAGACTTTAAAAGAATTTTGACCGAGCCGAAGTACTCCCTCGTCAAACAGTATCGCGCGCTACTTGCCACCGAGGGCATCGAACTGGGATTCACAGAGGATGGGATCGACTCCATCGCGCGCTTCGCCGTCCGCGTCAATCAACAGACCGAGGACATCGGCGCCCGCCGGCTGCACACGATCATGGAAAAAGTTCTCGACGAAATCAGTTTCGCCGGCCCAGACCTTGAGCCGAAACAACAAGAGATCGACGCGGCGTACGTCACACGCACGCTCGCCGACATCGTCAAGGATCAAGACTTGAGCCGTTATGTTCTGTGATTCGCCAACGTCACTAACGGCGTGACGGCATGTCCGACGATGCTTCGTTCCCCATCCAAACCCGTGACGGCGGCGGTCAGATTAAAGCTTTCCCTCTTTGTTTGTCTCGCAGCGAACCGAAGTGCGTAAAACAACCGCGGCCATCTCTTCACGCGACCGGATTATCTTTCGCGCTTTTGTGCTGGCGTCTGCCGTCGCGTGCCTCGCATTCGCGTCGTGCGGTAAACGTCGACCGCCGTTGCCGCCGAGCGAGCGCGTCCCGCAACGGACCGAACTGCTGTCCGGCATCCAGCGCGGCAATCAGGTCATTCTCAGTTGGCCTGCGCCGCGCCGCAACGCGCCCGACGACAGTGTGCAGAGCATACGGCGGATCGATGTCTATCGTCTGGCCGAACCAACCTCGGCGCCTCTGCCGCTCACCGAAGACGAGTTCGGCGCACGCGCGACCTTAATCGGTTCGGTGCCATACGATGCTATCCTCGGCAGCCAGGACACGCTCTCTTATCAAGACACACTGACGCTGAACGAACCCGTGCGGCTGCGTTACGCTCTGCGCTACGTCAACGCCTCTGGGCAACGCGCCGCGTTCTCAAACTTCCTGCGGGTCGAGCCGGCGGTGCGTATCAGCGAGCCGCCCGTCGTCGCCATTCCTGAAGTCGGCGAGAACGCCATCGTCATCCGCTGGCAACCCCCACTCGCCAACGTCGACGGCTCGACCCCGGCGAACATTCTCGGCTACAACGTCTATCGTTCCGACCGTTCGCAAAACCAGTTGGCGCAGACGCCGCTTAATTCTTCACCGCTCACACGCACCGAATACGTCGACCGCGCATTCACGTTCGGCGAAGAGTACATCTACGTCGTGCGCACTGTGTCGCTCGGCGTCGGCGACGTGACCCAGATCGAGAGTCTCAACTCCAATGCCGTTCCGTCCGCTCCGCGCGATACGTTCCCGCCGCGCGCACCCGAAAATATCTCCATTGACGGGGTTCGGACCATCGGCGATGTGGCGCGGATCTCGATCTTCTTCGCCGCCAATCCTGAACCTGATGTTGTCGGCTACAACATCTTTCGCTCAACTGACCCCCAACTGCCCACAGATCAGTGGACGAAGTTGAACCGCACGCCCACCGAGCGCACGACGTTTCAGGACGACACCGTGCAGACAGGCACCAGGTACTATTATTATCTGACCGCCCTCGATAACGCCGGGAACTCCAGCCCGCCGTCCGAGGTCAAGTCTGGAATCGTTCCGAATAATTAGGGATGAGGGATGAGGGATGAAGGATTTCTAAGGGATGAAGGATGAGGGCGGAGGGATGAATGAAAACCAGAACACAGAATTCAGGACACAGCACACAGAACTAAGAAAACACGCCGTCCCCGATCTTCGACGGTTCGTGTTCTGTATTCTGTATTCCTGGATTCATCCTTCATCCCTCCGCCCTCATCCCTCATATGTGGGGTGTCTATGAAACTCTGTCGGTTCACACATCAGCAGTTTGCGGAGCCGGTTTTCGGTTTGATTGATGAATCGGAAATGGTCTCCGTGCTTCAAGAAGGCGCGCACCTTGAATCGTTGACGCGGGAAGGTTCGGTACAGACTCTCGGCGAGTCGCTTCCGCTCACCGAAGTCCGCCTTCTGTCACCCGTCATCCCTTCCAAAATCGTCTGCATCGGGCGCAATTACCGCGACCACGCCGCCGAACTCGGCAACGCCATGCCCGACGAGCCACTTCTTTTTCTGAAGCCCCCGTCGTCAGTCATTTCACACCTCGAACCCATCCTGCTCCCTCCCGTCTCCAACCAGGTCGAGCATGAAGGAGAACTCGGTGTCGTTATCGGACGGAGGGCGCGCCGCCTGGCCGAGGATGATGACCCACTCGCTTACGTCCTCGGCTACACCTGCGTCAATGATGTCACGGCGCGCGACATTCAGCGCAAAGACATCCAGTTCACACGCGGCAAATCTTTCGACACGTTCTGTCCGTTCGGGCCGTTCATCGTCTCCGGTCTCGACCCGCGCGACCTGCGTGTCGAGACCCGCGTCAACGGCGCGACGCGACAGGATGCGCGCACCAGTCTGTTGGCCTTCCCGGTCGCCGAGATTGTTCGTTACATCTCTCACGTGATGACGCTTGAACCCGGCGACCTGATCGCCACTGGCACGCCGGCGGGCGTCGGCCCCCTCGCGGACGGCGACGTGGTCGAGGTCGAGGTCAAGGGCATCGGGACACTGTGCAACGGTGTCCGTGC
>Ga0136614_10001427_pt1 | contig 14092 bp, 10 predicted proteins | sample AntDrymUQ2792106_2_FD_106643 | JGI IMG/M metagenome (GOLD analysis project Ga0136614, IMG submission 106643) | Polar desert sand microbial communities from Dry Valleys, Antarctica - metaG UQ279 (21.06) | ecosystem: Environmental > Terrestrial > Soil > Desert | place: Antarctica: Dry Valley...
GTCGTCAATATTGTCACCGACGAAGGCGGCGGCCCGGTGCGCGGCTCGCTGCTTGCGGAGGGCGGCGGACTCGGAACATTTCGCGGGCGCGCGCAAGTCGCGGGCGGTTCCGGCGCGAACCGCGTCATTTACAGCGCGGGCGTGACGCACCTCAACACGGCGCGCGGCGTGGACACGGACGACGCGGCGCGCAACACCAGCGGGCAGGGGCGCGTGCTCTTTCGTCTGACGCCGACGGCAACGCTCTCCGCGCGGCTCTACGCGGCGGACACTTTTCTGCAATTGAATGAAAGCCCGCAGGCCGTCGGCACGCTGCCCACGTCAGGCATTATTGATGGCGTGCCGCTTTCACTCTCAGAACTGCGTCGCTTTGAATCGGGCGCGAGCCTTTCATCTTTGAACGTGGGCGCGGCGACGTTCGTCCCGTCCGCGAACGACCCCGACAATTCGCAGGCGACGCGCTTCTTCACCGGCGCGCTCGTCTTTGCGCAACGACCGACCGAACACTTCGGCTATACAATCTCGTACCAGGGACTGACCACCTCCCGCGTGTATCGCGACGGGCCGGGCGGCATCGGCTTCGAGCCGACGGGCGGCACGACGCGCAACGATTTCGACGGGCGCATTCAGACACTTGCAGCGCGCGCCGACTTCCAACTCGGTCGCTTCAACTTCGTCACCGCCGGTTACGAGTTCGAGAATGAAAACTATGTCAACCGCTCATTCCCGGTGAGCGTGTCCAACAACTCAGAGGTTGATGTCACCGAGCGCAGCCAGACGTTCTTTGTACAGGATCAACTGCGCCTATTGGACGACCGTCTGCAACTCTCCGCCGCGTTCCGCGTGCAATCCTTCACACTCGACAACCCGCGCTTCACGCCCGCGACGAACGCGCCGTATCAGGGCATGAACTTCGCCGCGCCACCGAACGCCTACACCGGCGACGGTTCCATCGCCTACTTCTTCCGCGCGGCTGGGACGAAACTGCGCGCGCACGTCGGCAACGGCTACCGCGCGCCGTCGCTCTACGAGCGGTTCGGGACGTTCTTCAGTTCCTTCAGCGGCTCGTTCAGCGCGCTCGGCGATCCGGGCTTGAGGCCGGAGCGTTCCATCGCGTTCGACGCCGGCGTTGACCAGACGCTTTTCGGCAACCGCACGCGCGCTTCGGCGACCTACTTCTACACGCGGCTTCAAGAGGTCATCGGTTTCGGCCCGGTCGCGACATTCAATCGCGGCTTCGGCGGCTACCTCAACACGCAAGGCGGCCTCGCGCGCGGCGTTGAATTGAGCGCGACCTTTGCTCCGACTACCAAGCTCGACGTATTCACCGCCTACACCTTCACCAACAGCGACGAGCGCACGCCGCGACTCGGCGGCATCATCGGCGCGTTCGTGATTCCAGATCATCAGTTCACGCTCGTCGCGACACAACGCTTCGGGCAGCGCGTCGCCGTCAACTTTGACCTCGCGGCGTCGAGCAAGTACCTCGCGCCGGTCTCTGACAACCGCACGTTTGCGAGCCGCGTCTACCGCTTCGACGGGATCGTCAAGGCGGACGTCGTGGCGAGCTATACGTTGCCGCTCGACGACGCGCGCGCGCTTCGCTTCTTCGGTAAGGTCGAGAATCTATTCGACCGCGAGAATTACGAAAGCGGATTCCGCACGCCGGGCCGCACCGCACGCGCGGGAGCGGCGTTCAATTTCTAGATCAAGACAACAGGAGATTAGGACACTTTCCTTGATAGAGTTTTATTCTTCAAAGCACCAAAGGTGCGATATCCGATAGCCCGGCGCATCGCGCCAGGAAAGATGCAAACGAGATTATCAGCCCTGACAGGGCGCCATAAATAGGTCGCATTATTTCGCCCCTTCAGGGCTTGATGCTCTGTCTGCTCAGTGACCCGGCGCGATGCGCCGGGCTATCGAATGAAGTCCTTTCAGGACTTCAAGACATCGCTTCTGGAACGCGACAAGTAATATGGCAAGTGTCCCAATCTGACGTATCTCGATTTAGATCACAGCATACGACGCTGGAAGAATTTACAGGGATGGACAGGATGGGATTAAGGGATGTGATGTGAGCAGCACGAAGACAACAGTTCCGCTCGTCGAGGGCGAGGATTTTTACTGGGAGGGGGCGGCGATGGTCTTCACCGCCCGCTTCCATACGCGGCGCGGCTACTGTTGTGAAAGCGGCTGCCGTCACTGCCCGTACCGCGAGCAGGCGATGGATACTGTTATTAATGAAAGTGACAACCGGCGCGCGCCTTCGGTTAAGGTGCGCAACGTCAGATAGAAATATGAGAGGTGCGCGCAAAAATACCATTCGTTTAGAGGCGGGCGGTGCCGCGCGCCGTTTCTACGTTCGCTACGGCAGGCACAGCAGCACGCCGCCAAACGTGGTCATCGTAATGCTGCTGCTGTGCCTTCTTGCTTTCTGCACGGCGTGCGGCAACGCAATATCGCCAGGAGAAACATCCTTATCACCTCAGCCACAGGCTCGACCCGAACGGATCATCTCGCTGAGCCCGAGCGTGACCGAGATTCTCTACGGCGTCGGCGCGTTCGCGCGCGTCATCGCCGTTTCCGACTACTGCATTTACCCGCCGGAGGCCGCGAAACTGCCGCGCGTCGGCGGCTGGCAGAACACCAACCTTGAGCGCATCGCGTCTTTGCGCCCCGACTTCGTGATCGTCACCGAGGCCGAAGCGCCGTTCATCAAAGACCGGCTCGACGGATTGAAGATTCCGACGCTCGTCGTGCCGAGCCGCAAGATCGAGGATGCGTTCACCGCGATCAATCAGATCGGGCGCGTCACCGGCAACGTGCGCGAGGCGGAACAACTCGCCGCCGAGACGCGCGCCAAGCTCGAAGCTGTTCGCGCGTTGACGAAAGACCTGCCGAAGCGCCGCGTGCTCTGCATCGTTGACCGTATGCCTGGCATGCTGCGCGACTTGTACACCGCGACCGAGGGAAGCTTCATCGCGCAGTTGATCGAGATGGCGGGCGGCGAATCAGTCGCTCCGCCCGCCGAGAACGGTTATGGCAAGATCAGCAAAGAAGCGGTCGTTGACCTCGATCCGGAGATAATCATTGACATGGTGCAGGGCGCAGAAGGGACGTTCGCCGAAGACTCGCAGGCGGTTTGGAGAGAACTGCCGAACGTGCGCGCGGTGCGCGAAGGGCGCGTTTATTCGCTGCGCGAGATGTCGCTGATTCATCCGTCGCAGTTCGTCGGTGACAGTGCGCGGCGCTTCGCGGAGATCATCCACCCGGACGCTTTTCCGCAAGGGTCACACGGCACGCGCGCACATTCCACAGATGTTTCGACCAAGGCTCTAACCGGAAACATCTCGACACCGGAGTCGCGTAAGTGACGAACAAAATCGCACCGTTGATCGAAGCGCGCGGTATTCATTTCGCGTACAGTGCGAACGCGCCAAAGGTGGTCGTGGGCGCGTCTCTCGCAGTGCCACGCGGGACGCTCGGCGCGCTGATCGGGGCGAACGGTTCGGGCAAGTCAACGCTCGTGCGGCTACTCGGCGGCCTGCTCCAACCTTCGCGCGGCGAGGTGCTGTTCGATGGCGCTCCGCTCACATCCATCGAGCCGCGCTCACGCGCGAAGCGCATCGCTTACGTGCCGCAGACCGTTTCGACCGTCTTCCCGTTCACCGCGCTCGAAGTCGTGTTGACGGGGCGCAGCCCATACGTCTCGCGCTTTCAATTTGAGAATGAACACGACCGCCGAATCGCCGAAGGTGCGCTCGCGGCGATTGACGCGCTGCACCTCGCGCCCCGCCCCGTGACGGAACTTTCCGGCGGCGAGCGGCAGATGGTCGCATTGGCACGCGCGCTCGCGCAGGAGCCGGAATGTCTGTTGCTCGACGAGCCGGCGTCGGCGCTCGACCTGAAACACCGCGCCGCGTTGGTGCGCCACCTCCGCCGCCTGCGCAACGAACGAGGAATAACCGCGCTCATCATCACGCACGACCTGCAACTGCTCGACCCGGTTTTCGACCACGTCTTCGCAATGCGCTGCGGCGCAATCGTCGCCGAAGGCGCGCCCGCCGAAGTGTTACGCGACGAAGTGCTCGCTGAAGTATACGGCGACGCACACATCCGCGCGCGGCAGGCCTTCGGCCACACGTTCGTGTGGTCAGAGGTTTAGGAAATTTCGATTTTCGATTTGCGATTGGAAGATGTAGCGTAGGTGTTACAAACTTCCAGGCAAAAACTCATTTGAACCATCAATCGCCAATCGAAGTTGTGAACCATCAATCGCCAATGCCAAGACTGCGTTTGGGGCGGGCGCTCGCGGCGCTATCGGGCGTGCTGATAATCGTCACGCTCGCGGCGCTGTGGGTCGGATATAAGCCGCTCGACCTTGCGGCGCTTAGGACGGACGAGACGGCGCGGATGGTCTTCTTTCGACTGCGTCTGCCGCGCGTCGTGATGGCGGGTATGATCGGCGCGTCGTTGGCGATGGTCGGCGCGGCGTTGCAGGCGCTGTTTCGTAATCCGCTGGCCGAACCGCTGACGCTCGGCGTGTCGGGCGGCGCTGCGCTCGGCGCGAGCGTGGCGATTGCGCTCGGCTTAGGCGCGAAGGTCGCCGGGCTGCCGATGGTCTTCATTCTGGCGTTCGTCGGCGCGGGCGTCGCGGTGTTGATCGTCTATCATTTGGCGCGCACCGCCTCCGGCGCGGTCGTGTTGCCGGGCGCATTGCTGCTCGCCGGCGTGGTGCTGAACCTGATCTCGGCGGCGGGCGTGGTCGTGATTCAATACTTCACCGACTACACGCGCGCGCTGCAAATTCTGCGGTGGATGATCGGCAGCCTCGACGTGGTCGGCTTCGATCTTGTGTGGCGGATGCTGATCTTCCTTGTGCCCGGCTGGATGATACTTTTGTGGATGGCGCGCGACCTGCATCTGCTGGCGGTGGACGAAGAGACGGCGGCGAGTCTGGGCGTCAACGTCCAGCGCAGCGAGCGGATGGTTTATGCGGCGGCGTCGCTGATTGTCGGCGTGACGGTCGCGGTCGGCGGCACCATCGGCTTCGTCGGTTTGATCGTGCCGCACGCGGTGCGCCTCTTGTTCGGCGAAGACGTGCGGATCGTCGTGCCATGCTCATTCGTCCTGGGCGCGGCGTTCCTGATGGTCGCCGACGCTATCGCACGCACCGTGCTCGGCGCGGGCGAGTTGCCAGTCGGCGCGATCACGGCGCTGGCCGGCGGGCCTGTCTTTCTGTGGCTGCTCAGGAGGCAGCAAAGATATAGCGCGATGTGAAAAGCCGCAGCGCCCGTGATTAATCAAGAGTGAAGCAACTCGTCCGACAGTAAGATTACATAAGGAGTGTTTGAAATGAGCATTGCGACGAAACACGGCGACACGGGTCAGACGGGATTGATCGGCGGCGAGCGCGTCTCAAAGGCGAACTTGCGCGTTGAGTCTTACGGTACAATTGACGAGTTAACTTCGGTAATGGGCTTCGCGCGCTCGGTCTGCGATGACGCCGAGGTGCGTGATATTACCAAGCACATCCAGCGAGAGTTGTTCGCCGTCAGCGGTTCAATCGCTAACCCTCAGAGCAGCCAAAAGGAGCCGCTCTACGTCACGCCGGAGATGGTCGAATCGTTGACGGCGCACGTCCACCGCATCGAGAGCACGGAAGGGATTCTGTCCGACTGGTCGCTGCCCGGCGACCACACGGCGGCGGCGGCCTACGACATCGCGCGGACCGTCTGCCGCCGCGCCGAACGCCACGTCGTCCGACTCGCCGAAGCGGGCGAGGACACGGGGCCAAACGTCATCGCCTACCTCAACCGCCTGTCTGATTTGTTGTGGCTGCTCGGTCGCTTGCTCGAACTCCGCGCCGGCGTTGACGCGAAACTTCGCGACACCGAACACGAAGGACCGCGCTGGTCGCGCGCGTGGTAAAGCCGATGTGCTGAGTGATGAGGGCTGAGTTTAAGCGGGACTGCTTTTGCTCAATCCTCAGTACTCATCACTCAGTCCTCAATCTTCAGTCTTCAGTATTTGCATAATTATTTCTCGCTCGCGCCCGCCGTCGAACTCGCACAGGAAGATTCCCTGCCATCGACCGAGAAGGAGTTCACCGTCAGAGAAGGGCACGGTCACGCTCGTCCCGACGAGACTCGTTTTGATGTGCGCGTCGGAGTTTTCCTCAGCGTGACGAAAGTCCATGCCGTGCTGCGGGATGAGCGTGCGTAAGCCGTGCAACATGTCGCGGCACACGTCCGGGTCGGCGTTCTCGTTAACGGTCAACCCCGCGGTCGTGTGTTGCACGAACAGCCCACACACGCCCTCTCGCGCGCCCGCTGCCTTCAATCTGCGCTGAACTTCGTCCGTAAATTCGACCATCTCTTCGCGCTCGCGCGAGCGCACTTTGATAACTTCCATGTGCATTAGTCCCGTAGCGAATTGTCTCTCAACGCGAGCGCGGATGAAGCGCCACCGGATGGCGAATCGGCGGAGTCTCATCACACGACGGCCGCGCGGATTTCGATGTGAAACTGATGTGGTAGGCCGTATTATACGTCGGAAGTGATGACTTACAAGGCGTCTGTTTGAGCTACTTACCGGCGTTCGGCGTCTTGCCTACCACTTTTCGGCGTGCCATCATTAATGCATGGAGGCTCATGATGAAGTTTAACGTGACAATCGACCGAGATGAAGATGGGATGTGGATTGTTGAGTGCCCTTCCATTCCCGGCTGCGTCAGTCAAGGCACAACAAAAGAAGAGGCTTTGACGAATGTGAAAGAAGCTATTGGGTTGTGTCTTGAAGTGCGTGCGGAGAAGGGGTTGCCGCTGACAATCGAGACGCGGCAAGTCGAGGTGGCAGCGTAATGGCTTCTGTTCCGGTTCTAAGCGGGCAGGAAGTTGTTCGAGTATTCGAGTCGTTCGGCTGGGGCGTAGCACGTCAGCGAGGAAGCCACATCGTTATGACAAAGGAAAACGAAATCGTCACTCTGTCCATTCCTAACCACAAAGAAGTTGCCAGAGGAACCTTGAGAAGTTTAATCCGCTCAGCCAATCTGACCGTTGATGAGTTTGTCGCAGTTATCTAACCCGTCGCTGTACCTGACGCCTCGATAGCCTCGCGCCGGATAAACAGTAAAATATCAGTGCCAAAAGCGAAGCCCCTGACTGGCGTCAACAAGTCAGGAGCTTCAGTCTTTTTTTAAGCGCCGTAAAACTTTGCTCTTTTAACGTAACCGGCGCAGCAGTACCCATCCGGAGGGGAGCACCGCCGCGGCGAGCGCGATCTTGATGATGTCGCCGATGATGAACGGCGCGACACCGGCGGCGAAGGCTTCGGTCGGCGTCCTGAAGAAGAGCGACAGCCACGCCCAGCCGCCGCAGAGAATCAGCAGTGAACCGATGCCCATCGCCGTCGCCACCGTCAGGTATCGCTTGTCCCAGCCGCGCTCCGCGAGCAGCCCCGTGATGAACGCCGCGACCGGATAAGCCAATAGATACCCGGCGGTCGGACTAAAGAGCAGGTAGTGCGCGCCGCCACTTCCGCCGCGGAAGAACGGCAGCCCGCTCGCGCCCTCGATCAAATACGCGATCATTGCCAGCGCGCCGAGCCGCGACCCTAAGAGCGCCCCAGTCAAAAGCACCGCGAACGTCTGTCCCGTAATCGGCACCGGCGTCCACGGCAGCGGAATCACGATTTGCGCGGCGAGCGCCGTCAACAGACTGAAGGCCACGACGAGAATAACCGAACGTGCTAAGTCCAGCGGAGCGAGCACCGCGCCCATTAACGTTTCAGCTTTGGCGTATGAGACAGACATGATTAGTAAACTCCCGTCGATGTGCTACGACTGTTAAGGAAAACATTTTCAGCCACGAATGAACACGAACGGACACGAATGATACAACAGGCAAAAGGCGTCTACCGGACGCGAATGCCGTTCACCATATCCGCTATTCCGCGCTCGGCATTTGTGATGCCTCGATGCGCTGCACCTTCGGATCGTTTGGACTCTCCGCTCCGATGCGCATTCCATAGAACGAGCGCCAAACGAAGAAGACCGAGATGAGGAAGAAGACGGCGGCAAGGGCGTGCGTGACGGTCGATCCTTGCGTCCGCGTCATCTCGACGGCCAGTTCGACGGCGAGCAGTCCGAACAGCGTCGTGAATTTGATGACCGGATTCATCGCCACCGACGACGTATCCTTGAACGGGTCGCCGACCGTATCGCCGACCACGCAGGCATCGTGCAGCGGCGTGCCCTTCGCTTTCAACTCGACCTCGACGATCTTCTTCGCGTTGTCCCACGCACCGCCCGCGTTGGCCATGAAAATCGCCTGGTACAAACCGAAGACCGCAATCGAAATCAGATAGCCGATGAAGAAATACGGCTCGACGAAGGCGAACGCGAGCGTCGAGAAGAAGACCGTCAGGAAGATATTGAACATCCCCTTTTGCGCATACTTGGTGCAAATCTCGACCACCTTTTTGCTGTCTTCGACTGACGCCCGCTCGACACCTTCAAGCTGGATGTTGGCCTTAATGAACTCGACCGCGCGATAAGCGCCGGTGGTGACGGCCTGCATCGAGGCGCCGGTGAACCAGTAGATGATTGAGCCACCGGTAATCAGTCCGAGCACAAACGGCGCGTGCAGCAGCGACAGATTGCTAAGGTATTGCGCTTGAAGTCCCTCGGTCAGCGTCATGATAATCGAGAAGATCATCGTCGTCGCGCCGACCACCGCCGTGCCGATTAAGACCGGCTTCGCGGTCGCCTTAAATGTGTTGCCGGCGCCGTCGTTCTCTTCCAGCAGGTCCTTGGCGCGTTCGAAGTTGACGTTGACATTGAAGTCCTTTTTGATTTCCGCCTCGATGTTCGGCACCTGCTCGATCAAAGACAGTTCGTAAACCGACTGCGCATTATCGGTGACGGGGCCGTACGAGTCGACGGCAATCGTTACCGGTCCCATGCCGAGGAAGCCGAACGCGACGAGGCCGAAGGCAAATACGGCGGGCGCGAGCATCAACGATTCCAGTCCCTGCGTGCTGAACAGGTACGCGATTGACATCAGCGCGACGATGCTCAGGCCGAGCCAGTAGCACGAGAAGTTGCCGGCGATTAAGCCCGACAAGATATTGAGTGACGCGCCGCCCTCGCGCGACGACGTGACGACCTCTTTGACGTGGCGCGACTCGGTCGAGGTGAAGACCTTGACCAGTTCCGGGATGATCGCGCCGGCCAGTGTGCCGCACGAGATGATCGACGCCAGCTTCCACCACTGCGACGAATCGCCGCCGAGCAGCGGCACGATAAAGTATGACACGACGTAGGTCAGCACCACCGAGACGATTGATGTGATCCACACCAGCGATGTCAGTGGCGTCTCGAAGTTCATCCGGTCGGCGCCCGCGTAACGCGCTTTGGCAATCGCCTCGTTGACAAAGTAAGAAAGCGCGCTCGCGACGATCATCATCACGCGCATCACGAACAGCCAGACGAGAAGTTGCACCTGCACGGTCTCGCTGCGGACGCCGAGCAGGATGAATGTAATCAACGCGACGCCGGTCACACCGTAGGTCTCGAAGCCGTCCGCCGAAGGGCCGACCGAATCGCCCGCGTTGTCGCCGGTGCAGTCCGCGATCACGCCGGGGTTGCGCGCGTCATCCTCTTTGATCTTAAAGACGATCTTCATCAGATCGGAGCCGATGTCAGCGATCTTGGTGAAGATGCCGCCCGCGATGCGGAGCGCCGCCGCGCCCAGCGACTCGCCGATAGCAAAGCCGATGAAGCATGGCCCGGCGTAGTCGCGCGGGATAAACAGCAGGATGCAGAGCATGATGAACAGCTCGACCGAGATCAGCAGCATGCCGATGCTCATGCCCGCCTTCAAAGGAATCGCGTAGATCGGATAGGGCTTGCCGCCGAGACTGGCGAACGCGGTGCGCGAGTTAGCGAACGTGTTGACGCGGATGCCGAACCACGCCACGCCGTAGCTGCCGGCGATGCCGACCAGACTGAAGATCAGGATGATGGCGACGCGCAGCGGCTCGAAGCCGAGTAGCACGCCGAAGTAGAGCACGATCACGACCGCGATGAACGCTTCGAGAATGAGGATGAATTTCCCCTGCGTGATGAGGTAGGTTTTACATGTTTCGTAGATCAACTCCGAAATCGCTCGCATGCTGCGATGGACCGGCATGTTCTTCAACTGGATGAAGATCGCCAGGCCGAACAGCAGGCCGAGGACGCAGACCACCAGTCCCAACATCAGCAGCGTGCGTCCGTCGAAGCCGAGGAACGTGACCCGCGACAGATCGGGAAGAATCAGATTGGCCTCGCCGCCCGGTCGGTGCGCCGGTGGAGCATCGGGCGATTGAGCCAGAGCTGTCGCCGCGCTCGACAGCAGCATGGCCCCGCTCGCGGCGATGCCAATCGCTCGCGTCGACAGGGCGTCAGGAATTTGTAAACCGGATAACGGCCACCGGCGTGTGAACGACGACGCCCCTTCCCTGAGTAAGTCGAGAGTATGACGGCGCATCCCCGTCGCCGCCGCGCGGCGGGTCATGACCTTTGAAGTCACGAAGCCGGCGAAGGCGAGCGAGAGAAGGCTGATGCTAAGAATCAGCGGTAGTTCCACGATTACACGATTCCTTTCTGGTTGTTAAATACTTCCGGCGAGTCGCTGGTGAGACCGAGCGCGCCCCTCAGACGGTAGTCGAGACAAACGAGGACGCGCCACGAGAGAGCGTCCTCGTCCATACAAGTTATTTATTCAGTCGCGCTAAAAACGGGCATTATCTATGAAAACCGGCCCGAAGTCCAACGGCGAGTCGAGAGTCTAAAGTCTTGAGTCTAAAGTCGAAACCAATCGCTAAACCGTTTGACTGATGACTTCAGGCCCCAGACTCCAAACTTTTCAAGCGGGGACGAGCGAGCTTTGCCGCCGGTCGGAGCGCAGCTTGACGAGCGCGAGAACAGCAAGGTAGAGCGCGAGTAAAACGAGCGCCGCCGCCGCCGCCGCGTTAACGAACTCGACATCGAACTGCCCGGCCATGATCTTCGTGAGGCGCAGATTGGCGACGACCAGACTGACGAGCGCCCACAGCGTAATCACCAGCACAAAGATCATCGGGATGAGCGTGAACGCGATGCGCTGCCGCGCTTGATAGAGCCAGACGGTGATTGAAAGCAGCGTCAGCGCCGCGAGCAATTGGTTCGACGCGCCGAACAAAGTCCAGAACTTCGACCACGAATTCGGCGGCGCCAACATCACGAAGTAGAACGGCAACGCCATCGTTAACAGCGTCCCGGCGACGGCCCCGGCTTTACTCTTCCAGCCGAACAACTCCTGCACGATGTAGCGACCGAGGCGCGTGCATACGTCGAGCGTGTCGAACACGAACGTCGAGAAGGCCATCGCGCCGAACGTCACGGCGAAGGCGAGATTATCCTTGCCGATGATGAGCGTCAAAAACTGCCCGATGCCGTTGCCGTAAATTCTTCCCGGCGTCGCGCCCTTCGGCAAATCGCCCTGCGCGACGATCATGATCGTCACCAGCGCGATCAGCGCCACGAAACCTTCGGCGAGCATCGCTCCGTAGCCGACCGCTTTGATGTGCGACTCGCGGTCAATCTGTTTCGATGTCGTACCCGAACAGACCAGGCCGTGAAAGCCCGAGCACGCGCCGCACGCGATAGAGACAAATAGAAAGGGAAACAGCGCGCCGGTCATGCCGCCCACGTCCCACGCCTTGAACGCCGGTTGCCTGATTTCGTAGCCGCCGAACAGTACGCCGATGATGCCGAGCGCGAGCGCCGCGTAGAGGATGAAGCCGCCGAGGTAGCCGCGCGGCTGAAGTAGCGCCCACACGGGGACGACCGACGCGATGCAGCAGTAGACGAGGATCAACAGTCCCCACGTCCTGTGATCGACGAGCAGCGTGTTCGACCAAAGCGTGCCCGCCCATGAAAGCGCGAACGCCGTCGGTACGAAGATGACCGTCACCAGCCACAGTGGCGGATTCAAATACCGCTGCACAAGGCCAAGCACGATGGAGAGCGTCAGGTACATCACGCTCGCCGCGGCGACCGCGCCGCCCGCGTTAAAAGCAATTGATGTTCCCTGCAACTCTTCTGTACCACCGACGAACGTCCCGGCGGTGATGTCCGCGAAGGCGACGATCACATAGACGAGCGCGATCCAGATGAATGCCATCATCGCCCGCCCGGCACGCGCCCCCAGATGTTCACGCGTAATCTCCGCGATTGACTGCGCGCGGTGACGCACCGACGCGGCGAGGCTCGCGAAGTCGTGGACCGCGCCGATCAGCACCACGCCGAGGCCAATCCACAACAGGCACGGCAGCCACCCGAACAATTGACACGCGATGATCGGCCCCGCAATCGGCCCCGCCGCCGCAATCGCCGAGAAGTGCTGGCCGAAAAGATAGAAGGGTCGCGTCGGCACAAAGTCGACGCCGTCGTTAATCACGTTCGCCGGCGTCACGCGCGCATCATCCAACGCGAATTGCCGCGCGATCCACCCGCCGTATAAGCGATAAGCCGCGACGAGTATCGCCAAAAATCCGAGCGCCAGCAGTGTTAGCTGCACGAGATCAATCTCCTGTTAGTCGAGTGGGCAGTTTTCCGCAACAGTGAGTTGCGCTTCATCCGACCGTCAACGTCTCGCGAATGGCGTCTTGCGGCACGCCGCGCAATGCATCCCCATCCGAACAAGTAGGGGCAGCGGCTCGTCCCTGCCCATCGTGCGTTAGCACGATAATTAACGTGACAGTGATTTAACGTCGCTGAAGATGAGAGCTGCCCCTACTGCCTCAGGGAAGAAAGCAATAAACCAATCTTCATCACGCTCAATGATGGCTGTGAACTCATTGTGCATCCGACACCTCCGTGAACATCACCCATTCATCCCTCATCCTTCATCCTTCATCCCTCAAGAGTCCTTTCATTCAGCTTACTGTGCCGGTAGCCGTAGACGAAATAGAGAATCAATCCGGCGACGAGCCAGAGCGAAAAGCGCAGCCAGTTGGTGATGCCGAGTTCGGTCATCAGGTAGCCGCAACTGAGCACGCCGAGCACCGGGATCAGCGACAGATTTTTTCTGAAGCAGACGACGGCCAGCACCGGCGTCGAGAGGATGTAGAGCCAGAGCGGTATCTTGTGACTAAACACTTCCCACGCGCCGAGCGTCGCGTCCGTCGGGTCTGTGATGCTGAAGAAGTTGTTCACCGCCTCGCGCTTGAACACAAAGAACGCGGCCCAGATGAGAATCAGTAGCGCCGGGACGATGTACTTCGAATTGATGTACGGCGTCTTGAATCGCCGCTCGACCTCGGGCTGCGACTCGTTGAGGATCAGCACGCCGGCGCAGACGAGGATAAAGGCAAACAGCGTCCCGATGCTGGTCAGGTCGGTCACTTCCTTAAGATTCATAAAGAGCGATGGAATCGCGACGACGAAGCCAGTGACGATGGTCGAGAACCACGGTGTCTTAAAGCGCGGGTGGATGCTCGAAAAGATTTTCGGCAGCAGCCCGTCGCGGCTCATCGCCATCCAGATGCGCGGCTGTCCGAGTTGGAAGACGAGCAGCACGGTCGCCATCGCGATCACGGCGCTGACCGCGATGACGCGGGAGACCCACGAGATGTCCACGCCGTTGGGGCCAAAGACGTACGCCAGAGGGTCGCCGACTTGCAGCGTCTTGTGGTTGACCATCCCGGTCAGAACCAACGCGACGCAGATGTAGAGCACCGTGCAGATGATGAGCGAGTAGAGCATCCCGCGTGGCAAATCGCGCCGCGGGTTTTTACACTCTTCGGCGGTCGTCGAAATCGCGTCGAAGCCGATGTAAGCGAAGAAGACGGCGGAGACGCCCTTCAAAACTCCCGCCGCCCCGTTCGGCGCGAACGGACTCCAGTTCTCCGGGTTGATGTAGAACGCGCCGAGCACGATCACCAGAAAAATCACGGCGAGCTTCAACGCGACCATGATATTCGACGCGCGTTTGGATTCCTGAATGCCGACGAAGACGAGCGTCGTGATGATGACCGTGATTGCCAACGCCGGCAGGTCACA
>Ga0136614_10001428_pt1 | contig 14090 bp, 12 predicted proteins | sample AntDrymUQ2792106_2_FD_106643 | JGI IMG/M metagenome (GOLD analysis project Ga0136614, IMG submission 106643) | Polar desert sand microbial communities from Dry Valleys, Antarctica - metaG UQ279 (21.06) | ecosystem: Environmental > Terrestrial > Soil > Desert | place: Antarctica: Dry Valley...
ATCGGGCGCCGACCAGAGGCGCCAGCCCCCTCGCGAGGCCGAAGGGGGCCATCACGAGCGCGCCCAGGAGCGGCCTGCCGGCCGACGCCGCGCCCACGGTGACGACGACGAGCGTCCCATGACCGAGGAACGTGAGGAACCCGATCCCGAGGCCGGCGCCGTAGAGGAACGCGGCGAGCGGACGGCCGAAGTAGGTCCGCCACCAATCGGGCACCTGTCGGCGGAGCTGCGGAACGGCGATCCGCGCGCCCGTGAGCTCGCGCGCGACGTAGACCAGCGCGACCCCCGCGAGGATCGCGGCACCGGCCTTGCCCCACGGAGCGCCCAGGAGGGCGCCCAGGGCGGCGACCGCGGCGCCGAAGGCGGCCGCGGTCGCCGCCGCCCCCGCCGCGTGGAGCGCCAATGCGCCGGCCCACCTCGTCCGCGTCCCGTACACGACGGGGCTGATGGTCTCCACCATCGAGAGACCTCAAGGCCCCCAGAGCGCGGACCAGCCGGCGATCGCGGCGGCGATCGCCAGCGCCGCGGCCCCGACATCGGTCAACACCTCTGCGTGAGCTCCCGGTAGGTGATGCAGAAGACCTTGAACCCGGCGGGGCAGTAGCCGCGCACGGCGTAGTCCCCGTTGATCCGGATGTTCGATCGGGAGCAGCAGTCCGAGATGTGACGCAGCCGGCCGGAGCAGCAGCGTGTCCAACCCCCGCCGTACCGCGTGTCGTTCGCGAAGGAGTAGACCTCGCGGACCTTCTGCTGACAGGTCTTCGATCGCCCTTGGGTGTCCGGGTCGCGGTACAGCTTCCCTCGGTCGTCCACCGGATATCCGTAGGTCGGGTGGACGGGGAAGCCGTAGCGGTCGGTCCGTGACAGGGGAGAGAAGGGGTGAGGACATGACCCCGTCGTCCAGGTGTGGCCACAGATGTGGTACGCCTGGGCCCGGTCGGGTGCGAGCGCGGTGGCGACCAAAGAGCCGCCGGCCAGGGCCACGATGCCGCGGCCGACCCTTCCGAGGAACCCACGCCGGCTGGTGCGCTGCGCAAGCGCTCGCTGCGCGCGCTCCATGGACGTCAGCTCGCCCATCGCTCACCCTCCTCCCGCATCCGCCGTTCCGCCGAGTCGACCAGCCCCTCCATCTGCTCGAGGTTGTTCACGGTGCCTTTCGCCCGGACGATCCCGAGCTCGTCGAGCACCAGCAGGAAGGGCGTGCCGGGGATCTCGAACGCACCCTCCGCATCCGGGTCGTGGACCACCTGCGGCACGAGATCCGCCGCTCGAGCCGCGGCCGGCAGCGCCGGCGCCACCTCGCGGCAGACCATGCAGGTCGGCGACGAGAACAGGACGAGTCGCCGTGCCCCGGCTCCACCGAGGACGATCGGAGCGCCGTCGGCGCCGCGGGCGTCGAGGGGCGGCAGGGCCTCGCTGAGGGCGGGGCCCTCCGTGTCGATCTCCAGTGCCCCGCGCGGCCCCATCCGGAGATGGAGCGTGCCCACCTGTCGTGCCAGCGCGACCACGACGACGCAGAGAACCAGGAGGAGGACCCATTGGGCCACGAACGCCGCCATCCACCATCCGGTCATCGCATCGTCCATGTCGGTTGCTTGCGTTCGTCCATGAACTGGATCAACGGGCTCCCGTCGTCGGCCAGGCCGACCAGCGCTCGCAGCTCGCCCTCGGCGTCCAGCAGCCGGAGGATAGGGAATCCGTCGGCCGCCAGACCCAGCCGGATCCGTACCCGCCCCGCGCGGTCGTACAACCCGAGCGTCGGCGATCCCTGATCCGCCAGTGTGTAGCGGTGGGTCACCTCATCTCCGTCCACGTGTGCGCCGAGCGTAGGCGAGGCGTCAGAGGCCAGACCGAACTTGGCGCGGATCTTTCCGTTGCGATCCCCGAACGCGAGGCTGGCCGAACCGTCGGTGGACAGGCCGAGCGTCGCGCGGACCTTGCCGTTGTCGTCGCCGATCGCGAGCCCTGCGGACCCGTCCGAGGACAGACCGAAGCGAGCGCGGACCTGTCCGTGGGGGTCGAGCATCGAGAAGAACGGCGAGTCGTCGTTGGACAGACCGATCCGCAGTCGAACCCGTCCCGCGGTATCCAGGACCTCGAACTCCTCGGCTCTGATGACACGTTTCTTCATCGGATTGGTCGGATCCCCGGCACGGTCGGCGTCACCCTATCGTCGCTCGCGACAGCGCCGTACACAAGCAAGCACGAGACGAGCACGAGCTCAGGGGTTCGCGGCGGGGGGTCCGGGCGGATCCGACGGCGAACGAGGAGTGAGCCGTCGCCGGGGGGCCGGAAAGTGAGAAACCGCCGGAACCCGAGGGCTCCAGCGGCTTCTCGAGACGAACCATAGGGCCCCAGCGCATCGACCGTCAAGCCGGGGTCGGTGCTTTTGTCACTCTTTGTCCGAAGGACGGAGGGTCTCCCGGCGGGTCACACAGGCTCGGAGCCGCTCCGGCAGAGGCGAGACGCCGATCCCCGGCCCCGTGGGGACGGCCATCGTCCCGTCGGGAGCCATCTCGAACGGCTCGGTCAGGTCCTCGTGGAAGTACCGTGCCGACGCGCTCGTGTCGCCGGGCAGCGTGAAGCCCGGCAGGCTCGCCAGCGCCAGGTTGAGCCCTCGGCCGACCCCTGTCTCGAGCATCCCGCCACACCACACGGGGATACCTCGCGCGAGGCAGAGATCGTGGATCCTCTTCGCCTCGAGCACGCCCCCGACGCGTCCCTGCTTGATGTTCACGATCCGACACGCCTCGAGATCGAGGGCGGCCGCCGCGTCGGCAACCGAACGGATGGATTCGTCGAGGCAGAGGTCGGTGCGCAGGAGCGCCTGGAGCTCCGCGTGTCGGAACAGGTCCTCGTGATGGAGAGGCTGCTCGATCATCAGGAGATCCGCATCCTCCAGCGAACGGAACACGTCGACGTCAGCCGGCGCGTACGCGGCATTCGCGTCGACGGAGAGCAGGATGTCGGGATTCGCGCCACGCACGGCCCGGACGCGCTCGACGTCGGTCCCCGGTTCGATCTTGAGCTTGATGCGCCGGTAACCCTGCTCCAGGTAGCCGGCCACCTGGTCGAGGAGCGCCTCGGTCGAGGACGCGATCCCGATGCTGACGCCGCACTCGACCCGGTCGCGCTCGGCGCCGAGCCACGAGGCCAGGGACGATCCGCTCGCCCGCAGCTCGGCGTCGACGAAGGCATCGAGCAGGGCTGCCTTCGCCATCGGGTTGCCGCGGACCTCGGCGAACGCCCGCTCTGCGCCCTCCACGTCCACGTTCCCCGCGCCGAAAAGCGCGGGGGCAAGGAAGTCGCGGAGCACGATCCAGGCCCCTTCGTTGAACTCACCGCTGAAATCCGGTCGCGAGTCGGCGACGCACTCCCCCCAGCCCTCAGCGGCGTCGGTCTCCACGCGCACCAGGACGCAGCGTTTGTCGCTCACCTCGCCGAAGCTGGTCCTGAACGGTCGAACCAGCGGTAGCTCGGCCATGAGCAGCTCGACGGTGCGAACGCGACTCATCGCAACGCCTCGGGAACCAACTGGTACGCGGAACGGTCTCGATCGAAGCCGGCCGCGATCGATCCCGTGGCGAAGCACGTCTCCAGTGCGTCGGCGGCAGCGTCACGCCACCGGGACGCGAGCTCCGGATCTCGGCGGCGGATCTCGGCATGGTCCAGGGGCACTTCCACGAGGCCTCCCTGGGCGGTGGGTTGCGTCCTCCGAACGGGATCGGGAGCGACGGGATCACCCTCGGCCGCGAGCACGGTGGGGAGTCCCACGCGCACGGCCCTCGGCGTGGGAGCCGAGTCGAGATCCCACCTGACCACGAGGCGATCCGTGCGATCACCTCGATTGATCTCATCCGACATCTCTCCGTAGAAGGCGCGCCCGAACCGGTCGGCGACGGCGCCCAGCTTCCCGAGGTTGAACCACGCGTTCCGCGCCACGAGGGGGTCGAACGTCCACCGGGCAACATGGATGTCCTGATCGAGCGCCTGGGCTCGTTGACCGAGCTTCAGCGCGTAGCCGACACCTCGGTGGCGCCGATCCGGCATCGCGGCGAGCATGTGCGAGTGGACATGGAGTCCCCCGTCGTCCACACCGGCCCAGCCGAGGACGAAGCCGACGAGATGCTCGCCGTCGTAGGCGCCCAGCGGGACGTTGCCGCTGTGCGCGAGCGCGGTCAGCACCTCTCGAGGAGGCAGCTGGAACGGGCCCCACGTGGCGACCATGATCCCGATCGCGTCGTCGAACTGGTCGAGCGAGGAGAGGGGACGAAGGTCGACGTTCGCAGCCACGGCCGCCTCGCGGGCGAGGGCCCACGCTGTTCCGGGCTCGTCCACCGGGCGAGTCTAGTGGCCCTTAGGAAGCCGCCGGGAGGGCGGCGAAAGAACGGAAAAGGCCCGCCTGACGGCGGGCCCTCCGCAGCGCACGTGATGCTCGGTTATCCGCCGGCCGGCGGCGGCAACTCCTGCCATTCGACGTCGTCAAGGTCCTCGCCCCGGCGCCGCTTCATGAACTGGACGATGCCGGCGACGATCGCGCCGATGAAGGCGAGCTTCAGGAGCTTCCTGAAGAAACCGCCCTTCTTCTCCGCCGCTTCGATGTCGTCTCCCATCTGGAACCAGCCTCCTATCGGGTGGGTGGGCCCCGGCCGAGGCAGTAGGCCGCCCCGCCAAGGTTGTGGGCCTGGATGGACTTGAACCATCGACCTCTTCCTTATCAGGGAAGCGCTCTAACCGAGCTGAGCTACAGGCCCGAGGGCCACGAGCCCCTCGCCGCAGGGTAGTCAGGCCTCGGAAACCCTGTCAATCGAGAGCCCCTCAGTCGCGGCGGTCGGCGAGCGTGACCTCCACCCCGCCGACGATGTCGCTGATCAGGTTGTACATCACGGAAATGAAGACGTTGATGAACGACCAGATCGCGACCCCGACACATCCCGCGAGGAACAACCAGGTGAAGAACTTCCCGCTGTCGATCTCGATCGGTGGGGCGCCGCCGGTGCTGACCTCACCCGTGGGCGAGATGCCTCTCCCCGACGGGAAGATCGTCCCGAGGAGCTGCTCGAACGAATCGATGACGCCGCTCGCGGACAGGATGGCCCAGATGATCGCGAGGGCCAGATAGAGCACCAGGAAGACGCAGAAGTAGAAGATCAGCGAGAACTTCAGCACCGAGACCGGACCGACCCGCCGGATCTCCACGCGCGTGCGACGCGCGCCCCGCTTCGGAAGCCGCGTCTGGGCGGGGGCCCTGACGATCGTGGATGGCCACGGATCCTCAGCCGGCAGTGGCGCGAGAGGCGGCGCCAGCGGCGCGCCGACGTCCTCTTCTCCCGGAAACGGCTCCGGGTCCGTCAGGGGCTCAGGATCGAACCCGGACGTCGGCTCCGGCTGCGTCGTGGAATTCGGTTGCTGCATGGGTTCCTCGATCGTCTGTGACGGGACTGGGCCGCTAGCGTACGCCCGTCCACGCCCGAGCGGGGGGATGTTCACCCACTGGGGGAGCGTCACGCCGACCGCATCCCATACGCGCACATGGGCCACGAGCAGGAGGGCAGCGAAAGGGGGTGCGACCACGCCGCCCATGAGACTCACGTCCTGCTGGAACAGCAGGGCTCCGGCTCCGATCACGCACCCGATCGAGGCGAGCAGGAGGTCGGTCAACTGTCGCGGGTAACGAGGTCGGAGCGCCACGACCACGTAGGCGGCCGCCCCGAATGCGACGACCACGACCAGGAAGCCGAGTCCGATGTTGTTCATGGGAGTCCCGACATCATCGCAGTAACCCCCGGCGATGCCCTCGGGTTCCCCCGGTCGGTCCTACTCGTCCATCTGCATGATCACGGGCGCGAGCGCGACGACGTGTGCGCCTTCCTCTACGCGCATCGTGCGAACGCCCTGGCTGGATCGGCCGACCCTGCGGATCTCCCCGGCAGGCACGCGGATGACGATCCCGCTGGAGGAGATGGCGAACAGGTCTTGCTCCTTGGAGCCGACGAACGCACCGGCGAGCAGGCCCGTCTTCGTCGTGATCTGGTGGCCGATCACGCCCTTCCCACCGCGGCCCTTGACGGGGTAGTCCCTGAGCGGTGAACGCTTCCCGTAACCCTGCTGCGAGACGCTGATCATCTCCTCGCCGTCCGAGGCGAGGCTGATGGAGATGACCTCGTCGTCCTCGGCCAGCCGCATCCCGATCACTCCTGCGGTGGATCGCCCCATCGGGCGAACGAACTGCTCTTTGAACCGGATCGCCTGGCCCTTGCGGGAGACCAGGAAAACCTCGTCCTTACCGTCGGTGAGCTTCACGTCGATCAGCTCGTCGCCGGGCTTCAGGTTGATCGCCGCCAGGCCGGTCCGCGCCGACTCATACTCCGACAGCGGTGTCTTCTTCACCATCCCCTTCTTGGTCGCGAAGAGCAGGAAGCGCTTCGGGTCGTACTCCTTCAGATGCAGCACCGCGGAGACGCGTTCGTCGCCCGCGATGGCCACGCCGGGAAGGTTGGCCGCGTACAAGCCGCGAGCCGTCCGCGACGAGTCGGGCACCTCGTGCACCTTCACCCGGTAGACCTTGCCCCTGGTGCTGAAGAACAGGAGCCAGTTGTGCGTGGTCGTCGTGAAGACGTCGGCGACCACGTCCTCCTCCTTCAAGGTCGCCCCACGGACGCCCTTCCCGCCCCGGCCCTGCCGGCGGAACGTGTCGATGGGCACGCGCTTCACGTAGCCGGCCCGGCTGATGGTGATGACCACGTCCTCCTCGGCGATCAGGTCCTCGACGTCGAACGAACCCTCGTCCGCCTTGATCTGGGTCCTCCTGGGGTTCCCGTGCTTCTGCTTGATCTGCAGGATCTCGTCCTTGATCACGCCGCGGATCTTCTTGGGGTCCTTCAGGAGCGCCTTCAGGTGCTTGATCTTCGCGAGCAGCTCCTTGTGCTCCTGCTCCAGCTCCGTGCGCGCGAGCTTGGTGAGCCGCCGGAGCGGCATGTCCAGGATGTGGTTGGCTTGGATCTCCGAGAGCTTGAACGTCGACATCAGCTTGGTCCGCGCTTGCTCCGCGTCCTGCGAGCCTCGGATGACCTTGATGACCTCGTCCAGGTGATCGAGCGCGATCAGGAGGCCCTGGACGATGTGGTCACGCTCCTCGGCTTTCCGGAGGTCGTATCGGGTCCGCCGGGTGACGACGTCGATCTGGTGGTCGACGTAGTAGCCGATCATCTCGGCGAGGTTCAGCGTGCGAGGGACCCCGTCGACGAGCGCCAGCATGATCACGCCGAAGGACTCCTGGAGCTGGGTGTGCTTGTGGAGCTGGTTGAGGACGACTTGGGGGTTGGCGCCGCGCTTGAGATCGATCACGAGACGCATCCCGGCCCGACCCGAGGAGTGGTCCTTCAGGTCCGCGATGTCCTTCACCTTGCCGGACTTCACGAGATCGGCGATCTTCTCCGCCAGCCGCGCCTTGTTCACCTGATACGGCAGCTCGGTGATGACGACGCGTGCGCGGCCTGCCGATCCTTCTTCGACGGAGGCCACCGCGCGGATCTTGATCGAGCCTCGGCCGGTCTCGTACGCGTCGCGGATGCCGTCGCGACCCATGATGATCGCGCCCGTAGGGAAGTCAGGTCCCTTGACGAACTTCATGAGGTCCTTCGGCGTGGCCTCCGGATGCTCCAGGTAGTGGACGACCGCGTCGATCACCTCGCCGAGGTTGTGCGGAGGGATGTTCGTCGCCATCCCGACGGCGATCCCGCCGGAACCGTTCACCAACAGGTTGGGGAAGCGCGACGGCAAGACCACGGGCTGCTGCTCGTACCCGTCGTAGTTGGGCACGAAGTCGACCGTCTCCGCATCGATGTCGCGCAGGAGCTCCATCGCGATCGGTGCCAGACGCGCTTCCGTATACCGGGAGGCCGCGGGTGGGTCGCCGTCGACGGATCCGAAGTTCCCGTGAGGGTCGATCAACGGATGGCGGAGGGAGAATTCCTGCGCCATCCGGACGAGGGAGTCGTAGATCGGGGCGTCGCCATGTGGGTGGTACTTGGCCATCACGCCGCCCACGACGTTTGCCGACTTCCGGTGCGGGCGATCGGGCCGCAAACCCTGCTCGAGCATCGACCAGAGGATCCGACGATGAACCGGCTTCAGGCCGTCCCGCACCTCGGGCAGCGCCCGTCCCACGATGACGGACATCGCGTAGTCGAGGTAGGACCTCTGGATCTCCTCCTCGAGCTGCACGGGCTCGACACGGCCCGCGAACAATCCCTCCTGCGCCATACCCCTCCTACACGTCCAGGTTGCGGACGTACCTCGCGTTGGTCTCGATGAACTCCTTGCGGGACGGCACGTCCTCGCCCATCAGGATCGTGAAGAGCCGATCGGCGGCGGTCGCATCCTCGAGCGTGACCTGCAGCAGCGTCCGCCGTTCGGGATCCATCGTGGTGTCCCAGAGCTGGTGCGCGTCCATCTCACCGAGGCCCTTGAAGCGCTGCGGGTCGAGCTTCTTCTCCCCGTTGCCGTTCTTCTTCCGGAACAGATCCCACTCGCGCTCCGTGTAGAAGTACTGTTCTGCCTTGCCGTTCTTCAGCAGGTAGAGCGGCGGCTGGGCTAAATACATATAGCCGGCGTCGATCAGCTGCGGCATGTTCCGGAAGAAGAACGTGAGGAGCAACGTGCGGATGTGCGCGCCGTCCACGTCGGCGTCGGCCATCAAGACGATGCGGTGGTACCGGGCTTTGTCGAGCTCGAACTCGTCGCCGATGCCGGTGCCGATCGCGGTGATCAACGCCTGGATCTCGATGTTCTCGAGGATCTTGTGCAGCCTCGCCTTCTCCACATTCAGGATCTTTCCCCTGATCGGCAGGATCGCCTGGGTCGCGGGGTCGCGAGCTTGCTTGGCGCTGCCGCCCGCGGAGTCCCCCTCGACGATATAGAGCTCGCACGAGGCCGGATCGCTCAGCTGGCAGTCGGCGAGCTTGCCGGGAAGCGACCCGCCCTCCAGGAACGACTTGCGGCGGGTCAGGTCCCGGGCCTGCTTGGCCGCCATCCGTGCCTTGGCCGCCGCGAGCGTCTTCTGGACGATGCGTCGCGCCTCCGTGGGGTGCTCCTCGAGCCACTCGGCCAGCTGCGCGTTCACCGTCGTCTCCACGAAGGAACGCATCGTGGCGTTCCCGAGCTTGGTCTTGGTCTGTCCCTCGAACTGCGGGTTGCGGAGCTTGACCGACAGGATGGCGACCAATCCTTCGCGCACGTCCTCGCCGATCAGGTTGTCCTCCTTCTCCTTGAGGAGCCCCTTGGAGCGCGCGTAACGGTTCAAGACGTTGGTGAGGGACTTCTTGAGCCCTTCCTCGTGCATACCGCCTTCGTGTGTGTTGATCGTGTTGGCGAACGAGTAGACGGACTCCGAGTAACCCGTCGTCCACTGCAGCGCGAGCTCGACCTCCGCGTCCTCGGCCTTGTCGCCGATCGCCACGACCCGAGTGATCGCATCCTTGCCGGTGGCGAGATGCTTCACGAAGTCGACGAGGCCGCCGTTGTACTTGAAGACGTCCTTGTGCACCGGCTTCTCGCGCTCGTCCACGAGCTGGATCTCGAGGCCCGCGTTCAGGAACGCCAGCTCGCGGAGTCGGTCCGTCAGCTCCGAGCGCTTGAACTCGAGCTCTTCCGTGAAGATCTCGGAGTCGGGCCAGAATCGGATCGCCGTACCGGTCTTCCGGGACGCCCTGCCCTTGATCAGCTTGGACGTGGAGCGTCCGCGCGCGTAGGCCTGCGTCCACGAGAAGCCGTCTCGCTGGACCTCGGCCGTCATCTTGGCAGAGAGCGCGTTCACGACGGATACGCCCACGCCGTGGAGGCCGCCCGAGATGCTGTACCCGCCGCCGCCGAACTTCCCTCCGGCGTTCAGCGTGGTGAGCGCGACCTCGACGGCGGGACGGCGGTCCTTCGCTTTGGGGATCGGCTTGACCGGGATCCCCGCGCCGTCGTCTTGGACCGACACGCTGTTGTCGGTGTGGATCGTGACGACGATCCTGCTGGCCCGGCCGGCCATCGCTTCATCCACCGAGTTGTCGACGACCTCGTAGACGAGGTGGTGCATCCCGCGTGAGCTGGTGGTGCCGATGTACATCCCCGGGCGGAGCCTGACGTGCTCGACGCCCTCGAGGACCTGGATGTCATGTGCGTCGTAGGTCTGTTTCTTCGCCTTCGCGGTGGCCAATCGTCCTCCTGTCGGTGCCCCGCGCAGGCCCGCCCCACGCATCGGAGCTGGGGGCGTGCGCGGGGCCGTCGCACGAACCCTTAGATTCTACCAATCAGGGGTGACGGAAACGGCGTTTCGAGTCGCGGAAATAGGCCGTCTACCTGCGGTTTCGCACGACGATCCGGACCACCGTGATCTGGCCGCCGCCCAGTGCCTCGTCGGCTCGACGGCGGATCTCCTCGTGCAGGAATCGGGCCTGCACTCCCCACGGCCCGGAGGTCGCCGTGACGGTCAGAACGCCCCCTTCGAGGGTGGCCGGCGCCGTCTCCGAAGCCAGCCGCTCCCCCACCACCGAGGGCCACGCCGCTGCCAGCTGCGCGACAGGCATGCCTCGCGCGAAGAGCTGGTCGGCCATCAGGTTGTCGATCACGTCGCCGAGCTCCACCGGCTCCGGGCTCGGGTCTCCGCTGCGCCGCCGGAACCCCTTGGAATGCGGCACGTCAGGACCTCACCTTCACGACACCGGCGTCGACCTGCCAGACCGCGGACGAGGCCGGCGGCACGTCGGCCTCGTCCGCGACGCTGATCACGACCTGGCCGCCTCGGTCCGCGAGGCGTTGCGCGATGCGGTCTCGGCGGCTCGGATCCAATGCGCTGAATGGGTCGTCGACGAGCAGGAGCGGAGGCTCACCGGTCTCGGCCGCGACCGCCGAGGAGAGCCCGAGCCGCACACAGAGCGCCGCCGCCCACGTCTCGCCGTGCGAGCCGAAGGCCCGGGCGCCGAGGTCCCGGACCGCCAGGGTCAGGTCGTCGCGGTGCGGGCCGACGAGCGACGTCCTGCGGATGAGCTCGTCCGCCCGCCGCGTCACGAGTTGCTCGCGGAACGCCTCCTCGGCGGTACCCGGCCCCGTCACGTTGGGCGCGTATGCCACCACGAGCTCGTATCCGCTCAGCGCCTCGAACTCGGACGAGGCACCGGTGGCGAGGCGCGCGACGGCTTCGTGCCGGGCCTCGATCACGGGCACGCCGGTCCGGACCAGCTCTTCATCCCACGCATCCATCCCCGGCGGGCCCCCGCGGCCGCCCTCCCACTCCTTGAGAAGCCGATTCCGCTGGCGGAGCGCCCGGTCGTACGCGGACGAGACGCCGTCCTTCAGGGGCCAGAGCGCAACGACGGCCTCGTCCATCAGGTCGCGACGCTTGGAGGGATCGCCGATCACTACGGGCAGGTCGAACGGACCGAACAGCACGGCCCGCACCTGCCGGCGGAGCTCTCGCTTCCGCCTGATCGGGCTCTTGTTCAGCTTCACTCGGCTCGCACCCTTCCGCGGGATCTCCACCTCGACGAGGGCTCGCCCTTCCCTGCCCTCGAACTCGCCCCTGGCGTAGCCGATGTCGGCTCCTTCACGGACCAGCGGCGCGTTCGTCGACGTTCTCGGTGAACGGAGCGAGTACAGGAAGAACATCCCCTCGAGCAGGTTGGTCTTCCCCTCCCCGTTGGGCCCGACCACCACGACGAGCCCTTCAGGGATGCGCTCCACGGCGGTCCGTCGATGGTTCCGGAAGTCCCGGAGCTCGAACCACTCCAGGTGCATCCGAGCTCGCGCTCGCCGCGAGTCAGCCGACCGCGGCGGGGAGCCGGACCGGCATCACCAGGTAGGTGAGCTCGTCGCCGTCGCCGCGGATGACGCCGGGCTTCAGTCCGTCGCGGACGTCGATCCGAACGCTCTCTCCGGTGGCTGCGGTCAGGCCGTCGACAAGGTACTGGGGATTGAACGCCGCGGTCAGGTCCTCGCCTTCGTACCGCGCTTCGACCGTCTCGACCGCCTGTCCGAGGTCGGGACTGGACGACGAGAGCTTCACGCCGAGGGCGTTGAACTCCACCCGCACGGGCGTGGTGTCGCGCGCGAGCAGCCCAACGCGGCGAACGGCCTCCAGGAACTGTTGGCGCGAGATCGTGAGCCGGCTCTCGTAGGTCTCGGGCAGGAGCTGCCGGTAGTTGGGGAACTCGCCCTCGATCAGCCGGGACGTCAGCGTCAACGAGCCGACACGGAACGCGATCTGGGACCCGTTGGTGGATGCCTGGACCTCTGCCTTCTGGTCGACCGCGGCGCGTCCGGCCTCGGAGAGCGCGCGCTCGGGGACGATCGCCTTGGCCTCGCCGTCTGCCGTCGCGACCAGATCTCGCACCGCGAGCCGGTAGGAATCCGTGGCGACCAGGACGACACCCTCCCGGTTGATCTCCAGCAGGATCCCGGTCAGAACCGGGCGGGCCTCGTCCCGAGAGGCCGCCCTGGCGACCTGCGCCACGGCTTCGGCGAACGCGGCCGGGTCGACCGAGATGGCTGTTCCCGACGGTTCCTGCACGCCTGGGAAATCGTCGGCCGGAAGAAGCCGGAGCGCTCCTTCATAGGCGGCGCAACGGATATGGGCTTGCGATTTGTCCGTCTCGAAGTCCACCGGAGCCTCCGACAGGGACTTCACCGTGTCGGCCAGGAGTCGTGCCGGCACCAGTGCGATGCCCGCTTCCTGGACATGCACGCTGATCGTGAGTCGGGCCGAGACCTCGAGGTCGGTGGTGGTGAGCGTCAGCGTCCCGTCCTCCGACGCGTCCAGAAGCACACCCGTGAGCGCGGGGATCCCGGGGCGTGAGGACACGCCGCGTTGGACGGTCTGCAACGCCTCCGACAGGTCGTCGCGGTCGCATCGGAACTTCATCGTCAACCTCCTGATGCTTCTAGGGTCTTCTTAGAAGAGAAGCAGTAGTAGGGGCGGTGGAAATGTGCATGGGTGGGTGGTCTGCGCAGCGTACCGGGCATGGCCGACATGTGGACACGCGGTGAACGGTCTCTGTCGCTCCGGGGTCGAGTCGATCTGTCGCCCGGTCCGAGGGCCTTCGCCGCGATGATATCCACCGACATCACACCACTCCGCGGACCCGGCCTCGGATGATCCGGGTCAGATCCTGAACGTGCCGGAAGGTGTCGTCGCGGGACCGCATCTCGTCTTCGACCTTCTTGATGCCGTGCAGGGCGGTGGTGTGGTCGCGGCCTCCGAAGATCTCGCCGATCTTCACCAGGGAGAGGCCCGTGCATTCACGCATCAGGTACATCGCGATGTGCCTCGCCTGTGTGAGCGGCCGGGAGCGGGACTTGGATACGAGATCACCGGTGGACAGGTGGAAGTACGTCGCGGTCTCCTCGAGGATGAGCGGCGGCGGGATCTCGTGCTCCGTCTGAGGGATCAGATCCTGAAGCGCCCGCTCCGCGAGCTCGATGTCGATCGGTTGCCGGGTGAGCTCTGACCAGGCGACGACCCGCACCAGCGCACCCTCGAGCTCTCGAACCGACTGGTCGAACTTGGACGCCACGAACTCGATCACCTCGGGGACGACCGCCGGGATGTTCTCGCGCTCGGCCTTGAGCTGCAGGATCGCGATCCGCGTCTCGAGATCCGGCGGCTGGACGTCCACGCAGAGCCCCCATCGGAAACGGCTCACGAGCCGCTCCTCCAGTCCGGAGAGCTCGTGTGGGGGCCGATCTGACGCGATCACGATCTGCCGGCCGGCGCCGTGCAGATGGTTGAACGTGTGGAAGAACTCCGTCTGCGTCTCTTCGCGTTTGGCCAGGAATTGGATGTCGTCGACGAGCAGGATGTCGACCTCGCGGTACTTGTGACGGAAGGCGTCGCCCTGTCGCTCGCGGACCGCCTTGATGAACTCGGTCACGAACTGCTCAGACGTCACGTACTTGATCCGGGTGTCGGGCATCAGACGCCAGATGTGGTGACCGATCGCGAGGAGCAGGTGGGTCTTCCCCAGTCCCGTTCCGCCGTAGATGAAGAGCGGGTTGTAGGCCGTCGACAGCGGCGCCTCCGCGACCGCCATGGCTGCCGCGTGCGCGAA
>Ga0136614_10001429_pt1 | contig 14088 bp, 12 predicted proteins | sample AntDrymUQ2792106_2_FD_106643 | JGI IMG/M metagenome (GOLD analysis project Ga0136614, IMG submission 106643) | Polar desert sand microbial communities from Dry Valleys, Antarctica - metaG UQ279 (21.06) | ecosystem: Environmental > Terrestrial > Soil > Desert | place: Antarctica: Dry Valley...
CCGCTTGGCTTTCAAAAGCTGCTTGAAGTTGGCGACCGCGGATTGACCGTACTCGTAGTTCGGTGCGATCGTCGCCCAGCGCTTGGCGGGCAGCTTGGCGGCTTCTTCCACCAGCATCGCGGCTTGCATGTACGTGCTCGGCCTTAGGCGGAACGTGTAGCGATTGCCTTTCTCCCACACGAGTGCATCGGTCAGTGGTTCGGCCGCGACAAAGAGAACCTTGTTGCGCAGTGCGAAGTCCGACACGGCGAGGCCGACGTTCGACAGAAATGTTCCGGTCAACAGGGCGACACGCTCGTTCGTGACGAGCTCGGTCGCCAGGCGAATCGCGTCTTCCGGCTTGCCGGCGTCATCTCGCGAGATCACTTCAACTTTGCGCTCGAGCAAACCACCGGCGGCGTTGACTTCTTCGACCGCAAGCTGCCACCCCATCCGATACGGCAACGTGAACTGGGGAATCGTCGAGTAGCTGTTGATTTCACCGATGCGGATCGGCGCTGATTGCGCGCGAACGCGAAGCGGCAATCCCGCCGCAGCACCTACAGCAGCGGAAGCAACGAGAACCTGGCGGCGGGTCGTCATATAGACGTTCTCTCGGAGGTAAATGCGCAAGTGCAACGCTAGAATAGCGGTTTGTGCGTTGCAAGCAACGCTGCATTGGAGCCCATGGATGACGCACGTCGTCGTCGAATCATGCATCAAGTGCAAATACACGGATTGTGTCGACGTGTGCCCGGTCGATTGCTTTCGCGAGGGACCGAACATGCTGTCGATCGATCCGGACGAGTGCATCGACTGCGCCGTGTGCATTCCGGAGTGTCCGGTTAACGCGATCTACGCTGAAGAGGACGTACCCGAAGACCAGCGCGACTGGATTCCACTGAACGTCGAGCTGTCAAAGGGCTGGCCGTCGATCACGCGGATGAAGCCGCATCCGCCCGACGCCGACGACTGGAAGGACATCAGCGCCAAGCGCCATCTGCTCGAGCGCTGATTTGCTCCCAACCGGCTTTCCCACCTCCTTCAAGGATATCGGTGCTCTATCACCTGCATGAAATGCAGCGTCGTCTCTGGAACCCGCTCTCGGTGTGGGCACAGGCAACGTCGCAATTGTTCTCGAATCCCTACAGCCCTTGGGCCTACACACCGCTGTCACGCCGGATCGCTGCGGGCTATGACCTGCTGTATCGGCTCGGCAAGCACTACGAGAAGCCGGAGTTCGGGCTAACGTCAACGCTAATTGACGGCGTGGACGTTGCCGTCAGCGAGGAGGTCGTTCTCGCCAAGCCGTTTTGCCGGTTGCTTCATTTCACTCGCACGCTGCCGCCTAAGGTTGCAAATCACGCCGCTGACCCGACGATACTGATCGTGGCGCCGCTGTCTGGGCATCATGCAACTCTGCTGCGCGATACGGTGCGGGCGCTGCTGCCGAATCACGATGTTTACATCACGGACTGGATCAATGCTCGCCTGGTCCCGGTTTCCGCCGGGCCCTTTCACCTGGACGACTACGTCGACTACGTGATCGAGTTCGTGCAGCAGCTCGGCCCCGACGTGCACGTGATCTCCGTATGCCAGCCCACGGTGCCGGTGCTAGCGGCCATTTCCCTGATGGCGAGCAACCAGGACCCGAAGCTGCCGAAGTCGATGACGATGATGGGCGGCCCAATCGATCCGCGCCGCAATCCGACCCAGGTCAATGCGCTGGCGATGCGAAAAAGCGCGCACTGGTTTGCCAACAACGTCATCTTCAAAGTGCCGGCAGCGCATCCCGGTTATCTGCGCAGTGTGTATCCGGGGTTTTTGCAACACGCCGGTTTTGTAGCCATGAATCCGGACCGGCACTTGAAGTCGCACTGGGATTATTACCTCGACCTGGTCAAAGGCGATCAGGAGGACGCCGAAGGTCATCGCGAGTTCTACGACGAGTACAACGCGGTAATCGATCTGCCCGCGGAGTACTACCTTGACACGATCAGGATCGTATTCAAGGAGCATCTGCTGCCGGACGGCAAGTGGCGCGTGCGCGGGCAGCTCGTGAAGCCGCAAGATATCCGCACGGTGGCGCTGTTCACGATCGAGGGCGAGCTCGACGACATTTCGGGCAGTGGCCAGACACAAGCCGCGCACGACTTGTGCAAGAACATTCCGAAAGCCAAGAAGCGGCACATGACGGCCGAGCGCACTGGCCACTACGGCATTTTCAGCGGGCGCCGCTGGCGCGGAAAGATTGCGCCTGAGATCGCGAAATTCATCCAGGCCAATTCTTAGCCGAATGTCACCGCTGGCCGAGGCAATCGACGCCCTGCTTCCGCAAACGCAGTGCACGAAATGCGGTTACCAAGGCTGCCGCCCCTATGCCGACGCGATTGCCGCCGGTGCGGCTGAGATCAATCAGTGCCCTCCGGGCGGCGTAGCTGGCATTGAGAAACTCGCACAGCTGCTGGGCCGCGCTCCGCTTCCGCTGAATCCTGCCAACGGCGTCGAGCAACCGCTGATGGTGGCGGTGATCGACGAAGGCCGATGCATCGGCTGCACGTTGTGCATTCCGGCGTGCCCGGTCGATGCGATCGTCGGCGCATCCAAGCGCATGCACACGGTGATCGCTTCGCTCTGCACTGGTTGCGATCTGTGCCTGCCGCCCTGCCCGATGGATTGCATCTCAATGGTTCCAGTGGCGCCTGCGCGCGCGTGGACTGAGAGCGATGCACAAGCCGCGCGCGCCCGCTATCACTCTCGCACAGAGCGGCAGCGCACTGTGCCGAAACTTCCTGAGTGCGAGCCCGCGAGCGTTCAGCAAAAAAATGCGATCGTCGCCGCTGCGATCGATCGTGCGCGCAAGCGCAGGACCGCGGCCGGGCGATGAATCCCGTCAAGCGACGCGCGATTTACGAGACGCTGCGAGCCCTGAATCCACACCCTACGACCGAGCTCGCCTACACAACTCCGTTCGAGCTGCTGGTTGCGGTCGTTCTGTCGGCGCAAGCGACCGACCGCAGCGTCAACTTGGCAACGCGCGAGCTTTACAAGGTCGCCAACACACCGGCTGCAATACTGAAGCTTGGTGCAGAGCGCTTGACCGAATACGTCCGCACCATCGGCTTGTTTAGAACCAAGGCGGCGAACGTGATGCGGCTGGCGCAAATGCTGGTCGAGCAACACGGTGGCCGCGTGCCGCACGAGCGCGAAGCGCTCGAAGCGCTACCGGGAGTCGGACGCAAAACCGCCAACGTCGTCCTGAACACGGCATTCGGCGAGCCGACGATCGCCGTCGACACCCACATTTTCAGAGTCGCCAACCGGACGAACCTGGCGCCGGCTAAGGATGTCGTGGAGGTCGAGCGCCGCCTGTTGAAGTTCACGCCGGACGAATTCAAGAAAAACGCGCATCACTGGCTGATTCTTCACGGACGCTACGTCTGCAAAGCGCGCGTGCCCGAATGCTGGCGCTGCCCGATCGCGCAATGGTGCGAGTACCGGCGCAAGACGCCCGCGCCGGCGCTTGCAAAGATTTCTTAGCGCTTCTCGTTGCTGAGCGGGCCGGGCAATGCTGCAAGATAGGATGACACGTCGCGGATATCGCCGCGCGTCAGTGGCTTCGCGATGCCGTTCATGATCGCGTTCTTGCGGGCGCCGGTTTTGTAATCGCGCAGCGACTTCTCCAGATAATCCTGATACTGCCCGGCGAGTTTCGGGTACGTCGCATCGATCGGCGTCAGAAAATCCTTGCCATGGCACGCTGCGCACTGCTGCTGCGCCAACGCTTCGCCTTTTTTTGCATCCTGTGCCGCCGCCGGCACGGCAACTACGAGCGCAACCCCGGCGGCCCACGCGAACTTGGTCTTGATGCCGCCGCTCATTTGGACACCGCCACGACGGGACTGTTGCCGCGCGCCTCGTAGTACGCGGCCACCGCGGAAATTTGCTGGTCGGTCAGCCCCCGCGCCACCGCGGTCATCGAGGGATGATTGCGAGCCCCCTGCCGATAGGCTTTGAGCGCGGCTTCGATGTACTGCTGGCTCTGCCCGCCGATCTTCGGCACGCGATACACCGACGGAAACGAAGCTTGATACCCGGGAATCGAATGACAGCCGATGCACATCGACACCGGCACGTCGGGGCCTGCTGTTGCCGCCACTGCAGCCGTCTTGTTGTCCTGCGCCGCGCTGGATTGCGTCATCGCCAGCAACGCGCCTGAGAGCAACAATGAAGAATGCTTCATCTAAGTTCTAGTAGTGATCTGCCAGCGCGCGATTGTAGCGGAGCGTTCTCAGTGCGACCAAGCGCGGCTCACTCGATGGGTATACTCGATTCACCCTGCCTAACCACGTACGTAGCCGTGCCAACACCGCGCTTCGAAGGCTCCGACACCTACGTCGCGACCGATGACTTGAAACTCGCAGTCAACGCTGCGTTGACATTGCAGCGGCCACTGCTGATCAAGGGCGAACCCGGCACCGGCAAGACCATGCTGGCCGAAGAAGTGGCGCGTGCTCTCGATATGCCACTGCTAGCGTGGCACATCAAGTCGACCACCAAGGCGCAGCAAGGTCTGTACGAGTACGACGCTGTTTCGCGGCTGCGCGACTCGCAACTGGGCGATGCGCGCGTGCAGGACATTCAGAACTACATCGTCAAGGGCGTGCTGTGGCAGGCATTCGAGGCCGAGCAGCCGAATGTGTTGCTTATCGACGAGATCGACAAGGCCGATATCGAATTTCCGAACGACTTGCTACGCGAGCTCGATCGGATGGAATTTTTTGTGTACGAGACGCGGCAGACGGTGCAGGCGCGCCATCGTCCGCTGGTCGTAATTACGTCGAACAACGAGAAAGAGCTGCCGGATGCGTTTCTTCGGCGCTGCTTTTTTCACTACATCAAGTTTCCGGACAAAGAGACGATGCAGGCCATCGTCGACGTTCACTTCCCGAAGCTGCGCAAAGAGCTTCTGCAAAACGCGCTGTCCGTTTTTTTCGGCACCCGTGACCTGCCGGGCCTGAAGAAAAAGCCGTCGACATCCGAATTGCTCGATTGGCTGAAGCTCCTGGTGGCCGAACAGATTCCGGTCGACGCGCTGCGCTCGAAGGACGACAAGCTGGTCGTCCCGCCACTGGCCGGCGCGCTGTTGAAAAACGAGCAGGACATGCATCTGTTCGAGCGGCTCGTGTTCATGGCGCGCCAGAATCGCTGATGATCCGCGTTGCCCCGGTGACGCTCGAGGGACACGGCGTGCGCTTGGAGCCTCTGCAGCCCGAACATGAAAACGGGCTGGCCGCCGCTGCGGCCGACGGAGAATTGTGGAAGCTGTGGTTCACGACCATACCCGAGCCTTCCGGCACGCGCTCGTACATAGATGCAGCTCTGGCAGGTCAAGAAGCCGGGCACATGCTGCCGTGGGCGGTGCGCGAGCTTTCCACCGGCGCGGTAGCGGGCAGCACGCGCTATCACGACATCGTGCACGCAGCCGATCGCGTCGAAATCGGCTACACGTGGTACGGCACGCGCTGGCAGAAAACCGCTGTCAACACCGCGTGCAAGCTGCTGTTGATGACGCACGCGTTTGAGAGCGTCGGCTGCCGGGTGGTCGGCCTGCGCACCGACAATTTCAATTTCAGATCGCAGCGCGCGATCGAAGCGCTAGGTGCGAAAAGAGACGGCGTGATTCGCCACCATCATCCGCGGCGCGACGGTACGGTGCGCGATACGGTGATTTTCAGCGTCCTTGCGTCCGAGTGGCCCGACGTCAAGCGGCATCTCGAATTGCGATTCGCCCGGCACGGTCCGCACTAAATGCTGATCGATTTCTTTTTCCACCTGCGCGGCGCGAAACTCAAGGTTTCAATCAACGAGCTGCTGACGCTGCTCGACGCGCTGAAGCGCGGCGTCATCGGGCCGTCGATCGACCAGTTTTACTTCCTGTCGCGCACGACGCTGGTCAAGGACGAAACGCAGTTTGACCGCTTCGATCGTGCCTTCGGCGAATATTTTCGCGGCGTGCAGACCGCCATCGACTTTGCGAAAGAAATTCCCGACGAGTGGTTCAAGCAGATGCTCGAGCGCACGTTCTCGCCGGAGGAGATCGCGAAGCTCGAGAAGCTCGGCTGGGACAAGCTGATGGAAGAGTTCCGCAAGCGGCTCGAAGAACAGGACGGCGCGCACCACGGCGGCAACAAATGGATCGGCTCGGGCGGCACGTCACCTTTCGGATATGGTGGCGCGCATCCGGAAGGAATTCGCATCGGCGGCGCGTCCAAGGGGGGCAAGTCTGCCGTCAAGGTGTGGGAGATGCGCGGCTATCGCGACTACGACGACTCGGTCGAGATCGGTACGCGCAACATCAAAGTGGCGCTACGTCGCCTGCGGCGATTCGCACGCGAAGGCGCCGAGCTCGAGCTCGACATGCACGACACGATCGAGTCGACCGCGAAGAACGCGGGCTGGCTCGATTTGAAGCTGGTGCCCGAGCGGCACAACACCGTCAAGGTCCTTATGCTCCTCGACGTCGGCGGCACAATGGACGAGCACATCAGGCGCACTGAAGAACTGTTCAGCGCGGCCAAGAGCGAGTTCAAGCATCTCGAGTTCTACTACTTTCACAACTGCGTCTACGAGTTTTTGTGGCGCAATAATCGGCGCCGCTACACCGAACGTCACGCGACGTGGGATGTGCTGCGCAAGTATCCGCACGACTGGAAGTTGATCTTCGTCGGCGACGCAACGATGAGCCCGTATGAAGTCCTGCAACCCGGCGGTTCGGTCGAATACAACAACGACGAGGCCGGCGCCGTGTGGCTGCAGCGGCTCTTCGCGACGTTTCCGAAATCGGTGTGGCTCAATCCCGAACCCGAGCAGCTATGGCAGTATCGTCAATCGATTTCGGTGATCCGGCAGATTGCAGGCGGGAAGATGTTCCCGATGACGCTAGATGGTTTGACTCGGGCGATGAGGCAGCTGTCTAAGTAGTAAACGGCGGCGCCGCCTTCAGCACCTCCTCCATCGTCGTCACACCGTTCGCAATTTTCTGCGCACCGGACAGACGCAAAGATTTCAGCCCGTCGCGTGCGGCCTGACTGCGCAGCTTGACGATGTCGCCCTGCTGCGACACCAGCGCCCGCATCGCGTCGGTCATCACCAGCATCTCGATCAATCCGGTGCGGCGCATGTAGCCGGTGTTGCGGCATTCAAGGCAGCCGACCGGTTTGTAGACCTTGTCCGGAATGTTGGAGCGCCAAGGATTGACGAGCTCTTTCCACAGGACCGGATCGATCGGGTCACCCAGTGCCTTGCAGTGCGGGCACAGGGTGCGTATCAGCCGCTGCGCCAGAATGCCGACTAGTGTGGCGTTGACCAGATAGTTCGGCACGCCGAGTTCCAGTAGCCGCGCGATCGACGACGCGGCATCGTTGGTATGCAACGTGGAGAACACCAGATGGCCGGTGAGTGCGGCCTGCACCGCCATGTCGGCCGTTTCCTTGTCGCGAATCTCGCCGACCATGATGATGTCCGGATCCTGCCGCATCAGGGCGCGCAGGCCGTCGGCAAATCCAAGATCGATGCCATGCTGCACCTGCATCTGGTTCAACGCCGGATCGACCATCTCGATCGGATCTTCGACCGTGCTCACATTGACTTCGTCGGTCGCCAGTTGCTTCAACGTCGAATACAGCGTCGTCGTCTTGCCCGAGCCGGTCGGCCCGGTGACGAGCACGATGCCCGACGGCCGGTGAATCCACTGCTCCCAGAGCTTCGCTTCTTCGTTCGCGAAGCCAAGCTCGGCGTAGCTGCGCACGACGACTTCGGGATCGAAAATGCGCATCACCAGCTTTTCGCCGAATGCGGTCGGCAACGTCGATAAACGAATCTCGACTTCGCGCCCGGCGTTCTGCCCGGTCGTGACCTTGGTCTTGATGCGGCCGTCCTGTGGACGCCGCTTTTCGACCACGTCCATGCGGCCGAGCAGCTTGATGCGGCTTGTCATCGCGCCCATCACGCCGGCGGGCACCTGATAGACCTGATGCAGCACGCCGTCGATGCGGAATCGCGCCACGCCGAATTCGCGCCGGGGCTCGAGGTGAATATCGCTTGCGCGCTGATCGAACGCGTATTGCAGCAGCCAGTCGACGATATGAATGACGTGCGCATCGTTGGCTTCGACCTTGCCGCCGAGCTCGACCAGCTGTTCGAAGCTCGACACCAGCGCCGTGCTGCCGGTTTTCGCCGCGTCACGCACCTGTTGCGCAAGTTTGAAGAACTCGGTCGTGTAGCGCGCGACGTCGAGCGGATTGGCAACGACGCGCAACACGGTCTTCTTGGTGATCTGCTCGATCTCGCGATCCCAGCCCGTCAGGAACGGCTCGCTGGTGGCGATCGTGACTTCGGTGGGAGTCATCAACACCGGCAGGATCGAATACGTCGTCGCGTACGACGCTGACATCACATCGACGACGCGAGTGAAATCGACTTTCAGCGGATCGATGTGGAAGTACGGCAGCGCGGCTTTCTCCGAAATCCAGCGCGTCAGCGTTTCGAGGTCGAGCAACTGCCGATCGGCGTGGGGCGAGCGGTAGTTCATCTCGGCCAGGACTACCAGCGGATGCCCGGCACGCTCGCGGCCGCCGGTCATCTTGAAGCGCTCGGCATCGGCCGCCGACAACAATCCATCGGACACGAGCTGTTTGATCACGAAGCCGCTCGTGACGCGGCCCGGCGGCGCCTGCACGGGCTGTGCGCGCGCGATCTTTTCGCGCGGTTGCATCGTGTTGCTGAGTACAGCCGCCCCGTCCTTCGGGCTCATGCTGGTTGCGACGCCTCGTACCGCTTGGCCATCGACTTCGCACGATCCGGGACGTTCTCAAAATCGGCCACCACCGCATCGACTGCGCGCTTGGTCAGCGGCACGCTTTCGAGCGGCTCGATGTACTTGCGCGCCAGGTATGACTTGAGCATGTCGGCCGACATGACGTGCGCTTTCTGATCGTGCTCGCTGGCGAAGAGGAACAACGTTCGCAGCGGGCTCATCCAGCGCAGCTTTGCGCGCGAGAACTCCATGCCGTTCCACAACTTGAACCAGTTGCCACGCTGCCAGCGCCCGATTTCTTCCTGCACGCGCGCGTCTTCGACCGGATCGAGCCGCCCAATGTCGGTCACCGGATCGGGCATGTAGATGTCCGCCTTGTGCTCGGCAGCGGCGCGCATGATGACGTTGGTAGGAACCTTGATGCCGCCCGGCACGGTCGTGACCGGGAACACGCCGGACAATTGCATGCCATCGATCTTGGCGCGCAGTTCGGAGGCGAGCAGGCTCGACTTGATGTAAGTCGCCTGATCGACCGGCTTGACGGCCATCGCGTGTGATTCCATCAGCTGCGTGAAAAACAACTCGCGGTCGCGCTCGGGCACGTTGATCAGGCCGAACCCATCGCGCAGCACGCGCACCATGCCGGGGATCAGCTTGACCAGCTTGCCGCGATCTTCGGTGCTCGCCTTCGGCTGCACCGACCACACCATTTCGTGAATGACATCGCGGAACGCTTTCGCAAATCCGGGCGTTTTCTCCTGACGCACGGTCGCGGCGACCAGCACCTTCACCCACGCACCGAGCAGAAACTCCTTGATGTACGGCTCGAGATCGACGCGCTCAAATGCGCGCCGGACCTGAATCGTCGTGTTGATCGTCAAAATCTCGTGCTTCTCGGCCGATTCGAGCGCTTTCTTCGCGCGCGAGACCGGATCGTTTTCTTCCGGCGTAATGTCGGAGACGAACTTGTCGAACTCACCGTACAGCCGCTCGAATACGCCCAGGTCGGTTTCGAAATTCTTCAGAATTTCGGTAATGACCCGATCGACTTCCTTCAGGTAGCGCTGGTTGTCGTCGCCATACGGCTCCCATCCGGCCGACGTGCCGGCGATGCGGTCGATCAGCTTGCGTGCCGGATGCGCACTCGAGGCGAAAAACGCGGCGTCCATTAGAGCGGACTTAAGAACCGGAAATTGCAGTCGTGAAATGCGCGCCTTGATCTCCGACGGCATCTGCTTGTCCTGCATCACGTGATCGAACAACATGCCGACAAGTTCGATCGTCAGCTTGTCGACCACGCGGGTCGACTTCGAAATAAGCTCGTCGCGCAGCGCCCCGATCGATTCTGTCGGCAGCGCAAAATCTCCGGTGGGCCCAAGCTCCTGCAGATCGTGGCGCTGAAACTCGCCGATCGATTGGAGCAACTGCTGCGGCGCCGGGCCGTGCGACGGGAGATGCGGCAGTCTAGATCCGCGCGCGTTGGCTTGCAGGCGCGTCAACAATCCGCCGAGCAGCATGTTCGGTTCATCCGGCCCTTGGCCTGCACCGCCCTGCGACTTAGCCTGACCGCCCGCCGCATTATTTCCACGCGGGCCTGCCTCCGAATTCAAGGAGTTATTGCCGGTGTTTGCCTGGGTGCCACTGCCGGGCACCTGCCACGGAGTCGTCGACTGCTTGGGCGCCGCACGCGTTCTGCGCACCGCGCGTACGTCGACGCCGTGATTCGCGTAATGATCGAGAAGCTGCCGCACGATGCGCGCAAGTTCATCGCCGAACGGCTTCTCGAACACCGTCAGAAAAAACTCCCACGCCTCCTTGTGCAGATCGGTGTCTTCGGCAGCGCGCAGCAATGCGCGCACGTACACCGCGGGGCCAAGCGGATTCTCAGAACTGCGAACGTTGCTTCTGCCCAGCAGAAACGCCACCACCAAATTCAGATCGCGTAGCGACTGCTCGGCGTAGCCGGCGACTTTGCTCGCGTGGCGTTCGACCACGGTGTTGCTTTCGACCGAAATCGAATCGACCAGCGACAGTGTTTCTGCATCGAGTGAGCCCGGCGGCGCTTGCACGCGGCCCACGGTGATTTCGTGGAAATACTGATCCTGCGTTTCCTGCAGGCGCGCCATGAACGTGTGATGCAGATCGTCGAACTTCGCAGCCAGATGCCGCTGCACCAGCGGCGAGCCGACATCGAAATCCCACTTGCCGGAAAGTTCGTCGAGAATCGTTTTGGCAAACTCCGGGAACGCGGCGCCGATCAGCTCGTTGGAAATCGCCATGCCGGACTTCAGCAGCGCAGACGCCTGCGCCGCAGTCACAAACGGCACGTCACCGCTTGCGCGCGACGCTTCGGAAGCCGGAGGAAACTCCATGCAGTGCCTGGTTTTTAACCTAAGTTTTCAGACGTCGTACGCTCAAGCGGCTTCGACACTATATATAGACGGCCGACTCTATCCACGTCGCAGGGGCTGTCAAGCAAGTTTAAGCAGTTACTGGCAGCAAAATATCCCTAAATTGGAGCCATTGGCCGGTGATTCGCATAGGTTTAAATTGAAAACGTCGCGCCGAACGCGTTCGCGCGACGCAGCCCCGCAACCCAGCCGCGCGCGGCGAGTTTCCAGCGCTCTTCGAGCTCTCGAGCGCGCCGGCTAAGCGCTGCAAACGACACGTCGAGCGGCGGGCCGGCAAATGCCAGCACAACACGGTTGCCGGCATCGACTTCGGGTAGCACGAGTGCACGATCCTTGAACGCCGCCGCGATCGCCGCGAAGCTCGGATCAAAGCGTCTGCCGAACAGGTTGAACGCTGCGACCCCGGGGGATCGCAACGCCTTCGCACAGGCGCGGTAGAACGTGACGTCGTCATACACCGGGCCGCGTGCGTTGGCATCGTATATATCGACCTGCAGCCAATCGGCGCAGCCGCGCCGCTGCGGGTGGCTGATGAACTCGCGCGCATCCGCGTTGACCACCGTCAAGCGCGCGTCATCCTTAGGCAGGCAAAACCACGCGCGCGCCGCATCGACGACATCGACGCTGAGTTCGACCGCCACGATGCGCGCACTGGCCACATGGCGCAAACAGAATTTGGTGAGCGCACCCGCGCCCAGACCCAGTTGCACGATGGATTGCGGCTCCGGAAGGAATAACCCGACCGCCATCATCTGCCGCTGGTACTCGAGCTCCAATGCGAACGGCCGCGCGATCCGCATGCCGCCCTGCACCCATTCGGTCCCGAAGTGCAAATAGCGGACGCCATCTTCTTCCGACAGGGTGACTGGAATGCTGCGGCTGCGAGGCACCTAAGCTGGCGCGCCTTCGGGCTGCAGGTCGCGCATCAGGCCGTCGACCACGCGCTCGAACAGCGGCGCGCTCTCGGTCGTCCTCAGTCGTCCGGCGCGCACGTAACCGCGCAATATCAGTGGCGCCAAGCTGTGCGCTTTGCCGGTCTCGGCGGACGTGAACAGATAAAAATTGCGGCGCGGGCTGATCCAGCGCAGGCGCACGCGCTCCGTCTGCTCGCCGGTCCACAGATCGAACCAGGTGCCACGCTGCCAGCTTCCGATCATGACGTCGATGTCGCCGTCGGACAGTTTCTCGATCGGGATCATCTCCTCCGGCTGCACGGTGAGCGGCGCCTCGATCAGATTGACCTCCGCATGATTGGCGGCCACTGCGCTGCGCACGGCTTCCGGTGTGATCGTGAGGTGCTGCTCGGGTTCGTCTTCGACCACCGGCGGCGGCTCGACGATCTTGACCTCGTCGAACTTGCGCTTGAACGCCGCCGGGTCGAGCGGGGCGCCTGTGCCATAGGCGACTTCGAGCGCCTTGACGGCTTGCGCGTGCGACGTCATCAAGCACGAAAAAAATTCCTGCGATTGGGAAGAAGAAAAGTCGGTCAGTTGCAAGCCCTCGCGCACCGTACTGAGCACCGCGGGAATCGTCTTGACCAGGCGCTTGCGCTCATCCGGATCGATCTTCGGCTGCACGCTCCATACGACATCGGGCACGACATCGCGAAACTTCTTGGCGAACGACGGCTGCGTGCGCTCTCGCAGCGTCGCAGCGACCAGGACCTTGACCCAGGTTCCCAGCAAAAAGTCGCGCAGATACGATTCGATTTGCACGCCATCGAACGCTTGCCGAATGCCGATGGCGGCGTTAATCGACATGATCTCCCGCGTCTCGGCTTCCTCGAGTGCGCGCTTGGCGCGTGTGACCGGGTCATCGTCGCGCACCCGCTCCTCGGCCAGATACTGCTCGAACTCGCCGAGCGCCTTCTCGAAGATCGGCGGGCCGTCGTTGATCGCGAGCACCACCGTGTTGACCGCCTTGTTGACCTCGGACAGATAGCGAACGTTGTCTTCGCCTTCGGCTCGCCAGCCGATGCCGGTGCTGGCGATGCGATCCATCAGCCGGCGCGCCGGCTGCACCGGCGAGACGAACAGATCGGAATCCGACAGCGCTATCTTCATGATCGGAAATTGAAGGCGCGATATCGCCGTCTTGATCTCCGCCGGCAGATGCTTGTCCTGATGAATACGGTCGAACACCATGCCGACCAGCTCGATCGTCAGCTTGTCGATCTGCCGGGTCGCTTTCTCGGCAACGTGCGAGCGCAAATGCACCTCATCGCGCTCGCTGATCATCTGCGCTGCGGCGCCGCTTTTACCGGCCATCGTTGCCATGGCATTCAGGCGCTGCACTTCGTTGATCGATGCCAGCAGGCCCGGATCGATGGTCGCAAACTGCATCGGCGTGCCGGGCGCAATCGGCATCGACATTGCGCCGGTAATGACAAAGCCCGGCGACATCGCCGAGGCGCCGGTCACCGGTTCGACGCGATCGAACATCGGCATCGCAGGCTGCTGCGTGTGCGGCATCGGCATCGGCCGCATGCCACCCGGTGTGACCGGCACCTGCATACGCTGATACAGCGCGCTCAGCAGCTGCTCTGCCGTGGCGCCGGTGGCCTGCCCGTGAATCTGGCCGGGCTGCTGCGTTGGCCGCCCGGAGCTGCCGCTGCCAATCATCGTGTTCCTAAAACCCGCGACTGTGCTCTTGTAGGACGACGTGCTGGCTCCTTCCTGCACGCCCTTGCCTTGCAGATCGTCGTTCAGCGCGGTGTAGACAGCTAACAAAGGCTTCAACAGGCTGACATCGAACGCCTTGAGCACCGCATGGCGCTGATCGCCTTTGAATCCGAGCTTGTCGATCGCGTCGCCCAGCGCCCGGCAAAAACGCACCGGATGGAACGGGTTCTCACGATCGCCCAGCCCGGGAATCTGCAGC
>Ga0136614_10001430_pt1 | contig 14086 bp, 11 predicted proteins | sample AntDrymUQ2792106_2_FD_106643 | JGI IMG/M metagenome (GOLD analysis project Ga0136614, IMG submission 106643) | Polar desert sand microbial communities from Dry Valleys, Antarctica - metaG UQ279 (21.06) | ecosystem: Environmental > Terrestrial > Soil > Desert | place: Antarctica: Dry Valley...
CGGACGAGCGCCGCCGGATACGCCATCACGGAGGCGCGCTCGTTGAACGCGGCCGCGAAGTTGTGCGCGAGCCCGAGGGTGTGACCGATCTCGTGCGCGGCGTGCTGGCGGCGGCGCGCCATCAAGAGGCTCTCCGCCTCGCCGTCCGGCCGCTTCCCCTCGTCGAGGAGCGCGGGCAGCATGGCCGCGTAGAGCTCGTAGTTCGCCAGCGACCGGTGCGAGTCCATGCGGACCGCCGCCTTGATGATCTCCCCCGTTCGGGGATCCACGAACGAGGGCCCGACCGAGCTGCTCCACTGCGTCCGGTGGAACCACTGGATGACGTTGTAGCGGGCGTCGAGGGGGTCCATCTCGGACGGCATGTCCTCGATGCGGAAGGCGTTCCGGAAGCCCGCTTCCTCGAAAACGCGGTTCCACCACATGCCCCCTTCCTTGAACGCCGTCCGGTACGGCTCCGGGACCCCGCGATCGAGGTAGTAAACGATCGCCTCCACGGGGTCGCTCATCGCCGCGCCGGGATCCTTTTTCACGAGCCGGTGGCGGACCGCGTAGCGCGTCACATAGTCCTCGTCGAACCGGCGGGCGAAGTCGAAAAACGCGACGGGGTAGACCCCGATCCGGGGGTCGAACGCCCGGGTGGCGAACCCCGGGCCCGGAAGCCTCACGAAGGAGTGATGCTGGCGCAGCGTCACGGCGCGGCCTTCCGGCGCGTGGCGGCGCATGCGGAGGCCCGGCTGGTCGCTCGTGAACGTGAGGGAGGCCTCCACCTCCGTGTTGTCGGGGAAGGCGCGCGTGCGCGGCAGATGGACGCGGCTCTTCTCCCGGTCCAGGGCGTAGGTCCCCTGCTTGGCCTCCCGCAGCGTTCCCCGAACGTCCATCACGTCGGAGAGGAAAAAGGGCGTCCCGTCCACGAGCACTTTTCCGGAGTCCTCCGCGAGGACTTCGAACGACGCGACGGTGGACGTCGGGAAGGACTCCTGAACCGAGAGCGCGAGGGCCGCGTTGTCGGTGACCGCCCGGAACCGCGGATTCTGCAGCACGAGATGCACGCGGGGCCCGACGCGCTCGAAGCGGGCGATTGCCTCGTCGCCGGGCGTCCCCCGATCGAGCTGGATGCTGACGTCCACGTCGCCGAGGCCGGTCGCGAGCGACGGCAGGTAAAGGAAGTCCTCGGTTGCGCGCTCGATCTCGTGCAACACGCGGCCCTTCACCGGGTCCCAGTAGATGGGGAGGAAGCCGTCCTGCCTGGTCATCCCGCGCGTGTACGGCTCGATCCCGACGGGCGCCGCGTGGGAGCCGGCCGGAGACCCGAGCGCCACCGCGAGAACGAACGTCCGCGCCACCGACGTCTTCATGCGTCCTCCTTCGACCGACTCCGCGACGCGAAGGGCATTCTAAGAGGAGGGCCACGCGGGTCTTGAATAGCCCGCTCGCAGCCTCGCTCTCTGCCGCCCGTTACTCGCTGGCGCGCAAGTTGCGTATCGGGCGCCTCAGACGCGCTCCGCGTCAGATTTCAGTAACCCTTCGCTTCCGAGTTTCAGTAACCCTTCGCTTCCGAGCGATCTCAAGGAGGAAGACCATGCGGAAACTCAGTGCATTCATGCTCGCCGTGCTGATCCTGGCGAGCTTCGGCTCCGTTGCGATGGCCCAGCCGCAGCCCGCCGCGGGCGACACGGCGGCCGCCCCCGCGACGACGGACATGGACCGTGACGACGACGGGGCCGACTGGAGCTGGCTCGGCCTTCTCGGCCTGGCGGGCCTCATGGGCCTCAAGCGCCGCGAGCCGACCACCGTTCGCACCACGCACACAGGCACCGGCGCGACCACGAACCGCTAACCTCGGACCCCCCCGGGGGGCTTCTTTTTCGAGGCCTCCCGGGGGCTTTCTCTTCGATATGATCCGCGCGAGAGACCCATTGAACGCCCCGCGTGTCTCGGCAGAGCCGGAGGCAGGTGCCTACCTCGATCGCCTGATCGAGTTGCTCGTGTTTGGGCGCAAGCCGTTCGCGGAAGTTCCCCCCTACTCCACCAACGAAGAGGCGGCGAAGCTCGTGGTGGCTCGTCTCCATCGGCCGCCGCTGCGCCCCATGATGGTCCGCAATGCGACCGGGTGGAGCTTCGATTGGCGCCAACCCGATCCCGCTTCCGCGCTGGAGGACACGACGGCTTCCCGGTACGTCCGGCTCGTCTCCGCTTCCGCGGCCACGCCGCCCCTGGCCATCTGTCGCGCGGCGTTGAAGCTCGTGCAGGCGTGGGGAGCGCCTCCGGGAAGCGGCAAGAACGAGCCGCACGCGCGCCTCTAGCCGTCGGCTCCCGCTGGCTCGGCTTCGCCTCGCGGCGCTCCGCCTCCCGCGGCGCGCGCCTCCTCCCTCGGTTACTTCGGGAGACTTCGCGCGCCGCGAACCCGGGAAACCGGGAGAATACGCCGCGAACGACACCACGGACGCATAGCCGTCGGCTCCCGCTGGCTCGGCTTCGCCTCGCGGCGCTCCGCCTCCCGCGGCGCAAGGCCTCCCCCATCGGTTACTTCGCTGAGACTGCCTGCGCCGCGATCCCCTGGCCTCTTCCCTCAGCCGCTTTCGGCACCCACGGTGCGGCCGTCGGAGACCCCGTCCCGCGCCACGAGGTTCCTTCGAAGCATTCCGCGCGCCAGCCGGCTGCCGTCGGGCGACAATGGGGGCGCTTGCACCGGCCCCACGACGCCGACGTTCTTTCGCGCGGACGCGCCGGCGCCCTGGAGCTGACCTGCGGGGTGTCGAAGGGATGGCGCGCGCGGACGCCGCGGACCCCCACCTCCGCAGAGCACCCCGGAGCGGCCGTCTCCTGGGAGGGCGAGATCTTCGAGGTCGTCGCCGCGACGCCGCTCGCCGACGGGCACACGCGTTACACGCTCTCGCCGTGGGACCCGCGGCACGCGATCCGCACGCTCGAGCCCTACGACGAGGCGACGGAGGCGGCCCGCGCGGCCGGCCGCGCCGAGACGGTCCAGGGCGAGCGGCGGCGGTGGCGGGCGATCGCCCTGGCGCCTCTCCTGGGCCACCTCCCCGGGGCCGTGCAGGAACGAATGGAGAAGGAGTACGGCGCGCCGGCGCTCCTCATGACCTACGCGTCCGCACTCCCGCTCTTCGTCGTCGGCGTGCTCACGCTCCTGGGCGTCCTGGCCGGCGCCTTCGGCGGACGCCTTGAAGCCGCGGCGGCAGACGCACCCCTCTTCCCCTTTCTGCGCTGGATCCCGACGCCGGTCGGCCTCTACCTCCTCGGCGAGTCCGCCTTCCGCCTCCTCTCCGCCGCGGCCGCCTCTACCCCCTGTGGCTCTCTCGGCGGGATTCTCGGCTGGGAACTCTGGCGGCAGGCCGCAGGGAAGCGCGCGGCCCCGCAGTCCACCGCGCGGCGCGCTCCCGAGCCGCCCGATCCCTCCCGCCTCCACGCCGATCGCTACCACCTGCTCGAGCCCCTGCTGGCCCTGCTCCGCCGCGACGAACAGGAATCTCTCGCGGCACGATACGGCTTCGATCCGCTCCGCTGGGGCCGGCGGACCGCCGGCTGGCTGCTCGCCTTCGGGCTCTTGAACGTGGCGCTTTCGCTGCTCGCTCTCGCGGCCGCGACGGCGGGGATGGGTGACGTCCTCTGGCTCCTCGCGGGCTCCGGTCTCGCGATCGAGCAGCGCGCCCGCCGCCGATCTCTGGCTCGAGGAGAAGCCGCGGGCAGCGTGCTGGGCGCCCTCGTTCGGCCGCACGCGAGGGTGATCCTCGAGCCCGGGACCATGGCGCGCGCCCTAATCTTCCTCATGCTGTCCGGCTGCGTCGGCGGCGTGGCCCTCGGTCAGGCGCCCGAGCCGGCGGCGACTCCCCCGCCGCTCTGGGCGGGGAAGGCCGAGCTTTCCTACGTGGCGACGTCCGGCAACACGGACACGCAGACGTTGGGCGCGGGCGGTGAGGTGGAGTACCGGCCGGCCCCCTGGGCCGTCCTCTTCAGGTCCGCCTTCGTCCGAAGCGAGGCGGAGGGTGAGGAAAATGCGCGCGCGCTGACGGCCGCCCTGCGCGGTTCGCGCGGCCTCTCGCCTCGCCTCGAAGTGTTCGCGCGCGGCGACTACCTGCAGAACGAGTTCGCGGGCATCGCGCACCGGTACTCGGCCGAGGGAGGCGCCGCATACGCCGTTTCCCGAGCCCACCGAACGAGCTGAAGCTCGAGGCGGGACTCGGATACACGCGAGAGGAGCGCGCGGCGGGCCCCGATCTCGCGTTCCCGACGGCGCGCGCGGGCTTCGTCTACGAGTGGCAGATCTCGAAGACCGCCGTCTACGCGGAGGAGTTTTACTTCCTGATGAGCCTGGAGCGGGGCGCCGACTGGCGGATCGTCAACACCGGCTCGGTCTCCGCGGAAATCGTCCGCGCGATTGCGCTGAAGCTCTCCTTCGCGATTCTCTATTCGAACGAGCCAGTCACGGGGTTCCGCAAGCGGGACACCCTGACGTCCGCCGCGGTCGTCGCGAAGTTCTGACGCCCGCGCGGCCGTCCCCTCTTCAGACGCCCGGCATCGCCCTGCGGAGCGGCCTCAGGATCGCGAACAGAATCACGCCGACGGCGGCCGCCATCATCGCGACCACGATGAAGAACTTGGAGTGCGACCAGACGGTCCACTTCACGCCGATCGTCCCCACGAGGTAGTTGCCGATCGCCGTTGCGGCGAACCAGCCGCCCATCATCACGCCGCGGAGGCGGATCGGCGCGACCTTCGACACGAGGGAGAGCCCCATGGGCGAGAGCATCAGCTCGCCGAGCGTGATGACCGCGTAGGCCCCGATGAGCCACCACGGCGAGACCCTCCCGGTGTCTCCGCCCGCCTGAGCCGCGAAGTACATGATCACGTAGGCGAGAGCGACGAGGAACATGCCGATGCCCATCTTGGCGGGCGTGGACGGCTCCTTCCCGCGGCGGTCGAGCCAGCCCCAGAACCATACGAGCGGGAAGGTGAGCGCGAGCACCCAGAACGGGTTGATCGCGTTGGAAATGACCCCGGAGACGTCGTCGGTCTCGATCATCCCGAGGGTGAAGATCTGGAAGATGACGGGCACCACGCGGGAGGACTGCCAGTCGGTGTTGTCGTTGGCCCAGTAGGTCCACGTCGCGCCGTTCTGGTGGAACGCCATCCAGAAGACGATGACGATCAGGAAGACGACGACGAGCGCCCCGATCCGCTTCGCGTCGGAGACGGAGTCGATGGCCGCGGCGCGCGCCTGCGTCTCGGCCACCGACTTCCCGCCGCGGGTCGCCGGGGCCGTCCCCTTCGCCGCGGCCTCGATCGGAGGCGCGTCGACCGCCGTCAGCGACGCCTTGGGCTCTTTCCCGAGAACGGCGCTCGAACCCGTCCCGCGATCTACCCCTTCCAGGTGGTGCTTGAATTTCCAGAGCGTCAGGACGGAGAGGACCATTCCCCCCGCCGCCACCGCGAACGCGGGGTGGTAGCCGAACTTCTGGCGGACCACCTCCGCGACGACGGGCGCGAGGAAGGCTCCGATGTTGATGCCCATGTAGAAGATGTTGTACGCGCGGTCCTTGAGGTGGCTCCCCTCCGGGTACAGCTTGCCCACCATCGCGGAGACATTCGGCTTGAAGAAGCCGTTGCCGACGACGAGGCAGGCGAGCGCGACGTACATGATCGGAATCGAGCGGAACGAGAGCAGGAGGTGCCCGGCCATGAAGAAGAACCCCCCGATCATCACGGACTTCCGGTACCCGATCTTCTTGTCCGCGATGTAGCCGCCGAGGAGGGGGCTGAAGTAAACGAGCGCGAGATACAACGCGTAGAGCCGCGTCGCCCGGTTCGTGGCCCAGCCAAAACCCTCCGTCGGGTTCTGCAGGTAGAGGGTGAAGAGCGCGAGCATGGAGTAGAAGCTGAAGCGCTCCCACATCTCCGTGGCGAACAGGACCTTCAGACCAGTGGGGTGTTTCTCGGAGAGGTGGGCGGGAACGGCGAGGGCCGGTGAGCTCATGAGCTTCCTTTCTCCAGTCGCGAATTCGCGCGGGCAGAGGGTACCAGACAAAACGCGGTCCCACGCGGCGAAACCGCGCGCTGCGCGCGAAAAATGCCCGACATAATGGGTCATGCACGCCCCGGACTTTCTGCAGCCGCTCGTCCTCGTGTTCCTCGCGGCGCTCGTGGCGGCGTACCTGCTCCACCGGGTCAAGCAGCCTCCGCTGGTCGGGTTCCTGATCGCGGGCGCGCTGTTGGGGCCCCGCGGCCTCGGGCTCGTCCGGGACGAGAGGGCAGTCGAAGGACTGGCCGAGGTGGGCGCGGTGCTGCTGCTCTTCACCGTCGGACTCGAGCTCTCGTTGCCCAACCTGCGGCGGCTCGGCCGAATCGTATGGGGCGCGGGGCCGCTGCAGCTGGGAGGGACGATCCTCCTGATGGGAGCGGCGGGACTCGCCGCGGGCTACGGATTGCGGCGCGGCCTCTTCTTCGGCTTTCTCGTGGCGCTCTCGTCGACGGCGATCGTTCTCAAGCTGCTCATGGACCGCGGGGAGATGGACTCCCCCCACGGGCGCCTGCTGATTGGCATCCTGATCCTGCAGGACCTCGCGGTCGTTCCCATGATGCTGCTGGTCGAGCCGCTGGCCCGGGGCGGCGCGGAGGGCATGGTGGCGGGCGGCATCGCCATGGCCAAGACGGCGTTGTTGGGGGCGATCCTCCTGGTCGCGGCGCGGTTCCTCGTACCGAGGCTGCTGCGCGGCGTCGTCGCGACGCAGCGCAAAGAGCTCTTCATCGTGGCCGTTCTCGTCCTCGTCCTGGGGACCTCGCTGGCGAGCTCTCTCGTCGGCCTGTCGCTCGCCCTCGGAGCGTTCCTCGCGGGACTCGCCCTGTCCGAGTCCGAGTACGGACACCAGGCGATGGCGGACGTGGCCCCCTTCCGGGACGCTTTCAGCGCGCTCTTCTTCGTTTCCATCGGCCTCCTCTTCGACGCGCGTGTCATCGCGGCGAACCCTGTCTTCGTTCTCGTGCTGATGACGCTCGTCGTCGCCGGCAAGACCTTCTGGGGGGGCCTTCCGGCCGCGCTCTTCGGCTACGGGATCCGCGTGGCGACGGTGGTGGGCATCTCACTCGCCCAGATCGGCGAGTTCTCGTTCGTGCTCCTCCGACAGGGGCGGCAGGCCAATCTCATCGAGGCGGACACCTATCAGGCCTTCCTCGCCGTGGCGATCCTGTCGATGATCGCGACCCCATTGCTCACCGAGAAGAGCCACGCGCTCGGGGAATGGCTCGGCCGACACGTCCGCGGCGCCGCGCGCACGCTGCCCGGAGGCGCGCCGTTCGGGCTGCCGTCCGAGAATCACGTCATCGTCCTCGGCTTCGGGCACATGGGCGAGACCCTGGCGCGGGTCTTTCTCCGGGCGGAGGTGCCGTTCCGCGTCCTCGACCTGAATCCGGAAAGGGTGCAGCGGGGTCTCGACCGCAGGCTCCCCGCGGAATACGGGGACGCGACGAGCGACCGCGTGCTCCGACACGCGGGGATCGAGCGGGCCCGGGCCGTCATCGTCGTCCTATCGGATCCCCGGGCGACGCGGTCGGCGATCAAGCTGTGCCGCCAGCTCACGGCGGGCGCGTTCCTCCTCGCGCGCACGCGTTACCTGACGGAGATCCCCGAGCTGAACGCGCTCGGCGCGGACGAGGTCGTCGCGGAAGAGTTCGAGACGTCGCTCGAGATCTCCGGACGCGCGCTCCGGCGGCTCGGCTTTCCCCTCCCCTGGATCGAGTCCGAGACCGAGGGGCTCCGGCAGCTGCGGCACGATCGCTTCCGCAGGTTCCGGGGGCCCGAGGCATCCGCCGAAGGAGTGCGCCGGGCCCTCGGTGGGACGCGGGTCGAGTACTTCTCGGTGGGTCAGGACTGGGACGCCGTCGGCCAGTCGCTCAGAGACCTGGACCTGCGGAGCGCCGGGGGGGCGATCGTCCTCGCGGTCGTCCGGGACGGAAACGCCGAGGTGACGCCGGGCGGAGACTTCACGCTGCGCGCGGGAGATCACCTGTTGCTGCTGGGCTCCGAAGGCGCGCTCGAGCAGGTCGTCGACAAGCTCCGCGGCACGGGGTCAGAGCCCGCGGCGCCGCGAGAGATCGAGCTGGTCTAGGAGGCGGCGTCCGGATCGCGCGGCGAAGGAGCGTTTCGGAACGCCGCCTCAAGGCTCTCGCCGACCGCCCGCGCCGCGCGCCGGAGGTCCGACTCCGTGTGCGCGGTCGAAACGAACCACGCCTCGAACTGGGCGGGCGGGATGAAGAACCCGCGCTCCAGCATCGCGTGGAAGAACGCGGCGTATCGCGCGGTGTCGGAACGCCGCGCGGAGGCGAAATCGGCCACTGGCGCCGGCGTGAAGAAGAGCGTCGCGAGCGACCCGGCCCGCGCGTAGCAGAGCGCGTCGGCGAGGCCAAGCCGCTCGATCTGCGCCCGGATCAGGCCCTCCAGGAGCGCGCCCTTCGTCTCGAGCGCCGCATACGGGGGCTCCCGCTCGATCTGACGGAGCATAGACCGGCCGGCCGCCATCGAAAGCGGATTGCCGGACAGCGTCCCCGCCTGATAGACGGGCCCGACGGGCGCCATGCGCTCCATCAACTCGCGGGGGCCCCCGTAGGCCCCGATGGGCATCCCGCCCCCGAGGACCTTCCCGAGGGTGGTCAGGTCCGGGAGAACTCCATAGAGCTCCTGTGCCCCGCCGCGCGCGAGCCGGAACCCGGTGATCACCTCGTCGAAGATCAGGAGCGCGCCGTGCCGGAGCGTGATCTCGCGCGCCGCCGCGAGGTAGCCGGGCCGCGGGGGAACGACGCCCATGTTCGCCGCGAGGGGCTCGAGGATGAACGCGGCGATCTCGCCGGGGTGTTGCGCGAAAAGCGCCTCGAGCGCGTTCGCGTCGTTGTAGGGCACGACGGAGGTCAGCGCGGCGGTCTCCGGGGGCACGCCGGGGCTCCCGGGGATCGCGAGCGTCGCCACGCCGGAACCGGCGGAGACGAGGAAGGCGTCTCCGTGACCGTGGTATCCGCCTTCCACCTTCACGACGCGCCGCCGGCCCGTGGCCGCGCGCGCCAGTCGGGTTGCGCTCATCGTCGCCTCCGTGCCGGAGCTGACGAATCGCACCATCTCGACGGAGGGGACGGCGCACGTCACGCGCTCGGCGAGGCGCATCTCCGCCTCCGTTGGCGCGCCGAAGGAGGTTCCGGAGCGGAGCGCCCGGGCGAGAGCCCGCCGGAGGAACGGGGGCCCGTGGCCGAAGAGGTGCGGGCCATAGGACCCGACGAAGTCGACGAAGCTTCTCCCGTCCGCGTCGCGTAGCCGCGCCCCGCGGCCGGAGGCGACGACGAAGGGCTCGCCGCCAACGGCGGCGAACGACCGCACTGGCGAGCTGACGCCCCCCGGCATGAGCGCGCGGGAGCGTCGGAACAGGACCGCGGACCGCACACCCGTCCTCTTTCGGGACGGCGCCGGGCTCACACGCTGCCTTCGCGCAGCCAGGCCGCGGCCTCGCGCGCGTGGTACGTCAGGACGAAATCGGCGCCCGCCCGCAGGATCCCCGTGAGGATCTCGAGGACGATGCGCCGCTCGTCGATCCACCCGTTGCGCGCGGCCGCCTTGACCATCGCGTACTCGCCCGACACGTTGTAGGCCGCGATCGGCGCGTCGAATCGCCGCCGCGCCTCCGCGATGACGTCCAAGTACGCGAGCGCCGGCTTCACCATGACGGCGTCGGCGCCCTCCTCGATGTCGAGCGCGATCTCCCGCATCGCCTCGCGGCGGTTCGCCGGGTCCATCTGGTATCCACGGCGATCGCCGAACTTCGGCGCCGAGTCCGCCGCCTCGCGGAACGGGCCATAGAACGCGGAGGCCGACTTCGCCGAGTAGGCCAGGATGGCTACCTCCTCGAACCCCTCCGCGTCGAGCGCGCGTCGGATCGCACCGACGCGCCCGTCCATCATGTCGGACGGGGCGACCACATCGGCCCCGGCGCGCGCCTGCGAGATCGCGATGCGCGCGAGGAGAGGCAGGGTCGCGTCGTTGTCCACCGCCTCGTCGCGGACCACCCCGCAGTGGCCGTGCGACGTGTACTCGTCGAGGCAGACGTCCGTGACCACGAGGAGGTCGGGGACCTGCGCCTTCAGCCGCCGCACGGTCTCCTGCACCGCGGCGGAGTCATCCCAGCCCTCGCTGCCGGTCTCGTCCTTGCGCTCCGGTATGCCGAACAGGATCACGGCCGGGACCCCGAGCGCCCGCAGCGCCTGCGCCTCCACGACCGCCTCGTCGGGTGAAAGGCGGTGGACGCCGGGGAGGGACGCGATCTCCTCCCGCAGCCCCGAGCCGCGCCGGACGAAGAGCGGCGCGATGAAGCGGTCCGGCGAGAGACGCGTCTCCCGGACGAGGGCGCGCATCGCCGGCGTGCGCCGCAGCCGGCGCATACGGGTGACGGGAAAGCTCATGGGGCGTCGAATCTACGCACGGACGCGGCGCACGGCAAGGCTCTCGAGGAGCGCCGCCGCCGCCGCGAAGTCGACGGGCCGCGGCACCTCGACCCGCGCCACGGACTCTCCGAGGAGAAAGGTACGCGTGGAAGGCCCCAACGCCACGGCGGGCGTGCCCCGCAATCGCTCCCGCGCAGCGGGTCCCAGGTCCTCGAAGAGCCACCGCGCCGCGGAGGGGGCCGTCGCGCAGAAGGCCGCCAACGGCCGCCGCAGGATCTCGACCGCCAGGTCCGCGTCCCTGGGACGGGCGATCTTCCGGTAGAGGACCAGGGGAGCGACCTCAGCGCCGCGGCGCGCGAGCTCCCGTCCGAGGGCCGGCGACGCGTCCTCCCCGCGCGGAACCAGGACGCGGCGCCCCGAGAGGCTGTCCGGGAGCCGGTCGAGCAGCGACTGCGCGGAGCCCTGCCCCACCCGGTGCGGCGGCATCCCGAGCCGCGCCAGGACCTCAGCCGTCGCCCGCCCGACCGCCACCACCTCTCCCCGCTGCATCGCCTTCCGGAACCGCGGCGCGAGACGCCCGTCGCCGAGCAGCATCTCCGCGGCGATCCGGCTCGTGAAGACGGCGAGGTCCGCCGACTGGTCCAGGGCGCGCTCCTCCGGGGAGCACGGGACGATCGAGTGGCTCGAGCGCTCCAGCACCTCGAGGACCGATGAGCCCGCCTCCGGGAAGAAATGGCGATCACCGGAGTGGACGACGAGGACCCGGGGCTTCACTCCGCGCGCGCCTCGCCGATGAGGAGACCGGCGCCACGCCGGAGGAGGTCCTCCGCCACGCGGCTCGCCACCTCTTCCGGCTGATCCGTCGAGCCGTCCGCCGACGCTTCGAGCATCCGCTCCCCGTTCGGCGAGAACACCCGCGCCCTCAAGGCGAGCGATTCGCCGGCGGCACGCGCGAGCCCCGCCATGGGCGCGCGGCATCCCGCCTCCAGCCTCCGGAGCAGTCCCCTCTCCGCCTCCGCTTCGCAGCGAGCGGCGCCGTCCTCGAGACGCTCGACCAGCCGGCGCGTGGGTCCGTCGTCGGCGCGGGCCACGAGGGCGAGGGCCCCCTGGCCGACGGCTGGAAGCATCCGTTCCGGATCCAGAACCTCCGTGATCTCGTTGAGGCGGCCCAGGCGCGCCAGACCCGCGCGGGCGAGCACGATCGCGTCCCAGCGCCCCTCGCGCAGCCGCCGGATCCGGGTGTCCACGTTGCCCCGCGCCTCGGACACCGGACAGTCGGGGCGCGCGGCGAGGAGCTGCGCCCGGCGCCGGGGGCTGCCCGTCCCGATCCGCGCGCCCGGCGGCAGGAGAGCGAGCCCATGGCCGGAGCGCGAGAGGAGCACGTCACGAGGGTCCTCCCGCGTCGGGACGGCCGCGATCACGAGGCCCTCCGGCATCTCCGAGGGAAGGTCCTTGAGGCTGTGCACGCCCAGGTCGACGCGTCCATCGAGGAGCGCCTCGTCGATCTCCTTCGTAAACACCCCCTTCGCGGATATCGCGGCGCCGAGGGACGACAGCCGGTCGCCCGTCGTGCGGAAGGTGATGACCACCGTCTCCGCGACCTCGCGGAGGGCTCGGGCCACGAGCTCCACCTGCGCCAGCGACAGCGCGCTCGACCGGGCGCCGATGCGCAGCGTCATGGATCGGCGGGCGGCCGGAAACGCGGGTTATTCGTCCAGCTGGAAGAGATGGCGGATCGCCTCGACGCGGTCGAGCTTCTTGCCGGGGTCCCGCTCCCCCTTGAGACGCCGCGTCGGCTCGTGGAGCAGCCTCGCGAGAAACGAGTCGGCGAATCGCCGCAGGCGGTCGCGCTCCTCCGCCGGCAGCCGGTCGAGCTCCCGGTCCCGAAGCGTCTCGAGGCGCCGGCGGAGGTCCGTCACGGTGGGGATCACCGTGAGGTTGCCGAACCAGCCGAAGAATCGCGCGACCTCTTCCTCGAGGATCGCTTCGGCTCGCGGGACCTCCCGGGCGCGGCGGCGCCGGTTCTCCCGCGCCACCTCCTCCAGGTCGTCCAGCCCGTACGAGAAGACGTTGTAGATGCCCGCGACGCTCGGCTCGATGTCCGGGGGCATGGCGAGGTCGAGGAAGAACATCGGCCGCGACCGGCGCTCGCGCATCGCCGCCTCGACGTGCGCATGAGAAACGACCGGCGACGGGCTGGCCGTCGTCCCGACGACGACGTCCGCCAAGGGCAGCTCGTGCGGCAGATCCTCCCAGGCCACGGCGCGGCCGCCGGTCCGCTGCGCGAGGGTCTGCGCGTGGTCCCGCGTGCGGCTGGCGACGCGGAGGTCGCGCACGCCCGACTCGGCGGCGTGCAGGGCGAACAGGCGGCCCGTGTCGCCGGAGCCGAGCAACAGGACGCTCCGACGCGGGAGCTCGCCGAAGACCTTCTCCGCCAGCTCGAATCCGATCGCGGGAATCGAGAGGGGGTGGCGGCCGATCTCCGTCTCGGCGCGCACCCGCTTCCCGGCGGCGACGGCGCTCTCGAAGAGCCGGTGCAGGACGGAGCGCGCCGAACCGGCCTCCCGCGCGAGCTGGAATGCATTGCGCACCTGACCGAGGACCTCGCTCTCGCCGAGCGCCATCGAGTCGAGGCCCGCCGCCACGCGGAAGAGGTGGCGCGCCGCGTCCGCGCCCTCCCTGTGAAAGCTCGCGCGGGCGAGCTCGGCCGCGTCGAGGCCGCGCCACTCCGACACGAACCGCGTCAGCAGGGCCCCCGGCTCCTCCTCCCCGGCGAGGCCGTAGATCTCGCTGCGATGGCACGTCGAGACGATCGCGCCCTCGGACAGGCCACCATCCCTCACGAGGTTCTTCAGCCCCTCCCGCACCTCCTCGGCCGTGAACGCAACCCGTTCGCGGATGGAGGATCCGACTTCCCGGAAGTTCCAGCCGAGGAGCACGAGCCGGGCCTCGTTCGCCTGGCTCATCGGAACGTGTGCTCCGTCGCGGTGTAGAGGTTGACGAACGTGTAGGAAAAGATCATCACGCCGAAGCCGAGCATGGAGAGCAGGGCCACCCGCCTCCCCTCCCAGCCCCGGCGGTCCATCCAGAGAAGGAACCCGTAGAGCGCGAGGGTGGCGAGGGCCCAGCCGAGCTTCGGGTCCACGAGCGATCCCCACACGCGCCGCGCCCAGAGCATCCCGAGGAGCACCGAGACGCCCAGCGCCAGGAGGCCGATCGAGACGCTGGTCCGGTTCATCCGGCCGATCGAGTCGAGGGCGGGCAGGCGAGCGAAGAGGATCCCGGTCCGGGCGCGACGGATCTGGCGGTTCTGCACGATGTAGAGCAGAGACAGGACGAAGGAGAAGGTGAACGCCGCGTACGCGAGGATCGCCAGGGTCACGTGGAGCGCGAAGAGGGCGCCCCGCGTCTCGGGAGTCGCGGGGGACGCGGAGAGCGGCAACATCAATCCGGCCGCCGAGAAGAGGATCACGAAGGGAATGAGGAACGGGGCCACCGCCCTCTCCCGATGGAGGACGAGAAGCGCGAGGCAGGCCAGAGCGAGCATCCAGCCGAAGAGGAGCATCGAGCCGGACAGGGTGCGGTACGGGACCGATCCGATGGCACGAGCGCGCGCCTGGAGGTCGGCGAAGTGGGCGATCAGTCCCGCGGC
>Ga0136614_10001431_pt1 | contig 14084 bp, 17 predicted proteins | sample AntDrymUQ2792106_2_FD_106643 | JGI IMG/M metagenome (GOLD analysis project Ga0136614, IMG submission 106643) | Polar desert sand microbial communities from Dry Valleys, Antarctica - metaG UQ279 (21.06) | ecosystem: Environmental > Terrestrial > Soil > Desert | place: Antarctica: Dry Valley...
ACCTGGCGGTAGTCCCACCAGGTGTAGCCGACCTCGTCGGGATGCAGGTGCCGACAGGGCGTCCACGAGCTCCCCCGCCGCCCGGATCGCTTCGATGCGGCCGCGCTCCTCGGCGGTCACGTGCGTCGAGCCGACGAAGGCCGCGGGGTCATAGACGTCGACGTCGGCGGGGGCGACGTTGTCTCCGACGACGGCGAGCGACGCCTCCTGCGCCACGCAGTGCCGCGGCGCGCGCCGCGGCGGCGTCGAGGAACGCGAGCTTCTCCTCGAACGTCGGCGACCCGACCTCGCGGCCGTTGGGCACGTACGTGCTGACGACGCGCCGCCCGCCGACGGTCGCCTCGATCCAGCGCGCCTCGTCGCCGCGCAGCTCGCCGGGCAGCCCGCTCACCGGATCCTCGAGCGACAGCCCGTCGCGTGCCACGATCGCCACGCCCACCCAGCGCCCGGCGGAGCGGTGCACGGCGTGGTAGCCCGCCGCGGCCAGCTCGTCGACGGAAAACGCCTCGTCCTCGCACGTGGTCTCCTGCATGCAGACGACGTCCGGCCGGTGCTCCTCGAAGAACTCGAGCACGCGGGGCAGGCGGACCTTCAGCGAGTTGACGTTCCAGGTGACGAGCTTCACGGCCAGGATGCTCGCACGCGACGAGCGCGGCCTACGGCCTACGGCCTACGGCCGGTGGCCTGGGCGAGACGGTGACCGCGCGCGCCGCGCGGCCCGTCGGCCGTCAGCGCCCCTTCCAGCTCGGGGTGCGCTTCTGCGTGAAGGCCGACACGCCCTCCAGCAGGTCCTGGGATCGAAAGCTCGAGGCGCGCAGGGAGAGCATCTCGCGCTCGACGTCGGGGTCGAGCGCGCCCTCCGCGTGCAGCAGCTCGCGCAGGACGCGCTTGTTGCCCGCCATCGACAGCGGCGAGTTGTGCGCCAGCTGCGTCGCGAGCTCGAGCGCGGTCGTCGCGAGCTCGTCATGCTCGACGACCCAGTTGACGAGGCCCCAGCTCTGCGCGGTCGCGGCGTCGATGTAGCGCCCGAGCAGAAACAGCTCGCGCGTGCGCGGCTCGCCGATCGCGTCCAGAAAGCGCCGCAGCCCGGTGTGCGAGTAGATCAGGCCGAGCTTCGCGGGCGGCATGCCGAGCCTGATGTGCTCGCTCGTCAGGCGCAGGTCGCAGCTGAGCGCGAGCTCGAGGCCGCCGCCGATCGCCGATCCGGTGAGCACGGCGAGCGTCGGGACGTCGACGGCGTCCAGCGCGGCGAGCGCAGCGCAGAACGGATGCGCGACGAGCTTCTCTGCCTCCTCGGCGAAGTCCTGCGGCGCGATCTCGCTGATGTCGTAGCCCGACGAGAACATGTCGTTGGCGCCGGTCACGATCACGCAGCGCGTGGCGGCGTCCAGCGTCGTCAGCTCGTCGGTGATCGCGGCGAGGATCGCCTGATCGAGCGCGTTGCGCTTCGCGGGGTTCGACATCGCCAGCCGGAGGACGCCTTCAGCGGGTCGATCGATGATCAATTCCCCCGGCATACGGGCAAAACGTAGCGGCCGCCCGCGCAGTTCGCGCTGTGCCTATGACCGCTTAGCTCTGCGTCGATGCGTGCGCTGCGACTACTCCAGGATGACGAGCGTGTCGCCCTCGTCGACCGGCTGTCCCTCCTCGCAGAGGATCTCCTTGACGACGCCGGGATCCTCGGCCTCGACGGGCATCTCCATCTTCATCGACTCGAGCGTCACGACGGTGTCGCCCTCCTCGATCTGGTCGCCGACCTTGCACTCGATCTTCCACACGATGCCCGTGATGTGGGCCTCGACTTCAACCACGGTTCCTCCTCGTTCGCGCATCCGGGCACGGCAGCGTCTGGCAGAGTAGCCGCCGGGATGGACGCCGACACGATCGTCATCGTCACCGCGCACGATGAGGCCGACCGGCTCGGCGAGACGCTCGCTGCTCTCGGCGCGGCGTTTCCGGGCGCGCGCGTGCTCGTCGCCGACGACGGATCGATTGACGGCACCGCCGCCGTCGCCGCGCAGGGCGGTGCGGAGGTCGTGCGCAACGAGACGTCGATCGGCAAGGGTGGCGCCGCCACGCTCGCCGCGCGCCGTGTGCTGAGCCGCGCGCTCGAGCCCGAGCCGCCGGTCTTCGTGCTCGTCGACGGCGACCTCGCGCAGAGCGCTCGGCAGCTGCCGGCGCTCGCGCAGGCCGTTCGCGACGGTCGCTGCGACCTCGCGGTGGCGGTCTTCGCCAGCCGCGTCGGCGGCGGCTTCGGCTTCGCGATCGGCTTCGCGCACCGGGCGATCCGCCGGCTCACGGGGCTTGACCTGCAGGCGCCGATCTCCGGGCAGCGCGCGCTCAGCGGCCCCGCGTTCGCCACGGTCGTTCCGTTCGCGCCGCGCTTCGGCATGGAGATCGGGATGACCGTCGACGCCGCGCGCGCCGGCTTTCGGATCGAGGAGATCCCGCTCGACCTCGCCCACCGCGCGACGGGCCGGACGCTGCGCGGCTTCCTGCACCGGGGCCGCCAGCTCGGCGACTTCCTCGCCGTCTACGCCAGCCGCCGCTGAGCGTCATGTCGATGCAGAGCGCCGACGCGATCGTCGAGCTCTACCGCGAGCACACGCAGCTCAACGAGCCCAGCGACGAGCTCGTCGCCCAGCTGCTGGCGCTGCTGGCGCCCGGCGAGCTCGTGCTGTTCACCTGCGGCTGGGCGGACCTGAGCGAGAAGTGGGGCCCGCAGGCGCAGCTGACCGTCACGACGCGGCGCATCGTCGACCAGCGCTGGGCGGGACCGGGGGAGAGCGCGCCGCCGCACACGATCGAGCTGCGCGACGTGCTCGCCGTCGCCGACCGTCCGCGCGGCGCGTCGGCCCTCTTCACGACGCACGCGCTCGTCGTCGCGCTGGCCGACGGCAGGACGCTGCAGTGGGAGCATCTGACCAACCACCAGATCGAGCCGGCCGCCGCCGCGATCACCGCGGCGATCGACGAGCTGCGCTGAGCGCCCGTTCGACCAACGGGCGATTCGCGGTCAGCCGACTTTGGACGAGCGTCGATAGCCCGCCCCGGCGCCGGGCCCGTACCTTGGATGCATCACCGCCGACGAGCTCTCCCGTCGCCGGCGGCGACACAGGCGCAGGGCGTGAGATCGCCCACGCCCAGCGCCGCAATGCCGAGGGCAACGGCCGGGACCGTCCATCCTCCCGGTCCCGGCCGGTCCTCGCCGCAGTACGGCGCAGCGCTCGCCTGACGCCACGCCGGTAGCGTCCCGCTGGTGATCCTCGCCATCGACCAGGGCACGACCGGCACGACCTGCCTCGTCTTCGACGAGTCCGCGCAGCTCGCCGGACGCGCCTACCGCGAGTTCGGCCAGCACTTTCCGCGGCCGGGCTGGGTCGAGCACGACGCCGCCGAGATCTGGGACGCGACCGTCGCCGTCGCGCTCGACGCGCTCGAGGACGCCGGCGTGGCCTCTGGCGCAAGCAACTTGCAGGCGATCGGCATCACGAACCAGCGCGAGACCGTCTGCGTGTGGGACCCCGAGACCGGCGAGCCGCTGCACCACGCGCTCGTCTGGCAGGACCGGCGCACGGCCGCGCGCTGCGACGCGCTGCGCGACGCCGGCCACGAGGCGCTCGTGCGCACGCGGACCGGGCTCGTCCTGGATCCGTACTTCAGCGCGACGAAGATCGAGTGGATGCTCGAGAACGTCGAGGGCCTGCGCGAGAAGGCGCAGGACGGCCGCGCGATCTTCGGCACGATCGACGCCTGGCTGGTCTTCAAGCTCACCGGCGAGCGCCGTACGGACGTGACGAACGCGTCGCGCACGATGCTCTACGACATCAACCGCGGCGACTGGGACGACGAGCTGCTGGGACTGTTCGGCGACGTCCCGCGCGTCGCGCTGCCCGAGGTGCTGCCGAGCATCGGCGAGTTCGGCACGCTGCGCGACGGCGTGCTCGGCGCGGGCCACGACGGCGTGCCCGTCAGCGGCATCGCGGGTGACCAGCAGGCGGCGCTCTACGGTCAGGCCTGCCTGGAGCCGGGCCTGGGCAAGAACACGTACGGCACCGGCTCGTTCGTGCTGATGAACGCCGGCGAGAGCGTGCCGACGGCGCCGCCCGGGCTGCTCGCGACGGTGGCGTGGGGAATTGGATCCCCACCCACCCAGCGCACGATCTACGCGCTCGAGGCCGCGATCTTCGTCACCGGCGCCGGCGTGCAGTGGCTGCGCGACGGCCTCGGGATCATCGAGGCCGCGGCCGAGACCGAGGAGCTCGCGGCGTCGCTGGAGGGCAACGACGGCGTGTACTTCGTTCCCGCGCTGACGGGCCTCGGCTCGCCGCATTGGGATCCGTACGCGCGCGGCACGATCGTCGGGCTCACGCGCGGCAGCACCCGCGCGCACATCGCACGCGCGACGCTCGAGGCGATCGCCTACCAGACCGTCGACGCCGTCCGGGCCATGGAGGCCGTCGCCGACGAGCCGCTCGCCGAGCTGCGCGCCGACGGTGGCGCAACCGCCAACGGCTGGCTCATGCAGTTTCAGGCCGACATGCTCGGGGTGCCGGTCGCGGTCGCCGAGCTCGCCGAGACGACGGCGCTGGGCGCGGCGCTGCTGGCGGGCGTCGGCGCCGGGGCGTGGACGCAGGACGACGTCGCCAGACGCGACGCGACGGGCGCGCGCTACGAGCCGCAGATGGGCGACGACGAGCGCGGCGAGCTCATGCAGCAGTGGCAGCGCGCCGTTCAGCGTGCCGGCGGCTGGGCGCGTGGGTAAGGTTCCTGTATGGCGAGGATGAAGCGCTCCGAGCAGCTCGCGGCGTTGGGCTCGGGCGGCCGCGACGAGCGTCCGGCGGAGGACTTCGCCGCGTTCCACGAGCGCTCCCGCACGCAGGAGCCGAACTTCGCCTACGAGATCGTGCGCGTGCTCACCAGCCTATTGGCGCTGACGTTCTTTCGCACGCGCACGATCTCCAGCGACAAGGTGCCGCACAGCGGTTCGGTCATCCTCGCGCCCAACCACGGCTCGTTCATGGACCACTTCTTCCTCGCCGCGTTCATCCGCCGCAAGGTTCGCTTCATGGCCAAGTCGCAGCTCTTCCAGCCGCCGCTGCAGTACGTCTACTCGCCGGGCGGCGTCTTCCCGCTGCGCCGCGGCCACCGCGACGAGGAGGCGTTCATCACCGCGCGCGCGATCCTCGAGCGCGGCGGCACCGTCGCGATGTACTGCGAGGGCGCGCGCTCGCGCGACGGCACGCTGTCGCAGCGCCCGAAGCCGGGCATCGGCAAGCTCGCGCTGCAGACCGGCGCCCCTGTCGTGCCGGTCGCGATCCACGGCTCGGCGAAGGTGCGCAACTGGCGCCGCGGGCAGTTTCCCAAGGTCACGGTCCACTACGGCGACGCGATCCGCTGGGAACGCGTCGAGGATCCCACGCGCGACCAGCAGATGGCCGTCGCCGAGGAGATCTTCGGCGAGGTCAAGGTCCTCTACTCGGGCCTGGAGACGCTCGGGCGCAAGGGCGTGCTGCATCGCCTGCGCGAGCAACGCCGCAGCGAGCGGCGCGGCAAGAAGCACGCCGCGACCGCCTGAGCGGCCTACGCCACCGGCACGGGCGGGAGCGGGTCGGGCAGCGCGAACGGCGCGACCGGATCGTCGAGACGCTCGAGCATCCGCGTCTCGCGCGGCAGCAGCCCGAGCGCCAGGACGACGAACGCGAGGACAGCGCCGCCGAGCAGCAGCTCGGTCGCGCCGAGCGCACCGGCGGCTGGTCCGGCGAGCACGTAGCCCAGCGGCACGAGCCCGAGCGAGACCGTCCAGTCATACGACGTGACCCGCGAGAGCTTGTCGGGGGGGATCCGCTCGGCGAGGGCCGTCAGCCACCAGACGTCGAACAGCGACACGCCGGTGCCGGCGACGGCCATCGCCGGCACGACGACGGCGAGCGGGGCGCCGATCGCGTACAGCGCGATTGCGGCTGGCCACACGAGGACGCACGTCATCGCCCGGCGCAGCGGGTAGCGCGGCCGCCAGCGCAGCGCGGTCAGCGAGCCGGCGACGGTGCCCGCTCCGAAGGCGGCGAAGACGTAGCCGAAGACGGCGATGTCGCCGTACTGCTGCTTGGCGACGATGGGGCCGACGACGAACAGCGGCGACAGCGCGCAGAACAGCGCGATGCAGAAGACCGTGAGCGTCGCCCAGACCCACGCGCGCGAGCGCACCTCGCCGAAGCCGATGCGGGCGTCGGCCCAGACCGAGGGCGGCGCGTCCGGCGCGGCCGTCGCCGCGGCGGCTGAGGCGGCGGTGGACGCCGCCGGCGCCCCGCGCTCGCGCGGTGAGACACGCACGAGCAGCGCCGCGCTGACGAGGAACGTCAGCGCGTCGATCCCGAAGGCCGCCGCGGGGCTGAGGCCGAGGACGAGCACCGTCGCCAGCGCCGGACCGGCGAACTCCGCGAGGTTGGCGAACATCGTGGTGACGGCGTTGGCCTCCTGGATCTCCTCCTCGGGCACGGTCTGCGGAAGCAGCCCGCTCGCCGCCGGGCGGTAGAACGCCTCGGCGGAGCCGAACAGCACGCCGATGACAACGAGATGCCAGATGCGGACGTCGCCCGCGAGGATCAGCACCGCGAGCAGCCCGTGCAGCGCGAAGCGCACGAGGTCGGTCGCGACGACGACGAGATGGCGCGGCAGGCGGTCGGCGAAGACGCCGCCGACGAGCAGGAAGAAGATCAGCGGCAGGCTGTAGGCGGCCATGACGAAGCCGAGATCGGATGCGCTGCCCGTCAGCTCGACGACGAACAGCGCGATCGCGACGAAGACGATGCGGTCGCCGACGACGCTCGCCGAGTTGGCCAGCCAGAGCAGGCGAAAGTCGCGGTGGCGCAGGACGCGGAGCAGCTGGCGCAGACCGGGCATGGTCGCGTCAGCGTGACAGCCGCAGGGTCTGCGGCCCGCGGGGATTCGAACCGCTCAGCCGGGCTCGCCGTGCCAGTAGTCGACCTGGCTGCCCCGCTGCACGATGAGGTCATCCTCGCTGTTGCCGGTCCAGATCGCGATCTTGTCGCTGTCGGGATAGACGGTCGCCGCAGGGTGCACGACGGTCGACCACATCAGCACGCGAGCCGGGTCGTCGGTCTCGTTGCGGATCTGGTGGGCGCCCGCGGGCCCGCGCGGGAAGAAGACGACGTCGTCGGGTTCGAGCTGGTGCGTGCCGTCGGGATCGCGAACGGACGGCCGGCCGCTCAGCACGAGCAGCCACTCCTCCTCGCCGTACTCGTAGTGGTAGGGGCAGATCGCCTGTCCGGGCGGCAGCTCGTAGACGGACGTGCCCGTCTGCCGGGCGCCGAGCTGCCGGCCGAAGCGAAACATGCCGGCCCGCGAGCCCGGGGGGTCCTCGTCGTCGTAGGTGAAGGTGGGTGCGGCGATGTTGACGCAGTGCATCGCGCCATCGTCTCAGCCCCGGCGCCGGCGGGCGCCCGGGAAGCTGCCGTGCAGCGCTCCCACGGCCGGCAGCCGCGCGACCAGCAGCAGCCGCCGCCGCGGTCGGCGCAGCCACAGCGGCCGGACGAACACGCCGCGCCGGCGCAGCGACGCGCGCGCGAGCAGCAGCTCGACGCGCGCGTCGTCGGAGCGCGGCGCGTCGGGCGGCAATGAGCCCGCAAACGCCAGTCCGTCCGCGAGCGGCCCGCCCGCCGACGGCGCGTCCACGGCCCGGGCGAACGCGTCGAAGCGCGCGTCGAACGTGTCGCCGAGGTCCAGCGCAAGGGCGGGCCAGACGTGCGCCGCGGCGCGGGCGCGCTTTCGGCGCAGCGAGTGGCCCGCCGCGCCCGCCTGCGCGGCGTCGAAGCCCGCCGGGGGCTCGTCGCCGCGCAGCAGCGCGTCGAGCAGCTGCGCCTGGCGCGCGGCGTAGGCCTCGCGGTCAGGCGCGGACACGGTGCTCGCGTCCGTGGCGCACGGCGTCGCCGATCGCCCGCAGCTCTGCCGCGAACTCGGCCTCCGGCGGGAAGTCGTCGTCGCGCTCGAGCAGCACGCCGGGCGCGTCGGCGAGCGAGAACAGCTCCTCGACGAGGTGCAGCACGCCCGGGACGACCGGATCGGCGTGCGTGTCGTGGTAGACGCCGTCGTGGAACCGGCCGCCGCCGACGTGCACGTAGGCGATCCGCTCCAGCGGGAAGCGCTCGAGCGACTCCAGCGCGTCGTAGCCGTGGTTGTGCGCGTTGGCGTAGAGGTTGGAGAGGTCGAGCAGCAGCCGGGCGCCGGTGCGCTCGATGAGCTCGCAGACGAACGTCGCCTCGTCCATCTCGGCGCCCGGCCACTGCACGAGCGCGGCGACGTGCTCGAGCGCGAGCGGTACGGGCAGCGCGTCCTGCGCGATCGCGACGTTCTCGCTGAGGATCGCCAGCGCCTCCCGCGTGCGCGGCACCGGCAGCAGGTGCCCCGCCTCGCGCCCGTCGGCGCGCACGAACGCGATGTGCTCGCTGACCAGCGGCGCGCGCACGCGCTCGGCGACGCTGGCGAGGTGCGCCAGCCGCGCGCGGTCGGGCCGCTCGGCGCCTCCGAGCGACAGGCTCACGCCGTGCGGCACGACCTGCAGGCCGCGCTGCATCGCGGCGGCGACCCCGGCGGGCAGGTTCTGCGCCCCGACCGCCTCCGCGATGACCTCGATGAAGCCCAGGCCGCCCGCCCGCGCGATCGCGCCGTCGAGCTGCGGGCGCCAGGCCGCGCCCGGTCCGAGCTGCCATGGCATGTGTGTCGTGCTCATCGTCAGTTCCCTCCGCCGCCGCCGCATCCGCCGCCGCCGCAGCCGCCACCACCGCCGCCGCTGTCACTGCTGCCACCCGACGCGCAGCTGCTCGCGCCGCCGCCGCTCCAGCTGCCGCTCCAGCCGGCCGACTCCTCCTCGCGCGGGACGCCGAGTGCGGACGCGGTCGCCGGATCGGCGAGCCAGAGGGCGCCGCCGCCGAACAGCGCCACCGTCAGCACGCTCTCGCTGGCCGCCGGGTGGCGGCGCAGGTCGTCGCGCTCAGAACGCAGGCGGCGCAGGACGTCGCGCCCGCGGTTCGTGGCGAGGGGCTGCTGCCGGACGAGCCAGATGGTCGCAACGGCGACGAGCAGCACCATCGCGGCGGTCCAGCCGATCGCCGCGTCGTTGCTCAGGCCCGCGACGATGCGCGCGATGCCGAGCGCCGCCAGCGCCGCGCCGGCGATCCACAGGCGCCGCAGCCGAGCCGCCTGCGCGTCGTCGAGCAGCAGCCCGGCCTGCGTCAGCCGCTCGGACATCGATGCGAGCACGTCGCTGTGGCGGATCTCCTCACGCAGGGCGAAGGTGCTGATGCCCGGTTGGCGGCGCACCGCCTCGAAGACCGCGCCCTCGACGGGCTCGGCGGTGGGCTCGATCGCGCCGGCGACCTTCAGCGTGCCCTCGCGCTGGCGGATGCGCAGCAGCTTGTCGCGGCACAGCCGCGTCAGCGCGCTCGTGATGGCCAGCTGCGGCCCGCCGCCGATCAGCGCGAGCTCGTAGACGCCGAGCTCGGGCAGCGGGTCGGAGCTGCGCTCCCGGCGCCCGATCGCCTGGCGCCACTGCCAGCCCACGGCGGCGGCCACGGCGACGCAGAGCGCGCCGTAGCCGGCCAGAAACTGCGCGCTGCTGAGACCCCAGGTTGTTCCCATCGTGAGCATCGTCATCCTCCGCATCCGCCGCATCCGCCACAGCCGCCCCAGCCCCAGCCGCCTCCGCCTCCGCCTCCGCCTGCGGAGGTGGTGTTCTCGCGCTCGACGCCCAGCGCCGACGCGGTGTCGGGCGCCGCGAGCCACAGCGCGCCGGCGCCGAACAGAGCGGCCACGAGGGCGCACTCCCCGCCGCTCGGGCTGCGCCGCAGGTCGTCGTGCGCATCGCGCCAGCGCTCGAGCTTCGCCTTGCCCCGGTTCGTGGCGACCGGGAGGTGACCGCCCAGCCAGACCGTGCCGCTCACGACGACGGCGAGCAGCAGCACGACCCAGCCGACGGGCTCGCCGCCGATCACGCCGGCGGCGATCCGCCCGGCGGCCAGTAGCGCCAGCAGCCCGCCGAGCAGCGCGATGCGGCGCGCGAGCGCGACGGTGTCGTCGCGTTCGATCAGCAGGCCGTCGCCGGTGAGCTCTGCGGTCATCGCTCGCACCGCCTCGCTCGCCAGCACGCGTGAGCGCATCGCCTCGACGGTGATGCCCGGCTCGGCCCGCACCGCCTCCAGGACCGCACGCTCGATCGGGTCGTCGTTCTCGGACAGATCGCCGACCACCTCCAGCGTTCCCGGCCCGGCGCCCGTCCTGATCCGGCCGTCGCGGTGCAGCTGCGATGCGGCGCTCGTGATCGCCAGGTCCGGCCCGTCGCCGAGCGTCGCGAGATCGTAGAGACCGAGGTCGGGCAGCTCGGCGGCGGCGAGATCACGTGGGCCGAGTGCGCGCTGCCACTGCAGCAGGATCCCGCCGCCGGCCAAGGCGCCGAGCGCGCAGTAGCCCCACAGAAACTGCGGCCCGGTGAGGCCCCAGGTGGTTGCTGTCGTCAGCATGAGCACAGCTCCAGTCGTCGGATGAGCAATTGGGTGAGGACTACGCCGCCGCCCGCCGGCGGGTGCGCGTCGAAGTCGGGTAGGCGCGCGCCGCTGCCGCGGAGCGCGTCCGGCGGGCGCCGTGGCTGTCGGCGGCCCGGACGATCGTCGGTGCGGCGATGGCCGCGGTCCGGCGCGTGATGACCAACGTGCAGTTCAACATCGTCATGCCTTTCGGTCGGTGTGAAAAAGGCACTTGCTGTGACTGTGTGACCGAGGTGAAGGATGAGGCCCCGGGGGGCGCCCCGCCACGTGTCACAGCCCGCCTTCTCCCGACCGCCATGCGACGGGGCGGGCGGCCGTCCGTCACGTCCGACGTTGATCCGACGCCGATCCGACGCTACGGTGGCAACGTGAGCACGCGCTCAGGGGATCTGGCGGAGGAGCTCAAGCAGGTGATCCGCCTTGCGGGGCGTGATCCGGAGGCGCTCGAGGGGGCGCTGCCGGTGCTCTCGGCGTTTCACCGGGTGTCGAGCGCGGGCGAGATGGACGAGCCCGCGCGGGTGCACCTCATCCTGCGCCGGCTGATCCCCGAGTACCTCGACAGGCTCCCGGCCGGGCGTGACTGCCGGGCGATCCGCGAGCTCATGACCTGGGAGGACGAGGACGGCGAGTCGCAGTCGCTCACGACGCGCTACCACAAGGCCGCGGCGCATCTCGTCAACGCGGCGACGGACTTCGGGCGCCGCCAGGAGCCGCGGCTGCTCGCCGAGTGCGCCCGGCGCTTCGTCGCGCTCGACCACGAGGACCGGATCGCCGTGACGATCCCGGCGAGATCCGGGCTCTCGCCGCCCGCGGCGGTGGCCGCCGGCGCCGATCACGCGCACCCCCCGCCACCGCTGGCGTCGGCCGAGGTGAGCGCCGGGATCGTCCAGGTGCACAAGAACCTCGACTATCACCTGCTCGTCGACCTCATGGCGGACGCCGAGGAGATCGTGATCCTCAACACGTGGATCCCCGAGCTGAACATCCTCGACGACGCGCTGGTCGAGGCGCTCGCGCGCGGGACGTACGTCTCGATCCTCATGCTCTACCCGGACTCGGAGATCGCGCAGCTGCGCAACCAGGCGCTGCAGATGACGCAGGCGCGCCCCCGCGAGGACCGGGTGCGGCGCGGCGTGCGCCACTGTCTCGAGGTGCTCGCCGCGATCGCCCGTACCGCCGGCGACGACGGCCGCCGCCACCTGCGCGTCCGGCTGTACCACTCGCTGCCCTCGATCTCCGTCTACGGCGTCGACGACCGCGCGTTCTTCAGCGTCTTCCTGCACGGCCAGGTCTCGACGAAGATTCCGCAGATCGAGGTCGTGGGGCAGGACTCGCTGATGGGCCGCCTCGTGTTCAGCGAGCTCGAGACGTTGTGGGAGACCGGGCAGGAGTTCGCGGACCTCGAGCAATGGGAGACCGAGCTCGAGGCCATGCGCCGCCGGTTCGGCCTCGAGCCGTGAGCCGGGGCTGAACGGCTCGCCGCGGATAGCCTCCCGGCCGTGACCCTCGTGCTGCTCAAGCCCGGCGCGCTCGACGGCCGCGCGGTCGCCGCCGGCGGCGCCGCCGGAGCGGCCTGCGCCCAGGCGGGCGCGACGATCGTCGCGCCGGACGCCGAGCGGATCGAGACCCTCGTCGTCGACGCCGGGGCACTGTTCTGCGACGGCGGCCTCGGCGGGCTCCGCGCGGCCCTGGACGGTGCCTGGAGCGCCGCGCACGAGGTCGCGACCACGTGCTGGCTCGGCGAGGACGGCAGGCCGGGCAAGCTCGTGCTGCCCGCGCCGCGCCCAGACGCCGGCGAGCACGCACGGGCGGTGGCCGCGGCGCTGGAGAACCTCGCACGCACGCTGGCCGTCGAATGGGCGCGCTTCGGGGTCCGCGCGACCGTCGTCGTGCCCGGGCCGCGGACGACCGACGACGATCTCGGCGCGCTCGTCGCGTTCTTCGCCTCCGCCGCCGGCGAGTACTACAGCGGCTGTCGCTTCACGCTGCGATGAGCGGCGGCCCGCCGATCAGGGCCGGACTCGCGATCGTCGTGATCGGCCTGCTGTTCATCTGGCTGATCCGGCCGATCGGCGACCCGTGCCCCGACGTCGACAAGCTTCCCAGCGGCAGCAGCGGCTCGTCGGCGCCGTCGTTCGCGCCGCCGCTCACGCGCGCCTGCACGTACTCGACGCCCGACGGGACGCAGGCGCGCAAGCGCTACGTGCCGTTGCTCGACCTCGTCGCGCTGCTGCTCGTGGCCGGCCTCGTCGGCGGCGCGGTCTCGCTGGCCGGCCCCGGGCGACGCGAGCTGCGGGAGCGCGCAGCCTCCGCCTCGCACCGACCGCCGGGCCGCGAGCCCCCGCCGTCCGCAGCGCCCGCGCCGGTGGCCCCACCCGTCGGCGACGAGCAGGCCCAGCACGAGCGCGCGCGCCGGGTGCGCGAAGCCCGGCGGCGAGGCTGAGCGGCGGGCGCGCTCAGCGCGCCCAGGGCACTTCGACCGAGTCCTCGTCGGGTGCGTCGCGGGCGACGACGTACTCGGCGTCGTCGCTCTCGGACGGGTTCTCGAGCAGGTGCGTCTCGCGCGGAGGGACGTAGACCATGTCGCCCGGCTCGAGCGCGAGCGAGTGCTCGAGCGCCTCGCCCCAGCGCACGTTCAACCGCCCGTGCAGCATGTACACCGCCGACTCGCAGTCGGCGTGGTAGTGCGGGCGCGACTGCGCGCCGGCCGGCACGCGGAAGACGCCCATGTAGATGTTCGCGGCGCCCGTCGTGGCCTGCGAGACCTCGGCGCCACCGACGACGCCGCGCGGCACGAGGTGGTCCGGACCCGGCTTGACGATCTGCACCCGGCAGAGACTACTCGTAGATCAGATTGTCGGAAACCCGCAGAACGGAAACTCGACTTCTGATGCCCGCGTGTCCAGTTTGCCGCCGTCGCAGCCCGACGCCTACGTCGTCATGCCCGTGAACTGGCCGCCGGTGATGTTCAGCGTCTGGCCGTGGACGTAGTTCGACCACGGCGAGCAGAGGAAGAAGACGCCGCCGGCGGCTTCCTGCGGCGTCCCCGCCCGCCCGAGCGGGATGACGTAGGAGGCCATGCCGCGCATCTGCTCGGGGATCCCGAGCTGAACGGTCTCGCCGCCGATCTGCATCGTGTTGTCCTCGGCCTTCGGTGCCGTGAGGCGCGTCTCGATGAAGCCGAAGGCGACCGCGTTGACGTTGATCTTGAACTGGCCCCACTCCTTGGCCAGCGTCTTGGTCAGGCCGACGACGGCCGCCTTGCCGGCGGCGTAGTTGGCCTGGCCGGCGTTGCCCATCGTGCCGGAGGTCGAGGAGACGTTGACGATCTTGCGAAACACCTCGACGCCCTCCTCGCGCTCCTGCTTGGCGGGCTCGCGCAGGTGCGGCGCAGCGGCGCGCAGGACGCGAAACGGCACCACGGTGTGGATGTCGAGCATCCGCTGGAACGCGTCGTCGGTCATCTTGTGGACCGCGCCGTCGATCGTGTAGCCGGCGTTGTTGACGATGATGTCGATCTTGCCC
>Ga0136614_10001432_pt1 | contig 14071 bp, 13 predicted proteins | sample AntDrymUQ2792106_2_FD_106643 | JGI IMG/M metagenome (GOLD analysis project Ga0136614, IMG submission 106643) | Polar desert sand microbial communities from Dry Valleys, Antarctica - metaG UQ279 (21.06) | ecosystem: Environmental > Terrestrial > Soil > Desert | place: Antarctica: Dry Valley...
CTACTCTAGTGCGGCGTCCCTGGTGAGTAGGAGCGTGGGTCTGAAGCGGCGAACACGCGTAGGGTCTTCGTGCCGTTGACCTCCGTCGTCGTTGCGCCGAGCGGCCTGGTGCGGTTGTAGGCGAAGACCGAAAGGTCGCGTGCGCCGCTCGTCCGAGCGGACTGAGGCTTCCGTGTCCCCGCCCTTGAGGCGCCGCCCACACTCGCCGATAGCGCGATCGTGGCCAGAGCGACCGGAAGAACGATCAGCTTTAGCTTCACGCGGGCTGCTGTCGACATTCGCATCGCTCTGCTCAACCTAGAGAGCCGGCGCCGAGCCGTCGTCGGCAAAGCGAGCGATCTTCGCAGCGGCCCAGCTCCACCTCGCGGGCGAGCAGCGGATCGTCCCTGGGCAGGAGGCCGGGTCCCCGGTCCGGTCGCTACGGTGAGAGTGTGAAAGTGCCGCGTCGCTCGGAATGGTTCAGGCGGCACCCGTTCATCGCCGACGTTCTGCTGGCGCTGCCGCTGCTACTGCTCGGATTGCTGTCGACCGGGCCCGATGCTGCCCTTGACGAGCGCTACCGCGATCCGAACGCGCTGATCTATCCGCTGGCCATCCTGATGACCGCGCCGCTCGCGTGGCGCCGCCGCGCTCCGGTGCCGGTACTCGCGATCAGCGCTGTGGCTCTTGCGATTCACGGTGCGATCGGCTTTCAACCGACGCTCGGTGGGCTCGCCACGGCGGTCGCCGTCTACACGGTCGCGTCAACCTATCCCGGGCCGGCCGGGGCGCTGCGAGCAACCGGCGCGAGCGTCGTGCTCGTGCTCGCGAGCCCATTCCTGCATGACGGCCGCCTCTACCCGGGCGAGTTCGCGGCGGCGTCGGCGGCCTTCGGGATTCCGTGGCTGATCGGACGGCGCTTCTATCGCAGCCGCGCTTTTACGGCCTCGCTCGTGGAGCGTGCGGCGCGGGCGGAGCGCGAGCGCGAGCAGGCGGCTGTGCAAGCGGTCACCGATGAGCGCGCACGAATTGCTCGTGAGCTCCACGACGTGGTCGCGCACGCGATCAGTGTGGCGATCGTGCAGGCGGGAGCGGCTCGACGAGTCCTCCGCGCGAATCCCGATCGGGCCGATGAGGCAATCGCGGCGATCGAGAAGGTCGGACGGCAGGCCCTGGCCGAGATGCGCCGGCTGGTCGAGCTGATGCGCCAGGATCACGAGGAGGACGTGCTCGTCCCGCAACCGGGGGTCGATCAGATCGCGGCTCTGATCAAGCAGGTGCAAGAAGCGGGTCTGTCCGTCGATCTCACGATCGAGGGTGAAGTCCGGGCGCTTCCGGCCAGCGTCGATCTCTCGGCGTACCGGATCGTGCAGGAGGCGCTGACGAATACGCTCAAGCACGCCGGCCCGGCTCGGGCGCACGTGCTCGTTCGGTACGGAACGGAAGAGATCGAGCTCGCCGTCTCCGACGACGGCGAGCGACCGATGAGGATGCGCAACGGCTCGGGCGGAGGACACGGACTGATCGGCATGCGCGAGCGTGTCTCGCTTCTGGGCGGCAGCTTCTCGGCGGGTCCCGAAGCGACCGGCGGCTTCGAGGTGCGCGCGCTCCTTCCGATCGATGGACACCTGTGACCATCCGGGTGCTCGTCGTGGACGACCAGCCGCTCCTTCGCGCCGGCTTTCGCATGATTCTCGAAGCCGAGCCCGACATCGAGGTCGCCGGCGAGGCGAGTGACGGGCTCGAAGCGGTCGAGCAGGCCAGATGGACGCGACCGGATGTCGTCCTGATGGACATTCGCATGCCCAATCTCGACGGTGTCGAGGCTACTCGGCGCCTGACGAGTCAGAACGGCGAGCGCGCGCCGAGGGTCCTGATCCTGACGACGTTCAACGTCGACGAGTACGTCGTCGAGGCTTTGCGAGCCGGAGCGAGCGGCTTCCTGCTCAAGGACGTGCCGCCCGATGAGCTCGTCGCCGGGATTCGCGTGGTCGCCGCCGGGGATGCCCTCCTCGCCCCTTCCGTCACCCGTCGGCTGCTCGATCGGATCGCCAAGAGACTCCCGTCGGCGGATCCGATCCAGGCGGCGGCGCTGGCCTCGCTCACCGAGCGAGAGCTCGAGGTGCTGAAGCTGCTGGCGCGCGGCCTGTCCAACGCCGAGATCGCAAAGACGCTGTTCGTCAGCGAGACGACCGTCAAGACGCACGTGGGGCACGTGCTCCAGAAGCTCGGGGTACGCGACCGCGTTCAGGCGGTCGTGCTCGCGTACGAGAGCGGCGTCGTTCAGCCCGGCGGCGGCTAGGCACCCTCACTCCCGCGGTCGAACGACACTGCGCAGGGATTGTCCGAGCACTCGCGCGCCGGTCGCGAGTACCGTCCTCAGGTAGAGAGGGATCGACCGATCCGCGATCCACTCGAGGTCGTGGGCCAGCTTCTCGGCCATCGATGTCTCGTATCCGCGCCGGACCTGCGCGAACCCGGTGAGGCCTGGCCTGACAACGAGGCGTTGCCAGTAAGCCGGGAGTTCCGCGGCCAGCTGCTCGAAGAAGATCGGCCGGATCGGCCGCGGACCGACAATGCTCATGTCTCCTCGAAGAACGTTCCAGAACTGCGGAATCTCGTCGAGTTGGGTCGCGCGTAGCCACCGACCGATCGGGGTGTATTCCGTCTGCGTGCGCTCGACGAGCTCCTGTCCGAGGTACCGGCCCAGGCGCGTCTCGGCCCCGCGCCGGAGCGTTCGGAACTTCAGCATCGTGAACACGCGGCCGCCTCGGCCGACTCGCCTGCCTCGGTAAAAGAGAGGCAAGCCTCCCGTCACGAGCACGGTGACCGCGATCACGAGCGAGATCGGGAGCGAGATGAGTAGGACGAGTCCAGCAAGCAGCAAGTCGAGCGTCCGGAGAGCCACGTCGACGCCCGGTCGGCTCGTGCTCTCGCGCGCGAGTCGCTCGTAGCGGTCGACGAGCGATTCATGATGATCGTCAACAGCCATAATGAATGCTTATGGATACCAGGCAGCTCGCCGCCTTCTGCGCCGTGATCGAGCGCAAGAGCTTCTCACAGGCTGCAGAGCGGCTCGGCGTCTCGCAGCCGGCCGTGAGTCTGCAAATCCGCTCGCTCGAGCAGCGGCTGGGGCGGCAGCTGCTCGACCGGTCGGGCCGCCGCGTCGAGCCAACCGAAGCCGGCCTCCGACTGTACCGCGGGGCCCAGCGCCTGCTCGCGCTCGAGCAACAGCTCCTCGAGGTGGTGGCCGGCGAGCCTGGCGGGGAGCTCAATGGGCGTCTGGAGCTCGGAGCGTCCTCGGGTCCCGGGGAGACCGTCCTGCCGCTCCTGCTCTGCGAGTTCCAGCGCCTCCATCCGAAGGTGGCGGTCGCGCTCTCGGTCTTCGATACCCAAACAGTCGTCGAGCTGGTCGCTCGGCGGGAGCTCGAGCTCGGAGTGGTCGGAGCGGCACGCAGGCATCGCTCGGTGGCGTTCGAGCCGTTCTTTCGCGACGAGGTGATTCTCGCCTGCCCCGCCGGCCACCGATTCGCCGAGCGACGGATCGCGCTCGAGGAGCTGCGAGGAGAGCCATTGCTCCTGATGCAGGCAGGCGCGGGTGTGCGCCAGGTGATCGAGGACGAGCTCCGAAGCGCAGGGGTTCGCCTGCGAGACCTCGACGTCCGGCTCGAGCTCGGATTGCAGGAATCGGTACGGAGCGCCGTGCGCGCGGGCTACGGCGTCGCCTTCATCTCGCGCTCGGCCATTGCCGCCGATCTTGCGGCTGGAACACTCGCGGCGGCCAGTGTGGTCGGCCTTGACCCGGCGCGAGAGATCTCACTGGTTCGCGCGTCCGGGCGCACGACGACGCGGGTCGCGGGGGCCTTCGTCGAGTTCGCCCGCGACCGCTTGCCGTGAGCCGCACCTACCGCTTCGGTGCCGGCTCGCTGGCCGAGCTTCCCGCCCTCGCGGAGGAGCTCGGGCTCGAACGACTCCTCCTCGTCACAAGCCGACGTGGAGCCTCCCTTGCTCCGACCCTGCCCGTCGCCGCGGTCTATGACGGCGTTCGTTCTCACGTGCCGGTGGAGACGGTTCGGGAGGCGGCAGCACTGGCACGAGCGACGAGAGTGGACGGCCTCGTCGGTCTCGGCGGTGGGAGCGCGATCGACACCTGCAAGGCCGTCACGGTCGAATTGCTCGGCGAGGACATCACGGTTCGGACGATCGCCGTCCCGACGACGTACGCCGGCGCCGAGTGGACGCCGTACTTCGGCGTTCGCGACGAAGCGAGGAAAACCAAGAGCGGCGGCTCCGACGAGCTTGCACGGCCCGTGGCCGCGATCTACGACCCAGCGCTCTCACTTGCGCTCCCGCGGGCTGCGTCAGGCGGCACTGCGATGAACGCGCTCGCCCATTGTGCCGAGGCGCTGTACGCTCGCGGGCGCTCTGACCGGGGCGATCGACATGCCTTCTGCGGCGCTCGCGTGATTGCCTACGCGCTGCCCCTGGTCTTGGCGGACGGTAGCTCTCTCTACGCTCGCTCCCGGCTACTCGAAGGTGCGATGCGGGCGGCGCGGGCGCTCGACGAGGCCGGGCTCGGTCTCGCGCACGCGATGGCGCAGGCGCTCGGAGGTCGGTACGGCCTGCCCCACGGTGCCTTGAATGCGATCTGCCTGCCGCCGGCGCTTCGCTTCAATCAGTTGGAAGCGCCCGAGGCGATCGCGAAGCTGGGCCAGGCGATGGAGGCCGACGAGCCGATCGGGAAGGTCGAGGAGCTTGCCAGGCTCGCTGGGTTCTCGCGGCTGCGCGACCTCGGGATCCCAGACGCCGAGCTCGACCAGGTCGCAGAGCTGACTGCGGCCCGGCCAGCGATGCGGGCGAACCCACGCCCGGCGAGTCCCGCCGAGATCGCGGCATTGCTGCGTGCAGTCTGGTGAATCAGCTGTAGCGCTCCCCCTCGTCGCGCTGATAGCCGCGGCGCGCGACGGCGGCGAAAAGCACCGTGTAGGCGCCGAGCGCGATCCAGGCTGCCGGTCGCCAAACGTCGCCCGACACGGCGCCCCAGAGCACGTCGGCGAACGGCCGCGTTGGCACGACGTAGGCGAGGTCGCCGGAGGCTGAAGCTCGCTCGGGCGTCGTCCAGAGGCCGCCTGCGAAAGCCAGAACGAGGTAGAGCACGTTTGCGATCGGGAGAGCGCCTCGCGGCCTCGCCCAGTAGCCAAGCGCGATTCCGAGCAGCGCGAACGGGATGCTTGCGACGAGCGCGGTCGCGCCGAGTAGAAGCCACCGGCTCGGCGGCAGCTGTGCCGATGTCGTCAGCAGGGCGACCACGACGACGAATACGACTGAGGCGAGACCGAACTGAAGCGCGGACAGTACGCGTGCGCCGAATCGAATCCAGAGCGCGATCGGCAGCGCGCGCAGAAACGTCTCCCACGGCGATACGCGATCGACGGCAATTCCGACGCCGAACTGGAAGAACGCGACGCCGAGAACGGCGAAGCCGACGAACGAGGCGAGAAAGAGGGTCGCGCGCGTTTCGGTGAGGCCAGGGCGGGTGGTCACGAAGAAGAGAAAGAACATCGCCGGAAAGAGCAGCGTCGGCACGCTGAAGGCGGGGTAGCGAAAGAGCTCGAGGCTCGCGGCCTTCGCGTGCGCGAAGAGCAGCCTCACAGCTTGCCTCCCGTCAGGAGCAGGAACGCCTCCTCGAGGCTCACAGACCCGACCTCGAAGTCGTGCAAGGGCACACCGGTCGCGACCAGTACGCGGACGACCGCCTCGGAGTCGGCGGTGTACAGCGTGTAGTGGCCGTTCTCGCGGCGCATCTCGACCACGCCGGGCAGTTCAGGCAACGCATCTGCCCGGATCCGGATCCGTTTCAGCCCAGCCTGATCGCGGAGCGCGCTCGGACTGCCTTCGGCGACAACACGGCCCTCGTGGATCACCACGACCCGGGAAGCGAGCCTCTCCGCCTCCTCGAGGTAGTGCGTCGTCAGAAGTACCGTACGTCCTTCCACCGCGTACTCGGAGATCGCGTCCCAGGCAGCACGACGAGCATCCACATCGAGGCCCGCGGTCGGCTCGTCCAGGAAGACAGCTCGCGGTTGTCCCACGAAGGCGAGGGCGAGTCCCAGTCTTCGACGTTGACCCCCAGACAGACCACCCGCTTGCCGAGCTGCGATGTCGGTGAGGCCGAATCGGGAGAGCGCGGCAGAGGTCTCGAGGGGCGCTGCGAAATGCGCGCGGACGAGGTCGACGATCTCGCGGACCCGCAGCGTCGGAGGAAAGGCGAGATCCTGGGGCGTCGCTCCCACCGACCTTCGTGCCTCAGGATGGACCGGGTTTCGGCCGAACAGCAAGGCGTGGCCCGAGTCGGGTCGCCGCAGGCCGAGCAGGATCCCGATGCTCGTCGTCTTGCCGGCTCCGTTCGGACCGAGGAGTGCGAGGATCTCGCCCTCGTTGACGACGAGGTCGATTCCCCGAAGCGCCTCTGTTTCGCCGAATCGCTTCACCACGCCGCGAAGCTCGGCAGGCGCCGGCCCCGGATTGCTTGGGGGAGCTGCGGTTGGCGGCGGAAGGTCGTTCAACGGGAGCAGGGCGCTTGCCGGTCCGGCGGGCCGATGATAAGTCGCCGCTGCCGGCGCGCCTATTGGCTCAAACGGGCATGTCTCGCGCTGAGCCTCGATCGCGAGGCCGATCAGGACGTTGTACGCGGCGTGCGCGACGATGGCGGCGAGCAGGCTGCCCGAGAGGTAGAAGACTCCGGCGAACGCCGTTCCCGTGGCGAGGTGAACGGCTCCCGACCATCCCTGGCTCTTGAAGTGAGCGAGGGCAAAGCCGGCGGTGCTGAGCGCGAAGGCGGGGCCGACCCCGAGCACAGACACGAGCCAGGTGAAGAGGAGTCCGCGCCAGATCACTTCCTCGTAGGAGGACTGGCCGGTGAGGTAGAGGCTCCGAGCGAGGATCGCGGGAGCGCGTTCGCGCCGCAGGCTGGCAAGGTCGATGGTCTGCTGCGACAGTGCGGCGAACATGCCGGCGCCGGCGATCGCTCCAAGCGGCAGTGCGGGCCACCCGAGCGCGACCGGCGCGTCTTGTCTGGGGAGATCAATCAGCGCGACCCACGCAAACGCGGCCAGCCACAGAGTCACCCGCCCCCCGAGACCTATTCCCAGGCGACTCACTCGTCCAGGGCCGTCGAGCCGACGGAGACCGCGTACAGCGAGGCCTCGTTGACGCCGTCAACCCCGAGGAAACCGTCGACCCGGCGATCATAGAAGCCTCCGACTGGAACCGATTCCAACCCGAGGGCGGTCGACGTGAGGACGAAGTTCTGACCCATGTGGCCGGCTTCGAGGAGCGCAAAGCGGTAGCCGCGGAGCCCGTACTTGAAGCGCGTTCGCCAGAACATCGCAGTCACGAAGAACACGGTGGCGGCAGTCGTAAAGAGCTCCGGGTAGACGGTCAGGCCTTCGAGCTCCGCACGGAGGTCCCCGGCTCGAATCCGCTCGAGCACGCCTCGCAGCGGGTCGAAGTGGTAGAGAGCCGGCTCGAGGCCGTCGACGTTGAGGCACACCGGATAGATCTCAAGTGGGTAGAGCGCTCCGGCCGATGGAATCGCACGCAGGGGATGCCCAATCCCGTCGATGTGGTGCGTCACACCGTAGGCGGCGTGGAGCAAGGCCGAAAGATGCGGCAAGGCGAACTGATCGCTGCCCAGTGCTCGCTCGGAGCGGCGCGCCTCGATCACTGACTCGAAGCTGACCTGCGGCAAGGCTGGCGCAGGTAGCCGGACCGAGGGAAGATGGCTCTGCCGCTTGACCGCGCGGACAGTACTCGCGCGAATCTCGGGCTTGTTCTCGAGCAGGCTGGGGCCGGGAACCCGAGGATCGAAGATGTTCGGCGACAGTTTCGACGCCTCGTGAAACTCCTCGGCAGGGTCGTCGAGCGCGACCCCGTCTTCTCCGTACACCCAGGGCGTCCAGATCGGCGTCTGGGCGAGGTCCGGGCCTTGTGGGGACGAGTTCACGTGCACGGGGTGATCCGATCGCGCGTTCATCAGGGAAACGGGTGCGGGTAGACGTTCAGGTCAGTGAGCTGGAGCGGCCCTGGCAGGAGTCCTGCCTCATAGGCGGCGGAGTACAGGCGTTCGCCGCCGAGCAATCGCGCCGTATCGAGAACGTCGAGCTGGCAGAGCTCTGGCGCGATTACCCGCGCCACCCCAAGGCCGGCCGACTTCACGTCGGGAGAGGTGACGTCGACCGCGTAGGCGGTTATGCCCTTGCCAGCCAGTCGACCTGCAATCGCCTCGATCTGCTCCTTGACGTTCGCACCCTCGACCGGATGAACCTCCCGCACGTCACGGGTGACGACGGAAGAGTCGAGGAAGCCGGCCTTCTTCGCATTTTCGTCCTCGGCGTAGTAGAGGATGTGGTCGTCGAAGCTCATGATCTCCGCAGAGGTGGTGGGCCGGCGATCCGGCTCTGCGTACGCCATATCGCGTGCCCACCGGCGGACGGCGAAGGACTCGCTCAGTGCCTTTCGGCACGCCAAGTCAACGGTCGCTCCGCACCCCGCACCCACCCCGAGCGCACCGAGCTGACCGGGAGGTCCATGGACGACGCCGAGGACCGTGGGAATCTCGAAGAACACGCTCAGGTCGACGAGGGAGTAGTCGAGCGCGGTGGGAGCGAAGTAGCGCTCGTTCAGCTCCGCCAGCTCCTGGTCCGAATCCCACGCGAGCCGAGGGAGGGAGAGCCGGTTGTACCAGGTGATCATGAACGCGTCTCGTTCGATCACCTCGAACAGGCCGGCGAGCACCGCCTCTTCGAACGTGCCGCCGCACGCAACGCCGTTGCTGGTCGAGTAGCTGATCGTTCCTTCGTCGGTGAAGGGCGGGCGCAGGTAGGCGAGCTGCACCGGCAGATAGGCTCGCGCGCCGTCGGGTAGCCGAAAGCCTTCGACCCAACGCAACCTCGTGCCCCGGTCGAACCTGCGAAACGGAAACCGCTCGCTCGCGTACTGCTCCTCGTGGAACAGGGCGAAGCGCCCAGGATCGACTGCTTCCTCTCCGAGCTCGTCGGCGGTCGCAGTCACGAACTTCGACGTGGGTAGGTACGAGGCGGAATAGCGCTCGACGGCCTCGCCGAGAGCCGCTGCCAGGCCGCGCTCACGATCCCAGTGCGAGCTGCCGGAGTGATCGGTGATTGGAATTCCAATCACAGGCTCTCCCTTTGCAAGCGCGCAGCCGAGGGCGACGAATCCGCCCTCGTCGGGGGCATGTAAGAGCTCGACGTAGTTTCGTGCGATGCCCGTGTAGGGCGAGAGAAACGACTTCAATACTGGAAGCGTCTGCTCGAGCGCTTGAGGCAACACTGGTCGGAGCTCAGCGACTGGCAACGCGCACCTCCTTGTACCAAGGGAGCGGGGAAGAGACGTTCTCGACCTCCGAACACACCGGACAACGAGGCACGCGGTAGACCCGATGAGCCGACAGCTTCAACGTCACCGGATACTCGAGCGCATAGAACGTGCCAGGAATCGCGCGGTCGCCGTACGCGAGCCAGCGGAGAGCCAGTGTTGCGGCAACGCCCGCGATGGCTGCGCCCACCGAGGGGGTCTCCGGGTAGGCCGCCGGAGCCAGCTCGAGCGCCGGAACCTCCTCGGCATAGTCGAGATTCGCGAGTCGACGTCGGCGAAAGCACTCGTGGCAGCAAGTCTCGCCCGGCAGAAACAGCGGGCCGATCGCCGCGAACTTTCCGTCGAACGGGAGTACCTGCAGCCATGCGACGCCGGTCGAGAGTGCGCGCCGGTTCCAGCCCGCTACCCGTGCGAGATCCGCGCTTCGCGGCACGACGATGAGGAGGTCGAGCTTTCCAAGATCGCCGTGATCGTCCTCTTCCGAGATCCGGCGGAGCTGACCGATTCCCGAGCGTCGCAGAAGCCGGGCCAGCTCTTCCGCGGTTACTCCGTTCCCGGCGATGCCGATTCGTGCGCGTTCGAGCGAGGCTTGAACCTCCGAGACTGGACGGGCACTTGTCGACGCCGCCAGGAAGTGCGCCGTTTCCCGAAACGGTGCCGGGGTCTCGCCATTTAAGGGCGGCCCCTCTACCAGAAGACCGCGTTCGCTCATCGTGGACAGCGCCTTCTGAATCGCCGGCTCGATTGCGTGCCCGAGCGAAACCGTGATCTCGTCGATGGTGCGAGTCCCGTCGAGCAACGGAAGCAAGGCGGGCAGCAGTCGCTGGACCGCCCTGCCCTCGAACACGACGACAGCCTGACCGTACTCGAGAATCAGCCGCTCCTCGTCCTGCGCGATCCGGTACCACGGCTTCAGGTACGGATGAATCGGGATGCCGTTGCTGTTCATGAGCTCGCCTTTCGATCTGCAACGTGGACGTCAGAGAGCCGCGGTGCAGCGGCCGTTCCGCCGCCGCACCGCGGACAGGTCTCCGTTACCAGCAGAGGTGCGTGCAGCAGAGGTCGAAACAGCAGCAGATACTGCTCGACGAACAGCCGGGATCCTGGGACGATGCGTACATTGCCCCGCCGGCGCCTTTCTCGGTGGCCGTCAGGTCGAGCAGCTCCTGGGTGAGCTCGGTGAACACAGGTCTCTCCTTTCACGAGAGGTGGCGTGCTCTCCAAGCTAGACGTTGTCGAAACAGACAACAAGTTGGCTCCTCTGGTCAGGTTCGGTAGAGACAGGTCTCCCAATGGACGCCTGCTCGGCTACTCCGAGCGGCCAGAGAACGTGCAACACAGGGGGCCGCAAGAGCATGCGTCCTGGCATGAATCCACGACCCCCCGAAGGCCCTTTTCTGACTTCTCGGTCGCCGTCAGGTCGAGCAACTCCTGCGTCAGCTTGGTGAACATACGGTTCCTCCTCTGGTCGACATCGTGGCCGCACGGTAGGCGTTGTCAGATCGGGCGAACAAGACGCACCCGCGGACGCGTCCTCACAGGCATCAACGCGCCACCCAGCGCTCCAGTGCGTGTTCGCGCACTCGCTAGCCTGCTGCGTCGTGCGTCTTCTGCGACCGTTTCGGAACAGAGACTTTGCGTTGCTCTGGGCCGGGATCACGATCTCGCTCTTGGGCGACGGCGCGTACTTCGTCGCCGTTCCCTGGCTCGTGTACCAGCTCGCGAACGATCCGACAGCGCTGAGCCTGGTCGGCGTCGCGTGGACAGTCCCGCACCTCGCCTGTCTCCTGCTCGGCGGCGCGGCGAGCGACCGCTTCGACCGGCGGCGAGTGATGATCATCTCGAGCGTCGGCAGCGGGATTGCGATCGGGGCGATCGCCGCACTCGTCTTCGCCGACCGGATCGAGCTCTGGCATCTCTGGGTGCTCGTCGCGCTCCACGGCGCGAGCTTCGCCTTCTTCGTGCCGGCCTCGACCGCGATCGTTCCGCAGATCGTCTCGCGCGAGCTGCTCGTCGAGGCGAACTCGCTGCGCCAGTTCATCCGTCCGCTGACGCTCCGGCTGCTCGGGCCGGCCCTGGGCGGCATCCTCGTCGCGGCTGTCGGAACCGGCGCCGCCTTCCTCGTCGACGCGATCTCGTTCGGCATCGCGGCGCTTGCGATCCTTCTCATTCGTACCAAGGCACAACCCGAAGAGCGTGCGTCCGACCAGGCGCGCACGTCGTTCGGCCAGGAGATTGCGGATGGATTCCGGTTCGTGCGCGGGCAATCCTGGCTCGCCCTCTCGCTGATCGCGGCGGGGATGTGGCTCTTCGTCACGGTCGGGCCGATCGAGGTGCTGATCCCGTTTCTCATCAAGAACGAGATTGGCGGCGGGGCGAAAGTGCTCGGCTTCGTCCTCGCGGCTGGAGGCGGCGGGGCGATCCTCGGCGCGCTTCTGTTCGGCCAGCGGGGCACGCTTCCCGGCCGGCCGCTCGTCTTCCTTTATGTCGTCTGGGCGATCTCGACGTTCGCCGTCGCCTTCCTCGCGATCGCAAACGTGGCCTGGCAGGCAATGCTGGCCAGCTTCTTCGTGTTCGGGTTGGCGAGCGTGGGCGGGATCGTCTGGCAAACGCTGCTCCAGCGCCGGGTTCCGAACGAGCTGCTCGGCCGAGTGTCGAGTCTTGACTGGCTGGTTTCGGCGGGCCTCGTTCCGCTCTCGTTCGTCCTCACCGGTCCGATCGCCGCGACCGTGGGTGCGGAGCGAACGCTGTTCGCTTCAGGCCTCGCCGGCGGGACTCTGATGCTGCTGTTCCTCGTCTTCCCTACGCTGCGCGAGCCCGGACGACCCGACGAGACTCTCCCGGCTCCCCGACCCGCCTAGGCACCGCTTGCGGTGCCTAGATTCAGGACGGGCGGGCTCTGCCCGTCCGTCCGTCCGAAACGACCGGTCGAGCGAAAGAACGTTTTTCAGACCAACGCTCCTAGGCACCGCTTGCGGTGCCTAGATTCAGGACGGGCGGGCTCTGCCCGTCCGTCCGTCCGAAACGACCGGTCGAGCGAAAGGAACGTCTTTCAGACCAACGCTCCTAGGCACCGCTTGCGGTGCCTAGATTCAGGTCGGGCGGGCTCTGCGCGCTCGGCCGCCGGCAACGACTGGTCAGGCGACAGGACGCTCTCAGACCCACGGCCCTAGCTGCCCCGGCTGGGAAAACCCGCGACACACCCAAGACCGCCGCATCGCCTTGGGACTCGCGGGTTTTCCGTCGAACGTGCGACGCTCTAGTCGGTCCAGGCTGCTGACCTCATGACCTCACCTCCCCCTCCCAGCGACCTCGCCTTGTCGTTCCCCTTCATGGCGGCCATCATTGAGGCCAGCGCTGAACATTTTCTGAAGGTTCGCTGAAAGGGGTCATGGATTTTCGAATCTTGGGTCCGATGGAGGTCGCCGAGAAAGGGCGCGTCCTCGGTCTGCCCGGACCCAAGGCTCGCGCGGTGCTCTCGATCCTGCTCCTGCACCCGAACGAGGTCGTCTCGATCGACCGCCTGATCGACGAGCTGTGGGGAGCTCAACCCCCGGAGACGGCGGCCAACACCATTCAGGTCTACGTTTCGCAGCTTCGCAAGCGCCTTGCCGCCGGCGCCGGCGATGTGCTGATGACCCGGAAACCGGGCTATCTCGTCAAAGTCGAGCCGGGTGAGCTGGACGTCGAGCGATTCGAGAGCCTGCTTCGCGATGCTCGCGCTGCGTTGGCGAACGACGACCCGGAAGCGGCCTCGGCTCACGCGCGTGAGGCACTCGCGCTTTGGCGCGGACCCCCCCTTCCCGATCTCGCTTCCGAGTTCGGGCCGCATCCCGAGATCGCGCGTCTCGAGGAGGAGCACCTCGTGGCGATCGAGGACCGGATCGAGGCGGACCTCGCTCTAGGCCGTCACGACGCCCTGATCGGAGAGCTCGAGGCGATCGTGGCCGAGCACCGACTGCGCGAGCGCCCCCGCCGCATGCTCATGCTCGCTCTGTACCGCTCGGGCCGGCAGGCGGAAGCGCTCGATCTCTACCAGCGGACGCGCCACGAGCTCGTCGAGGAGCTCGGGATCGATCCGAGCCCGGCGCTCCAGCGGCTCGAGAAGGCGATCTTGATGCAGGACTCCTCGCTCGATGCGCCGGTCCGGCGAACGAGCAAGGCAGCTGCCGTCGCAGAAGAGCCCCAAGGTCCGATCGTGCCCGCCCGTGAGTCCCGTCGTACCGTGACCGTCCTTTATGCGAGCGTCTCGATCGAGAGCGGCGGCGGAGCTCGGCTCGACACCGAAGCAAGAGCTCGCATTGTGTCGCGCGCGCTGCAGACTGTCACCGACGCGATCGCACGACACGGCGGCGTCGCCGAGCCCATGATCGGCGACGCGCTGCTCGGCGTCTTCGGCAGCCCGAAAGTGCACGAGGACGACGCGCTCCGGGGGGTCCGTGCGGCCGCCGAGTCCCGTGAGGCGGTGATCGCGATCGCCGAGGAGATCGAGCGCGAGCGGAACGTCGCCCTCGATCTGCGCGTCGGCGTGAGCACCGGCGAGGTGATGACCACCGGCGAGGTGATGACCACCGGCGCGATGCCGGTCAGCGGCGAGCCCGTGAGTCTCGCCGGGCGTCTGGCGCAGTCTGCCCCAGGGGGCGGCGTCGTCCTGGATGCGGCCACCGAGCGCCTCGTGCTGAACGCGGTTCGCGTC
>Ga0136614_10001433_pt1 | contig 14071 bp, 15 predicted proteins | sample AntDrymUQ2792106_2_FD_106643 | JGI IMG/M metagenome (GOLD analysis project Ga0136614, IMG submission 106643) | Polar desert sand microbial communities from Dry Valleys, Antarctica - metaG UQ279 (21.06) | ecosystem: Environmental > Terrestrial > Soil > Desert | place: Antarctica: Dry Valley...
CCATTTACAAAACTTTACATGAGACTAACAACTCTTTACATCGCGCCGGCCGAGAGCGGCGTATAAGACTGTGTCGACAAGAACAAGCGGGACGTTTGCCGTTTCGCCTGCAAAGACACACTCGAATTCCCGCCAGGAAGGCTGCGGGCTCCGGAAGGAGAAATGACAAACCCGAAGTAACGTTTAGTTTGTAACCGTAAAGGCAAAACACCAAGGAGATCAAAGAATGAGAAACCGAATACTTGTGTTAACGAGCATCGTGGCGTTGATTGTCGGCGGGACGATTTTCGCATTGGGACAAGGTGACGCAGTAATGGCTCACTTTCAACATCGAGGCGATGGACCGCGGCACTCTTTCGGACCAGAAACGCTCGATCACATAGCTCGCGAATTGAACTTGACTGAGGCGCAAAAAGGGCAAATAAAGACGCTTCTAGAAGCAGCTCATACCACCATGGCGCCACTGCAACAGAAGATGGACGATGTGCACAAACAACTGGAGGTGGCCACGGCAAATGGGCAGTTTGATGAGGCGCAGGTTCGCGCTCTTGCTACTCAACAGGCGCAGTTGATGGCCGAAACGATCGTTGAGCACCAACGGATAAAGAGTAAAGCTTACGGCCTGCTGACGCCGGAACAACGTGTTAAGGCTGATGAAATGCACAAACGGCACAGCAAGCATCTCCGACATTCAGGGTTGCACTGAGCATCACGGTCACATCACCGAAGGCGATTTGTGGTTTCATGCCCGGTAACTCAACGCAGAGCACGACATGTCGTGTCCTATAACATGACCGGCATTGCAGACTTGCACAGCCGATTAACTTACGAAGTGCGCCGGCAGAGCGAAGCGGGACGACGCTTTGGATGTCCTCGGTGCTGAACGATCCAAAGCGGTGTCGCGCTGCGCTTTTTTAATGTTCTGATCGCCGGACACGCTCCGGCATGCGTAACTGTTTAGCTGTGTCGATAAAAGTCCTGGCTTGATGGGGTTCTTGTCCCGCAAATGTCCCGCGATGAGGTGAAAATAGAGCGTTTAAAGCACAGCATGTGCGGTGTGCACATTCTGTTTTCCTAAGTCTTTGTCTAAATGTTGAAAATAAGGGTTGCCCGAATCAGATTCCCAAGTTGAAAGTTGCGAGTTCGATCCTCGTCGCCAGCTCCACATTTCCTGAGGTAAATCAACAACTTGTAAGGATTGAAAGCGTGGAATTAGTTCTGTCGCGCAGAGTCCCTTGTGCTATCTTTTTGACCGCTGGGTGATGGGTACCCATTTCAGAAGTGAGTGGCAGGACAGCTGGTGAACTACTCAACCGCCATTAGTAAGAGACGCAGAGGCAAGACAGTGACGCACATTGCTCATCCCATGTATGAGGATGCCGGTACGGGCTTAGGAAAGAGAAGTCAAAGATCACCCGGTCGCCGGACTTACTAGCCCATAACTCTCGTAGTACCACCGAGCATTTCAAACTGGCGATCAAGTTAAGAAAGTCATCTTAAAGAATGCGGATAAGCTTCTGTCAATTTTCTCCTCCTGATCCTTTGCCATGGAGCGGAAGGTGCGCCTCAACGAGCCGAAGGCCGCTTCTGAATCTCCCCTGCTTGTGCGATTCCGCTTAAAGGCTGGTAGGCTTGTGTGCCATAAATGACGCGACTCAGCCCTAGGTATGAAGATAGGACCCAGCATCATTATTTGCGCCCTCTTGATGGCCTTCCCACGTCTTGCGGAGGTAGCGTACAGCAGCCCGAGATACGGTGGCTCGGTCGTGGTCGCGATCTCAAGCGACCCGGGAGGTCTTAACCCTGCCATTACAACTCAAGGCGGCGTACATCTCATCTGCGGTTCAATCTTCAGCGGGCTGGTAGCGCATGACTTCACTCTAAATCCCGTGCCGGACTTGGCCGAGCGCTGGGAAGTCTCGCCCGACGGGAAGACCTACACTTTTCACCTTGCATCTGAAGCGGTATTCCACGACGGTGTGTCGGTCACCTCGGAAGACGTAAAGTTTACGTTTGAGCACCTATTGGTGAAGTATCACTCGCGAACGCGTACTTCAGTGGGTGATAACCTGGATAATATATCGACGCCCGATGCGCACACGGTTGTGTTCGAATTCAAACGGCCATACGCCGCCTTCCTTCAACTCATTGATGCTAGTAATGCTCCCGTGATGCCGAAGCACTTGTACGAAGGAACGGACCCGCTAACGAATCCACGCAACACAAATCCTGTGGGCAGCGGGCCCTTCAAGCTTCAGGAGTGGTTGAAGGGCGATCATCTTACCCTCGTGAAGAACGAGCGATACTTCAAGGCAGGCAAACCCTACCTGGATCGCATCGTGTACAAGGTCATGCCAACCGGGGCGCTGGCGACGATTGCGTTCGAACGGGGAGAAGTTGATTATCTATTGGGCGCCTCGCCGCTCGATATCGCGCGACTTAAAAACATCCCTGGCGTTGTTGTCACCACAAAAGGGCGCGAAGGTTTTGCAACCGTCGAAACGCTCATCCCGAACCTTACGCGCGGGCCGCTCTCAGACCTACGTGTCAGGCGGGCCATGGCGCACGCCATTGATAAGAACTTTCTCGTAGATAAGATTTTGTTTGGACAGGGTGTTGCGGCCACAGGTCCCGTTTCGCAAATGCTCGGCTGGGCTTATACTCCGAACGTCGACAAATACGAGCACGACGTAGTGCTCGCTAATCGACTGCTCGATGAAGTAGGACGGAGGCCAGCAAATGACGGGATACGGTTTCACTTGAAGTTCGTTCACGCAGCTTCCTACACCAAGGTGGCGGAAGCGCTGCGCGATCAGTTGCGCGAAGTCGGTATTGCGGTCGACTTGCAACTCATGGAGTTTGCCGCGGCAGTGGACGCCGTCTATATCAAGAAGGATTTCGATCTGGGCTTCGCTTCATTTGAAAACGGGCCCGACCCGGATATCGGGGTCAAACGCACGGTCGTCTCCTCAAACATCGGGCCGATTCCGTTTTCCAACGGCGCTGGCTATCGCAATCCGCGCGTTGATGACTTATTCGCTGTCGCTGCTTCCGAGTTGGACAAACAAAAACGCGCCACCTATTACTTTGAGGCGCAGAACCTTCTGGTCAAGGACCTACCTTACTTCTGGCTCTACGAGCCCAACTCTGGCGCCGCTTACCGCTCGGGGTTGCAGGGCATGTATGAGTGGAGTGCGAAATCAAATATTTATTTTGCACAGGATGCCTGGTGGGCAGACGGCGGGCGCTCGGCTCATTCATCGTCAGACAGTTTTACGCGTTGGAAGCTCTACCTGCTCATGGCGCTCGTCGCGCTTTCTGCCGTTGTTGGTGCAATTCTTCTGAAGAGAAGACAGCGAAGAGTCTGAGCGTCACGTTGGTTTGTCGAGATTCACGATGCGGGCCTTGGGGTCAAGCGCGCGGTTGAGGGCGTCGCCGACCGTGTTAAGTGCCAGGACAAGAAGTGAGACAGCCAGCGCCGGAAAGAACATGACCCACCAGGCATCGCGAATGAAGTGTTCGCCGTTATGCAGCATGTAACCCCAACTTATGTAGTTGCTGTCTCCAATGCCGATAAACTCCAAGGCCGCTTCGACCAGAATCACTCCACCCACCATCAATACAACATTAGTAATAATTATCGGGAGCGCGTTGGGTAAGATGGTGCGAAACAATATTCGGGCGGGCCTGGCGCCCATGGCGTGCGCGGCTTCGACAAAACTTCTTTCCTTAAGTGACATGACCTCGGCCCTGACGAGGCGTGCGGTAGTCGGCCAGTAGGTGACGCTCAATACGACGATTAGTGTGAAAAAGGTTGACCCGAATAGCGCGGCTATGACTAGCGCCAGAAAGAACCTTGGCGGAATAAGGAAAAGTTCAGTGAGCCGCATTAATAGATCGTCGACAAGTCCGCCTGCGTAGCCCGCCGTCAATCCAATCAACACTCCAATGAGTCCGCTTAAAACTGCGACGGTAACGCCAATCGCAATGGAAACTCTGGCGCCATGCACCACGCCGCTAAAGATGTCTCGTCCGAGATCGTCGGTGCCAAATGGATATTCGGCGGATGGAGGGCGCAAACTGTCGTCAGAAGTCCTATGTGGGTTATGCGGCGCAATCTGCTCGGCGAAAACCGCCGCGAATATAAAGAGCGCCAGCAATGCGACTGCCGCCAGCAGGGAGGGCCTGCCCCTGAAGGTGCGCCAGACGATCATGTTTCGCATATTTCCGGGCGCGCGTTTCTCTAACGTCTCATGATTCATTTGCTGGTTTGTCCGTAACGAATGCGTGGATCGAGCGCGGAATACGTCATGTCAACAACAAAATTCACTAAAATGACGCTAACCGAAATCATAAGGAATAGTCCCATCAGGACCGGGTAATCGCGCATGGCGAGCGCGTCAATCATCAGCCTGCCGAGGCCCGGCCAGGCGAATACTGTCTCGACCAGAACGGCGCCGCTCAACAACATCCCAAAGTCATGGCCAACAACCGTGACAATCGGCAAGAGCGCATTACGCAGCGCGTGGCCATACAGGACGCGGCCCTCCGACAAACCCTTTGCGCGTGCCGCAACAATAAAGTTTTCACCGAGCACGGTTAGCATCGAGGTGCGGGTCAGACGCATGATCTGTGCGATATAGACCACGGCGAGCGTCGTGACGGGCAACACCAGGTGACTAAGCACGTCGAGCCCGTACCTGAGGCCCGTCAACTCCTGAGTGGACGACGACAAATTCTGGGCAGGAAAGAGGCCGAGGCGGAGAGCAAACACGATAAGCAGCAAATGTCCTACAGAGAAAGAAGGCACAGAGTAGCCGACCAACGCAAAAGCATTTATCGAGCGATCGATCACGGAGTTCTCGCGCCGGGCGGCTTCTACACCAAGCACTACCCCAGCGATGGACGAGACAAGGACAGCGCTTATTGTCAACAGGAGTGTGGCTGGGATGCGTGTGACGATGACGCTAGTAACCGATTGCTGGTAGCCGAGTGAATATCCCAAGTCTCCGCGGACAACGCTCGATAGATAGATCCAGAGTTGCGTGGCCAGCGGTTGATTCAAACCGAATTTCGCCCGAATGAACTCATAATACTTTTCGTCGCCGCTTTGTCCGGCGAGCAAATGCACTGGATCGCCTGGAGCGAGATGAATCAGAAGGAAATTGACGACGATTAGGATGAGTATCAAGAAAAGCGATTGAACTACACGCCTGAGAAGATATCTGGCGGAGGGACGCGAGAGTATGGATATCACAGTACCAGTTTCCTCACGAAGCTTGATCTTGCTCACTACCGCAATCGCGGATCGAGCGCATCCCGCAACCCATCTCCCAGTAGGTTGAATCCCATTACCGCGAGGCTGATTGCCAGTCCCGGATAGATCATTAGTTGTGGCGCGCTGCGGAGGAATGGGCGTCCGTCGTTGAGCATCGCGCCCCATTCCGCTGTCGGCGGTTGCACGCCGAGACCGAGGAAGTTAAGACCTGAGATGGCCAAAAGCAAGCTGCCCATTTCCAAACTAGCGAGGACGACGATGGGGGGAATCACGTTCGGAATTACGTGGCGAGTAATGATCCGGATGGGTGTGACGCCACCGGCGCGCGCCGCTTCGATGAAGGGCCGCTCGCGCAAGGAGAGCACCAGCCCGCGCACAATGCGCGCGTAAGACGCCCACCAAACACTTACTATGCCGACGAGCACGCTGCCTATCCCCGCCCCAACAAAGCCTGTGATAGCGAGCGCCAGAAGTAGAAGGGGAAAGGCTAGCACCAAATCCACTACCCGCATGATGACCGCGTCAAGGAACCCGCCGGCATAGCCGGACACCGCTCCTACGAAGACGCCCACCAGTAGCACCAGCAGTGAAGCGACGCCCACAAACCCGAGCGACAACCGCGCCCCGAAGAGTAGCCGGCTCAATAGGCAGCGACCGAGATTATCCGTACCGAGCGGGAACGTAAGGCTGGGAGCCTTAAGTCGTTCCGCAAGGTGCTGCGCGGCCGGGTCGTGCGGTGCTAAGAGCGGTGCGCTGAGCGCTAGAGTTACGAGCAGGAAGACGATAGCGAGTCCTACGATCGCCGCCCAGTCATGCAGCAAACGAACGAAGATACCGGGCCGCCCGACGACGACTAGCGAGATAGTTTCATCGCCTTCATTCGCGATCTCGAAGGGTGCATGCGGAGTTACGCTCTCTAAGTATCTTCGCTTGCTGTTCATCGGCCGATGGGTCGCTTCTTTGCGTAACGTATGCGTGGATCAATCCAGGCATAGGAAAGGTCAACGGCGGCGCTGATCAGAGTGAAAACTGTACCCATAAAGAGCACGAAGCCTTGAATCATCGGATAATCACGATCGTAAATCGAGTTTATCAACAGATTCCCAACGCCGGGCCACGCGTAGATCGCTTCTACGATCACGGCGCCGCCCAGAAGATGGCCGAAGGCGATGCCGGTAACCGTGAGCACCGGGAGCAAAGCAGGTTTCAAAGAATGACGGCAGAGGACTGCCGTCTCGCTAAGTCCTTTCGACCGTGCCGTGCGCACGAAGTCTTCGCCAAGCACTTCGAGCAGGCTTGAGCGAGTCAGGCGCGCCAGCGTCGCCGCCGTGCCGAGCCCGAGGGTCAGCGCCGGCAAGATCAGTGCCCCTGGGCCATCGCGGCCCGCTACCGGCAGCCAGCCGAGCGCCAGCGCGAACAATAGAATCAGCAAGTAGGCAAGCCAGTAACTCGGTAGCGATGCGCCTAATAGTGCGCCGGCACGCGCCGCATGATCGATCCAGGAACCGCGCCGCACCGCCGCAAACACACCCAACGGCAAGGCGATGGCTAGCGCGATGACGAGGGCAGCGCAAGCGATCTGAAGCGTGGCTGGAAAGTGCGTGGCAAGTTCCTTAAGCACTGGTTCTTTCGTGCGGTAAGAAATTCCGAGGTCGCCACGCGCCGCTGAACCCAGCCACCGCGCATAGCGGACCGGCAGCGCATCGTCGAGATGATACTCGCGGCGTATAGTCGCGATCTGCTCTTCGCTCGGCGGCGCGTCGGAGAGTCGGTGTGCGATTACGGTTGCCGGGTCGCCCGGGGCAAGGTTGCTCAAAAGGAAAGCGAGCATGGAGATACCAAGCCAAAGTGGAATAAGCGAAAGCAGGCGGATGAGTACGTAGCATTTCATCGCTGGGTGGAGATTGTATCCCAGCGTTGATTCAATAGAGATGGATGCGGACTAAAGCCGTGCAAACCTAGACGCATCGCGGAGATGCGCTTAAGGCCGGCAAGCGGAATGACGATGGCTTCCTCATCCACGAGCACGCGCTGCGCTTCAGCGGAGAGGCGCATGGTCTCATCGCGCTGGTCCGTCGCGAGACCTGCTTCGATGATCGCATCGAAACTACTGCCGGGCGCGAAGTAGCGGACGGTCTTGCTGGATGATTTAGAGTAGAAACGCAACGCGGGTAGGAACATCGGGTTGGCGTCGTTTTGGTTGGGCGCTTCCAGATCCAGATCAAATTCACCAGCCTCGATTCGCGCCTGGTAGGAAGCCAGGTCGGGCGACCTAACAATACGCAGTTCAATGCCGCTAGTTGCCAGTTGCGCCTGTATGAACTCCAGCGTCGCCGTGTCAAACTCCGGCCACGCGATCATCGTTAGTGTTAACCGTCGTCCATTGCGCACCCTCACACCGTCAGTTCCGGGCAGCCATCCTTCTTGCGCGAGTAAGTGAGCCGCTCGCTCCTTATCAATAATGAATCCCTGAACAAGACCAGCGTAATCGCCTAACATAGCCCGCGGGCCAATCGTTGCAATTAATTCCCCGTTGCCATCCCAAACTTTTTCGATCAGCGTGCGACGGTCTATTGACGAGGCGATTGCACGTCGTAAGTTCTTGTTTGCCAGCAGATCGTGCGGCGCTTCGCGGTGAATATTGAGAAAGATAGCGGCCACGCGTCCTACAGGCGCTTCGATTACAGACATACCTGCTTGCGTGCGCAAGGTGGAGGCTTGCTCGCGCGGCACGTCGAGAATCATTCCGGCCTCTCCGGCCTGCAATGCCAGCACGCGGGTGGTGTCATCCGGTAAGAATCGAAAAGTCATCCGCAATCCGGGGCGCTCCCCCCAATAATGTTCGTTACGCTCCGTTTTGAGCCACTCGCCGCGCCGGTATTCGACAAGCTTAAACGGGCCGGTGCCGACCGGTAGAGTGGCGGGCTCAGTGCCAGGGGCGATGATGCTGTAGTTAGCATGTCCAAGCTGTTCGAGCAGATGTTGGTTCGGGCGTTCAGGTGTTAGGTCTACCGTGAGGTCATCCACAACACTGACGGAATACTCGCCGAGATATGTGTGCTGATAAATACCTGCGCGGTCACCCTTCACAAGCCGGGCGAAGGTGTATTCGACCGCCTCGCTGGTAAGCGGCTGCCCGTCAGAGAAGACAACGTTTGGTCGCAGGAAGAAACGCCAGGTGTTGCCGTGGCGCTCCCAACGCGTCGCCAACAGTGGCTCGATGCCGTACTCGCCAGTAATTCGAACGAGGGGTTCGCAGATTTGGGCGTTGAGCGGATACATGCCGAGCTTCGACTTGAGAGGTTCGACCACGTAGTCGTCAGCCCGTACGCCTATAATTAGTTCATCTTCACTGCCCGCTTGCCTGTCCGTTGCGCAAGCGAACATCAGGGAGCATAGCCCGAATCCAATTAGAACCCGGGCCCTTGATCGCGATGCAACTAGACGCCTGATGAAGAATCCATTAGAGATACGCGAAAATATCGAGGTCACAGTTGAAGGATGGAAACTGTTTATCAGCGGTTGTTGCTGTCGCGCAATGCCGACGTTGTGCCACAGCTAGGTGAGGGACGATAACATCTCGTTGCTGACGGTTCAATAATTCGCGCTTGGCACCCAGGCAATTTCGGACTGAGTCGCTGTCTCTTTCTGTTCATCTTTACTAATGACTAGCGATATTGAGCGCTATAATCCACCGCCTAGAGGTTCTGGTTCAAGGGGAGAAATACCTGGTTTAATTTTCTTTCGGGCTGGTGGAGTTTGTGCCTATGAGTTCCTTCAATAGGAGTATTGGTCTGCTGCTTTGCTTTGTGGCTCTCCTTTTATGCATTCAGTCAACTCGGGGTGAAATCCGAAGTATTCAAAAAGCGAACCCTGCCTTGCTGCGGCGAAATAGCTCGTTTGAGCGTCAGCTTTCAGGTGGTGGAAAACAGAGCGCTATGGTCACGCTGTTGCCCGGCCAGTATTTTCAACTCGACATCGAGCAACGGGAAATAGACGTCGCGACCACAGTTTTTCATCCTGACGGCAAGCAAGTTGAGTTCGACACACCGAGTGGAGCGAATGGCACCGAGTCTGTCCGTTTCATTGCAGCAATTGGTGGTGACTGTAGAATTGAATTTCGTTCACTCTTAAAAGAGGTGGACCCGGGGCGTTACCGTGCCCGAGTCATCGCGCTACGCGAAGCTACGGCGCACGACAAACTTATTGTGTCGGCGGTAGTGGCGCAAAGGCATGGAGATGAGCTACGTGCGAAACCTGAAACCAGGCAGAAGTCAGTGGAACAGTATGAGACGGCTCGGAAGCTCTGGCAGTCAGCAGGGAACCCGGCTGGTGAAGCGAGTGCAGTCCGCGCAATAGGCTTTGCGTGGTTTCGTATGGGAGATAGTCAAAGGCGATTGAGACGTTTGAGAAAGCTGCGCAACTCTGGCACGCATCCGGAGAATTTCGCGGTGAGGCTTTCACCTATGGGACTTTGGGTTTTGTCTATGAGCGGCAGAATAATTCCCAGAAAGTCTTAGAGAACAATCTACGCGCGCTGCCTATTTGGAGACGGTTGCGCGACGCAGTTCAGGAAGCGTTTACCCTTTCGACCATTGGCGACGCGTACGCGAAACTAGGAAAGAAGGAAGAATCCGTCGGTTACTGCAAGCGCGCAATTAATCGCAGCCGCGACACTCGAAGGCGTTCGATAGAGGCTGCGGTGCTTCGGAACTGTGGGCAGATGTTAATCGCGGCAAATGACATTGCTCCCGCGAGGGGTTACCTAACGAAATCGCTAGCTCTGTGGCGCGCTGCCAATTTCAAGAATAACGAAGCCATGACACTCACAATGCTTGGTGAAGCCAGCGAAAAGGCAGGTGAGAAGCAGCAAGCAATAGATTACTATTTGCAGGCTGAAACAATCTGGAAGTCGCTAAATGAGCAGAGCAAGGGGGCGGAAATGAAGACCAGAATTGCGCGACTGCACGGCACGCAATGAATGGGCAAATGTCCTTTCGGTAAGCTTGAGTAATGGAGTATGTTGTTACATCGCAGACCGAGGATCCGCATTTTCAAATATGAGGTCGGTTGATATCTTATGAAGCTACCAATTCTAAGGGTACCGGAAGAGAATGCTTGCGGGTGTATCGAACGCTCCGCCACCGGAGGTCACGAATGTCTCTGTTCCACTACCGGACTAGTGCAAATCATGGGGCGGAAATATGCTTTAAGACTGCTTTTTCTAATCGGTGACCGCAGAGTTATGCGCTTTAGTGACCTGAGAAGTGAGATGGACGATATGAGTTCTTCGACCCTCACAATCAGGCTCGCAGAACTCGAACGGGCAGGACTGATAAATCGCAAGATGTTTGCAGAAATACCGCCGCGAGTTGAATACAATCTGACGACGGAGGGCGAGGACATGCGCAAAAGTCTCTTTGCGCTCTCCAGGTTTGCATCAAGAAAATAACTGCCGACTCTAATGATTCTATTTGGCGCGCAATGGTCAAGTTCGACCGAGCGCTTGCACGAGATGCCTTCTTAAAGATTATCCCTCATCTGTCCCCCAGCATCCGACACGAGCCTGTCGATTTTTTCCAGCGCTACCTCCGCCGCACGTCTTACCGGAGGACTTAGGTCTGCGCCCAGCTCGTCATAACCTGTTGGCTCGCAGCCGATCAGAAATATTTTGAGCGGAAGGACGCCTAGGGCCTTTGCCAGAATAAGCACCTTCGAAGGGTCGCTGTAATGTGCGTCCGCCAGAGACTGATGCAGCTTATTTCCCGACTCGTCCTCGAGTTCCGGCACTTGAGGCTCTAATACATAGACAGTTCCGGGAAGGCCGCCCCGATGAACAGTGTCGGCGATGATGAGCAAGTCATAGCCGTTCATCAGTTCCTGAACCAGTGGAATACCGGCGATGCCGGTCTCCATGATGGTGACGTCGTCGCCGTACCTATTGCTTTCAAGGAGTTTCTGGGCAACGGCAACACCAAAGCCATCGTCACCCCGCAGTACATTACCGACGCCGGCAATAAGAGTTCGCATTATTTTTATATCCACCTGAGCGGCAAGATTCTTCACCGAAGATGTCGGCCGACTATTAAACGTCATGCTTTCGAATGCTCATACTACCTAGTGTTCCTGAACTTAATCTACGGTCCTTACCATCTCAATGCGTCAATGCTTCGATTAATAGAACAAAGCAAAGGTAAATTAAGCTTTTAGAAACTTCGCTCAAGGTAGTATTATGGTCTCGTAGCATTTCCCCCTATTACACTTCGTTCCACAGCTTCGGAGGTGGTCGATGAAAATTGCGATCAGCGGCAAGGGCGGTTCCGGCAAAACTACTATCAGCGCTACGCTCACGCGCATCCTCGCCCGACGTGGTCTGCCTGTCCTCGCCATTGATGGTGATCCCAATCCAAATCTCATTCAAGCCTTGGGTCTTGGTCCCGGCGTTGAGACCGCTGCGATTCCCCGCAGCGTCGTCGAGCGCCGCGAAGACGAGAGCGGTCAACAGCGTCATGTGTTGACTACAAGCGTCGCGGATATCGTCAGCAAGTATGGACTAAAGGCCCCCGATGGCGTCACGGTACTTGTGGGAACTCATATTGATCACGCGGGCGCTGGTTGACTATGCGGCGCCCATGCTGCCGTGCGCAGCCTCGTCGGAGAGATTGTCAGCAGTTCGAAAGACATCACGGTGATGGACATGGAAGCGTCCATCGAACACATGAGCCGTGGGACGGTCAGGTACGTTGATGCGCTGCTGGTTGTACTGGAACCTTACTATCGCTCGATGGAGACTGCGGGACGAACGGTGCCGTTAGCGCGCGAGCTCGGCATTAAGCGCATATACGGCATTGGCAACAAGCTTCGCAGCCCCGAGGATGGTGAGGCTATCGCGGCCTATTGCCGGAATCACGATCTGGAGCTAATCGCAAGAATTCCATTCGACGACAGTGTGGTTGAGGCAGATCGAACCGGCCGCGCGGTGATTGATTACGATATCACCGCGCCGATTGTCGAAGAGTTATCGCGCGTGGCCGATTTTCTGTTACGTGAAGTTAAAGTTAATGGTAATGGTGCGGGAGGGAACTAAGATGCTCGACAACATGGACACAATGACGATTTGGACTTACTCGCTCATAGCCGGCGCGGTGGTGGTCTTAATTGTAGCCGTGCTGCTAATCATGCTTATCGCGGCGGCGAACCGAGTGAACAAACACGCGAGCCATATCTGGGACGCGGGAAAGCAGATCGCGGGTAATACAGTTTCAATCTGGATGTTGAATGTAACCAACAGAGTAGCGGGAGAGATTCTGGAAGGGGCGCTGTCAATCAATAAAAGAGCAGCTTCGATTGATACTACGATTGGGGCTTTGGCTGATGCGCTTGGTCCAAAGAGGTAACCGCGATGCAACTGCTCACCTGGCTAACTATCATTTATCTGGTTGTGTTGGTTCTGGCGCTGGCCGTCAGCCTTATAGCGATCTTCATTTATCTTTGGAAGATTGGGAGCGCCCTTGCGGCGGTGGAACGCGCTCTCGTGCAAACGGAAACAAATACTGCGCCTTTGGGAGGGCACATTGAAGCCATCAACGGTGGTCTGGTCGGCGTCAGGGATGGATTGATGCTTGTAGATGAACACCTGGCTTCGACAGATGGCAGCTTAAATTTTGTGGCGGAACGGCTGGGCATCGGAGAAACCGTTTAGTCAGGGCGGAGGAGAGCAACCATGGAAACTGCAATCATTGTCGTCTGGTCAGTTACGCTTGTCATCGCGTTGATCCTAACTCTCGTGATACTCAAGCTGGTCTTCCTGATTTTGCGCACCGAGCGCGACATTCTTCAGTTGGCGCACGTGACCCTCCCGGCGGCGCAGGGGATCGAACGAAATACTGCTTTGATTTCAAAGCTGGAAACTACCAAAGGCGTAGCCGGAAAAATCCTTAGCGCTGCCATTGCGATTGAAGCGGGTTCATCATCCATCGCAGAAAAGCTGGCTTCAGTAGGACGCGCCCTGAAGGAGAAGAGAGGCTAGATATGGAACTAACGCTCACAGTGTTCACCGCTCTTCTGGCCGCAGCCTTGTTGATAGCTCTCATCGTCACGCTGTTTCTGGTGCTGCGAACGCTTCAGTCTGTACGCAAGTACATTGAGAAGATTAACTTTGGCGTCCGCGCAATTGAGAAAGAAACCGAGATGTTGGGCGGAGTGGAGATTCTAAACGGCGGATTGACTGCTCTCGCGGGCGGGCTTGAATCTGTCCAGGCACATTTCGGTAATGTGGATCGCAACGTCGGCACGGTCGGCGCTGCTTTGTTGAAGTAAGCCCGGCATCCGCAGACCTAATTCTATAGCACTCAAGGAGTCGCAATGGGAGAAATACCAGAGAAACGCGGCGGCGAAGCTGGCAGTCACCAGCAGCGTGTGTCGGCAACCGTAGGCCTGCCGGATCAGGTGGGCAATGTCGGCCGTCGCACAATGGAAGAGTTGGCTGAAGACATCGTCGCGTCGCACGGCAAGAGCCAGATGAGTCTCGGGCCGCTGGAGAAAGTCTATGTTTTCTGGCTCGCGGGGATGAGCTGCGACGGCTGCACCGTCTCGGTCAGCGGCGCGACCGAACCAGCGCTGGAAGACTTGCTGACTGGATCCATCCCCGGAATTCCCCTCGTTATTCTCCATCACTACGTTCTGCAACTCGAGTCCGGTGACCACTACATGCAGTCGCTGCTGAAGGCCGAGCAGGGCGAACTCGATGGCCCTTACGTCATCGCCTACGAAGGCTCAATTCCCGATGAAAAC
>Ga0136614_10001434_pt1 | contig 14062 bp, 13 predicted proteins | sample AntDrymUQ2792106_2_FD_106643 | JGI IMG/M metagenome (GOLD analysis project Ga0136614, IMG submission 106643) | Polar desert sand microbial communities from Dry Valleys, Antarctica - metaG UQ279 (21.06) | ecosystem: Environmental > Terrestrial > Soil > Desert | place: Antarctica: Dry Valley...
CGGCACCGACGGCGGCCCCTACACCATTCCCAACGGCACCCACACGATCACGGCTCACGTCGATGACGTCAATCGCTTTGCGGAGTCGGACGAAACCAACAATACGCTTTCCCAGTCGATTACTGTGCCGTGAAGTCGGTGAGCGCACTCTTCATGAGATGCTGAAACTGCTCCCCGACCTCCACGCCTTCTATGACCGCCGGCATAACCACTTGCGCCAGGGCGAGTGGGACGCGGCCCAGGCAACCTCGGAGCAATAGCCGAACTCGCACCCAGTCTCATCGACCCACAGCAGCTCGACGGGTACACGAAAGCGAGCTGTACGTGTGGGGCAACTTCCGTCCGGAGCAAAACCGTCCTTGCCGCGTATGCCTACGAGACCCGCAGGCGATGGTTCCTGACTGCCGCTAACCCCGCCGTCTGGTTGCTGGCCGCAGATGCGTACCGCGCCGCTGGGCGCAACCAGGGCCCAGGGCGCCCGTATGGTACAATCGCGTCCTCGAAGGCTAGGCGGACAAAGAGCTCGCCTTGAACGCGCTGGCCGAATTGGGCAATAACTGTTTTGACCACAAGGACACGAAGGCACAAAGCAAACTTTGTGTCGTAGTGTCTTTGTGTGAGATCACATAAAAGGAGGAGATGAAATGGAAATTCTCGTCACCGGCGGCGCCGGCTACGTCGGCAGTCACTGCGTCGAAGAGTTGTGCGAAGCAGGCGAAGACGTCGTCGTCTTCGACAATTTATACTACGGTCATCGCGAGGCCGTCCATCCTAAAGCGACCTTCGTCGAGGGCGACCTGAAAGATGCCGGTGTCGTCAACCGTCTATTCAGCGAGCACCGCTTCGAGGCGGTGATACACTTCGCGTCGCACACACTCGTCGGTGAGTCGATGGAGAAGCCGCTGCTGTATATAGGCGATAACATCACCAACGCGCTCAACCTGTTCCGGGCGATGATCGATAGCGACGTGAAGCGCTTCATCCTCTCGTCTACCGCCAACCTGTTCGACAAGCCGGAGCGTATGCCGATCGACGAGGCCGAGCGCATCGTGCCGGGCAGCCCGTACGGCGAGGGCAAGAACATCATCGAACGGCAGTTGTACTGGCTGGATAAAATTTACGGCATCCGCTACGCTTGTCTGCGCTACTTCAACGCGTCGGGCGCGTCGCCGACAGGTCAGCGCGGCGAAGACCATCAACCCGAATACCATCTGATCCCCATCATCCTGCAGGTCGCGCTCGGCCAGCGGGAGAAGCTGACCGTTTTCGGAAACGATTACCCCACGCCCGACGGCACCTGCATCCGCGACTATATTCACGTGGCCGACCTGGCGCAAGCGCACATCCTGTCGCTCAAGGCGCTCGATCAAGGCAGCCGCACTTACAACCTGGGCAGCGGCAACGGCTATTCGATAATGGAAGTGATCGAAACTGCCGAGGAAGTAACCGGCAGGAAGATTACGTACGAGATCGGTCCGCGCCGGCCCGGCGACCCGGCCATCCTCGTCGCCGGCAGCAACAAGATCAACCGCGAGCTTGGCTGGAATCCTCGCTTCGGCGCGCTGCGTGACATTATCACCACCGCCTGGGAATGGCACCGCACCCGTCCGAACGGCTACAGCTCCATATAAAGCGCATGTTATAATTCGACGAAGGACGAATGACCAATGGGAAGGGGGTACCGATCCGCCCGGGCTGTAGAGGAGCCTGCGATTGTGGCCCATGCCTGCTCCGGGGATCCAAGCCCGATCGGAAGCGTATGGCGATCGTGGGCAGCGTCTATACGGTGGACACCGTCCAGTGTCGAAGAGGCGGCGGAGTCGCTGTTTCGGCGGCCCGAAGAGAAGCGGCAAGAACCATGCACTCCCCTGCGAAGCCACTGCACAAGCAGGTGCGGGCGCGCTCCCGCTGCCATGCACGTTCTTTCGGGATGTACACGACGTGGAGTAAGATGCCATGACGAAACGATTTCAGCGTAAGCGAATTCTGATAACGGGCGGGGCGGGCTTTCTCGGTTCGCACCTGTGTAACCGACTGCTCTCGGACGGGCATGAAATTTTGTGCGTAGACAACTTCTATACGGGTACCAAGGACAACATCATCGACTCACTCGATGACCCTCACTTCGAACTCGTGCGGCACGACATCACCTTCCCGTTGTACGTGGAGGTTGACGAGATCTACAACTTGGCATGTCCGGCTTCGCCCGTTCATTACCGCCACGATCCTGTGCAGACAACCAAGACTAGCGTGCATGGCGCCATCAACATGCTCGGCCTGGCGAAACGCGTTAAAGCTCGTATCCTTCAGGCGTCGACCAGCGAAGTCTATGGCGATCCCCGGGAGCAACCGCAAAAGGAAACGTACTGGGGCAACGTGAATCCTATCGGTGAGCGGGCCTGTTACGACGAAGGCAAGCGCTGTGCCGAGACCCTGTTCGTTGACTACCAGCGCCAGCATGATCTACAGATCCGCATCGCCCGCATTTTCAACACCTACGGCCCGCGGATGCACCCTAACGACGGGCGAGTGGTATCGAACTTCATCGTCCAGGCGCTGCTCGGGGAACCGATCACGGTCTATGGGGATGGAGGTCAGACAAGATCGTTCTGCTATGTCGATGATCTCATCGACGGCATGATTCGCTTGATGGAGACCGAGCTGCGGGGGCCTGTTAACCTGGGTAACCCAAATGAGCTTACCATACAGGAACTTGCTGAACAGGTCATTGACCTTACCGGCTCAGGTTCCGAAATCGTCTATCGACCGTTGCCTAGTGATGATCCTGTTCAGCGCTGTCCCGACATTGCACTGGCGGAGGAAGTGCTTGGCTGGACACCACGTGTTCAGCTGCGTGAGGGCCTGGAGCGGACCATACATTTCTTCGATGAGCGGCTTAGAGGGCCAGCACCCCATGCTGTTATCACGAAAAACTAAATATCTCATCCTCGGTCTGGGCAGCTTCGTCCCTGGCTATAGGCGGCTGCCTATCCTATCGAAAGCCGCGGCGGTATCCACCGGAGGAACAGACTCAGCGCGGTATTGTTACTCGGTATGGCTCAGACATCTTGTCAAAGCCCACGAGCATGGACTTCCCACTAATCCGGCAGCAGTAGCGGAACTGGGACCTGGGGATTCCATTGGGGTGGGGCTCGCCGCCTTGCTTTCTGGCGCCAAGACCTACTACGCGTGTGACGCCGTGACCTATCTCCATAACACTCGGAACCTCCAAGTATTCGATGAATTAGTAGAGTTATTTGGCAAACGTGAGAACATACCAGATAACCGAGAATTTCCGGAAGTTCGGCCCGTATTGAGCTCATATGAATTCCCTTCGGGCGCCCTAGCTGACGCACATCTGTGTGATTGCCTGCGAAGAGAGAGAACAGAATCGATCCGAGAGGAACTCCTCGACTTCAAGCGCGCGAAGCAACGCTTCATCTTTTATGCAGCTCCATGGGATGAACAGACAGTTGTAAGACCCAACTCCATCGATATGGTTTATTCACAGGCGGTCCTGGAGCATGTGAATGATCTTGAAGTGACATATCAATCGCTCTTCGTATGGTTGAAGCCCGGTGGCATCATGTCACACGTCATCGATTTCCGATGTCATGGTTGTGCCGAGCAATGGAATGGGCACTGGAGCTATTCAGATTTAACGTGGAAATTGATTCGAGGTAAAAGATCATGGTTAATCAATAGAGCGTCGTATAATAGTCATTTAGCGTTGTTGAGGGAGCATGGCTTTGATGTCGTGTACGGTTTGAGAGAGCCTGCCACTCGCAGCAGTGGGATAGACCGTAGTCGCCTCGCGCCCGCCTTCCGGGATATCTCAGACGAAGACCTTCAGACGAGTCTAGGATTTATTCAAGCCGTGAAGAAATAGGACACCTGCTTGTGGGTGCGTCCGATAATCGGCCTGGCCGTGTCGCAATAGAGAGAACGTGGGTACACTGGCAACCATGTGCGGGATCGCGGGTGCATGGGACTTTTCGATGCGGATGACGGCCGAGCAATTGGCCGCCGCAGCCGGAGCAATGGCGGACCGTCTCGCCCATCGAGGCCCCGACGATTCGGGGCTGTGGCAGGATAAGGCACCCGGCATCGCGCTCGCGCATCGCCGCCTCTACATCCTCGATCTTTCTCCCGCCGGACATCAGCCCATGCATTCCGCGAGCGGGCGTTTCACCATCACGTTCAACGGCGAGATCTACAACCACGCGGCGATGCGCGCGGCGTTGCAGGCGGAAGGCGACGTTCGCTGGCGCGGGCATTCGGATACCGAGGTTCTGCTGGAGGCTATCGAGCGATGGGGCATGTCGAAGGCGCTCAAAGCCACTGTAGGCATGTTCGCCTTCGGGGTGTGGGACAGCCGCGACCGCACGCTCACCCTGGCCCGAGACCGCATGGGAGAAAGACCGCTCTACTACAGCCTCGCAGGCCGTACATTGCTGTTCGGCTCCGAGCTGAAAGCGCTCACGGGCTTCCCGGGTTTTGACAAGCCGGTCGACCGTACCGCGGTGTCGTTGCTGCTGTGGCAGCCGAGCACAAGCTTCGACGAGAGACCCCGCCGGGGTGACGACATCCACCGTGCCCGATCCCGGCGGTCTATCTCTCTCTCCCGCTTAAAAATCTTCCGACTCGTGAAAACTCCGCCATTCCGGCACCAATTCCCGATACACGGCAAGCGTGTTCGCCAGCACGATTCGCTCGTCGAACTGGGCGAGCGCTTTTTGGCGGCTAGCCGCCCCCATGCGGGCCGCAAGTGCCGGATCCAGGACAAGCTTTCGAATCGCTGCCGCCAGCGCCGCACCGTCGCGCACGGGCACAAGGATGCCGTTGACGCCGTCCTCCACGACCTCTCGGCACCCGGGAGCGTCGGTCGTCACGATAGGCAAGCCTGCGGCCGCCGCCTCGATCAGGCTGCGCGGAACGCCTTCCCGATAGCTAGTAGGCAATACGACCACGTCCGCTGTCGCCATCAGCGCGGGCATGTCCTGCACATGGCCCAGAAGAGTCACGTTGCCTTCCTCGCGCCACGCCGTCAGTTGCTTTTCGGGAACGGACGCGGGGTTGCCGGCGTCCGGCTCACCTGCCACGAGAAATTGGATCTTTAGTCCTTCGGCGCGCAACACCTGCGCCGCTTGCGCGAACTCGGTCACGCCCTTGGCCCAGAGCAGCCGCGCGGCGAACACGACCGACGGGGTGCGGTCGCTCGCGCAAAGTGCATCCGGCCGCGGATGATACCGCTGCGTGTCAACGCCCGATCCGGCAATCAGGCGCACATCCGAAGGGTCCATCAGGCCGGCGTCGATGACGGCGCGCTGATCGTCCGGATTTTGTACGATCAATCGGCTCTTCCGGCCGCTCATTGCGAAACCCAGCAATCGGCGCACCAAGGGACGCAGCATCCGCGCAAGCAATTCTCTGCTACCGAAGACGTACCCCATGCCCGCCACCGCGCTCACCACACCACGCGCGCCGGCACCCTTGGCCGCGAGACCGCCGTACACCACGCACTTGATCGTAAAGTGATGGGCAATGTCCGGTTTTTCCCGGCGATAGAGTCGCCACAGCACCCATAGCAAGAAAACCTCGCGGATTGGGTTGAGGCTGCGCCGCGCCATTGGCACGGGAATCCAGCGAAACCCTTCGGCCCGAAGCTTTTCCCCGTACGGCCCCGGCGGCGAGACCAACACCACTTCCGCCCCCTGCGCGCGAGCACCTTTCGCCAGCGCGAGCCGGAAGTTGAAGAGATACCACTCGGTGTTCGCGAAGAGCAGAATCTTTAGCGGTCGGCGGAATGCCGAAGTTCCGGCGGGCTCAGGCATGCTCCGCTTCCAGCCATGCCTGGAACATCAACACGTCCCACAGATAATATTGCCAGTTGCGGGCACCGCTCTGGTGTTCCTTCCACTGTCGGCGGATGGGCGCCGGATTGAGAAATCCCTCGCGGCGCAGCCGGGCGTCGTCAAGCAAGGCTTCCGCCCAATCGCGCAATGGCCCCCGTAGCCAGGAATCGATGGGGACGCCGAAGCCCATCTTGGGACGCTCGATCAGTGTCTTCGGCACATATTTGTAGAGCATCTGACGCAGCAGCCACTTGCCTTGCCCGCCGCGGATCTTCATCGACAGCGGCAACGAAAGGGCAAACTCCACCAGCCGGTGATCGAGGAAGGGCACGCGCGTCTCCAGGCTCACCGCCATCGCTGCTCGATCCACTTTTGCGAGGATGTCGTCGGGCAAATAGGTGAGCGTATCCGTCGTCATCATCCACTGCTCGAATGTGGATGCCACCCCGGGATTCATTAGCAATTCATCCAGCAGCGTCGCCGGCTCCCGGGCGCCGAGCACCAAACTGGAAGGGTCTTTCCAATGCGAGACTAGGCGTCGGTACAACAGTGGGCCATCATCAACCAACGCCAACACCTCTGCCGCTTTGTACGCCTTGTCGCTCGGCTGGCTGGCCCGGAAATATGGGACCGCTGCCCCTAGGGGCAGCAACAACGCATTCAGCAACCACGGCGGACACGCGCCGACGGCATGCGCCAGCCGGCGGCGAATTGCCTGCGGCATCCACATGAGCTTGCGGCGCAGACCGCGAGCGAGGACGTAACGGGTGTAGCCGCCAAAAAGCTCGTCACCGGCATCGCCGGAGAGACTCACCGTGACGTGCTGGCGCGCGAGCTGCGCGACCAGAAATGTGGGGATCTGGGAAGGATCCGAGAACGGCTCGTCGTAGATTACGGGCAGGCGGGGAATGACCGCCTGGGCTTCTTCGGGACTCACATACAACTCGGTGTGGTCGGTGTCCAAGTGGCGGGCCACCGCCTTAGCGTATTCCGCCTCGTTGTAACCAGCTTCGGCGAAGCCGATGGTGAAGGTGCGCACTGGACGGGATGACTGCGCCTGCATCAGCGCCGCGATGGCAGAAGAATCCACGCCCCCGGAGAGGAACGCCCCAAGCGGCACATCCGATATTCTTTGCAGCGCAATCGCCTGACCGGATATCCGCTCCAACTCGACCAGCGCCGCGGCGTCACCCCGCGCGAACGGCTCTTCCCTGCCGCGCGCCGCCGCCGCAAGTACCGACCAATACACTCGGGGTGCCGGTAGCTGACGCCGGCGTACGTCGTCCTGCGAAACGGTGAGCCATGTCCCAGGGGGCAGCTTCCAAACGCCCTTGTAGATGGAATAGGGCGCCGGAATGTAGTTGTGACGAAAAAACAGCGTCAGAACATCGCGATCCACCTCGCCCCGCCAAGACGGATGGGCGCGCAACGCCTTCAGCTCCGATCCGAACACGAGCGCATCACCCGCCCAGCCGTAATAGAGTGGCTTTTCGCCGAGGCGATCGCGCATCAGATGGAGCCGGCGTTCGGTCCGGTCCCACAGCGCGATCGCAAACATGCCCACGCAACGCCGCAGCGTGTCTTCGATGCCCCACGCCTCGAAGCCCGCCAGAAGCGTTTCGGTATCCGAATGCCCACGCCATGCCGGCGCTGTCCCCGAAGCCTGGAGCACCTGCCGCAGGTCGGCGTGGTTGTAAATCTCGCCGTTGAAGGCGATGACCCAGCGGCCCGATGCAGACACCATTGGCTGGTGCCCGGCCGCAGACAGGTCCAAAATAGCTAGGCGGCGATGTACCAAACCCATACTCCCATCGGCTTCGGTCCATTGGTCCGAATGATCCGGCCCACGATGGCGGATCGGATCGCCCATGCGCTGCAATACCGCCTGCCATTCCAGGCTCGGCTTGGCCGCTATGCCCGCTACAAATCCCGCAAAACCGCACATGGGTCCGCTCAGCCTTTGCGTCGAAGCACGACGTCAAATTCGCTCACCAGCAAGTCTTCATCTGGCAACTGGCGAAACGATGCATTTAACTTGGCGCGTGCCGTGGGCAGTCTCTCCCAGCGTATCACTCGCGGAAGATAGCATTCAAAGCCCGCGCGCTCGAACAGGGCCAGCATCTCGCCGAAGCGAATACGGTTGGTATAGAACCCTGAATCACGGAAAAGCTTTCCTTGCCGGATCGCGTCGGAAAACCGAAGGTTGTCCAGCCTTCCATCCAGGTGATCCTTCAAATCGACCCGATGCACCCAGACGCCGTTGCGAGTCAATACGCGAGAGAGCTCAGTGGCCAGCGACATAAATGCTTCCCTTGGGGATATGCTCGAGTACTGCGTTGGAAAAGCAGAAGTCCGCGGAATAGGAGGGCAAACGCGCCAATGGCGCAACTCCCTGAGTCAGATACTCGCCGTTACATTGTTGGAGAAGGTCGGGAAGTGTCTGCGGATTGCGTTCCAAGCACAGAACAAGGCCCCTTTGCCGCAACAACTCTAGAAGCTCGACATAGCTGGGCATTTCGGTTATCGCAAACGGGGCAACATCCACGAGCCACGTATGCGACGCGCCAAGGGAACGCGCGATCAGGGCAGTAAATAGCGAATCCCCTGGCCCGAGTTCCAGCACATTGAAGCTGTCGCCTTTGACCTTAATACGGGGCAAGTGCGATTCCGTATCCAATACCCCCGCTGTCCGGGCATGTTCGAGAAACGTATCCAGTGCCCGTCCCGGCTGGTTCATGTCCCCATGCTCGAATATCCGCAACTGCTTCCATATCCTGTATGGCACGGGCAGTCGGGCCAATACCATCTTGGCGCCGATGCGCAGCCACCAGGGTACCCTCTTCCTGAATCCATTCACAGCGCCGATCCAATCACCGGCGTCATCGCCGCTTATTCCTACGCACAGCAGCAAGCTCCTCATAAAATGCCTCGTACCGCCGAACTATCTTCCCGATTTCGAAATGTTCCGCCACGCGCCCTCGCGCTCGCGCTCCGAGGATCCGCGACGCCTCCGCCGGCATTTTGAGTAGCGAGTCGATTGCGTGCGCCAAGCCTTCCATGTCCCCGGAGGACACCACTCTGCCGGTGTCCCCGACGATATACGCGGAATCACCCACGTCCGTAACTGCGCACGGGACGCCACAGGCCATAGCCTCTCCCAGTACGAGAGGAAACGCCTCGCCGTAAGAAGAAGAGGAAGCTAACACGTCCAAGGCCGCCATAAGGCGCGGAATGTCCTCGCGCAGGCCAAGCAGATGGGTCACCGATGCCAAGCCATTAGCGGCAAGAATCCGCCGGATCGTCTGATTGCTGCCGTCGACCCCTTGTCCGGCAAGCAGGAAGTGCACGTCCGGCCGTCGAAGATGCAGTGCGACGGCAGCGGTGAAGAATCCTGCGTGGTTCTTCTGTGGATCCCATCGGCCAATCAACCCCACAAGGGTGGTGTCGAGCGGCAAACCCAGTTCCGCCCGCACGGACAGCCTCGTGTTGAGATCCGGCTTGAAGTGCGCAATGTCGCACCCGTTGGGCATCACTACCATCTTCTCAGGCGCGTAGCCATACGCGACATGAATGTTCCTCGCAGCCTCGGAGCAACACAGAATTCGATCAGGCACTCGGTGCGACAAAAAGGCGTTCGCCCTTACGACAGCCAAGGTTCGACTCTTGTTGTAGTCCGGCGCCAGGTTGCTATTGTGGATGCCCCAAGCCAACGCGGAACCACCGGCAAGCCGTGCCGCGACACCGCCCATGAGGTCGGCGTGATACATCCACGTGTGAACCAAATCCGGCTTGAGGCGCCGCAGGTCCCGAATCAGACGTATCAGCGCGACTGGGTTGGGTATCTCCGGCCGCATGTTCAAGCTTTCAACGGAAATACCGCGCGCGCGAAGTTGTTCGCCGATTTTCCCCACCGGCGCCATGGAAATGACGTGCGGCTGAAATTCGGGCGAAAGCCGGGTGAGAACCCTGTGCAGCATGATTTCCGCGCCGCCTACGCCGGTTCCGGTGATTATGAAGACCAGTTTCATGCCCGTCGTTGCCCGGAAATGAGTGCAAATGTAAGGAGCCAGTAGGGAAAATCTAGCATGTTATGCGTAAACATCGAGAGGAAGATGAATCCGGCAGCCACACTCAGCTGAAACGTCTTGTCCTGAAAGTATTTTCCCTTCCATAGGATCACGGCTAACCATACCCATAGCGCTATCCCGAAGACACCGTACTCGGCAGCGAGCATGACGGGCTGGTTGTGTGTGCCGGTCAGCGACCACAGATGCGTTGCACCGGCGCCGGCGCCGAAGATGGGGTTCTCCAGGAATAGGTCCAGGCCTGCTTCCGCGACCTGCGCTCGTTCCAGCGCACTGTCGTCGTCCATGACCCGGTCCTGAAAGAACTCCAGACGGCCCAGAAGATTGTCGAGGCCTTCTGAAAGGTCTTCACGCCCCTCGAGATAGCTCTGGAAGCTGCCCAGCAGCAAAGGGAGAGCGCCGAGTGCCACCAAAGCGACAGCCAGGGTGTATTTGGGCACTGCGTTCCTTAGCAGCAGCAAAAGCCAAAGCAACATCCAGCATAGAAGGGGCCCACGAGCAAAGGTCAGGAGAAGTCCCGCACCCACCAACAACAGGAGTGGTGCCCGATACCGGGGCCGAAGGACCGGGATGGCCAGTAGGAAGGTGAGCAATATTCCCTCACCCGCCTTGCCTGCGCCGATGAACGTTGCGGAGGCGCGCCCGAGTATGGTCCCTTCAGTGCCAAGGGGATAGAACACCCCCGGATTCAGGAAGTCCACGATCATCATGGTCGGGATAAGCCCGGCCAGGAACGGAAAGATACGTTCGTAAGATGTCGTCCGGGTGATCGAGCAGGCGAACCCTAACAGGACCGCGAGGACAGCGGTTTGGATTCTAGTGCCGATCAGGCTGGCCCTGCTCAGGTCACCATCAATCAGCGCGAACGAGAAATGGGTAATATTGAGCACGATCCACCCAAACGCCCAAAGGGAAAAAGGTGAGATCAAGTACAACGTCAGGGCCCTGAACTGCAATAGCAACGGCGCGACGAAGACAAAGAATGCGTAATAGATGTACTTCGGGATGCCGATTGGGGTGTAGCCGCTTAGCAAGTAGACGTAATTCGGAAGTTCGAGGTAGACCAAGCATAGGACAACAACCAGTACAGAGGTCTTGTACAAACCGAGAGGGCCGGGACGGGACTGAGGACTTGATACGGTTGCCCGAACGCTGGCATCAGGGCGAACAAAGGCCGTTACTTGAGGAAACCTAGCGTTCATGCTCAGCGACTATGGGTAACGCTTCATCGATCAGTAAGTTCTGATACCGGTCGACGATCCTATCGACAAGAAACGGCGTCAGCGTAATCGATCCTATTTTTCTTTCCCCGCCAAAAAACCGCTCGAATGCGACGCTTAAGGATTCAGCATCTATTGCGGACGCAAGCAGCACGCCGCCTGCAAGCTCGGCTATCTCTGCTACGCCACCTGGGGCTGGGGTGGCAATCACCGATGTTCCGCACGCCAACGCCTCCAACACCACATTGGGAAGCCCCTCGTAGCGGGAGCTCAATACAAACGCATCAGCCTGTACCAAGAAGGGGTAGGGGTTCTTCTGGAAGCCGGCGAAGCGGACTCGATCCGCGACGCCCCTCTGCTGCGCGAGCTGTTCGAGCGCCGGACGCAACGGTCCTTCGCCCAGCAGCGTCAACCGCGGCCGCCTGCCATGACACAACGCCAAGGCTTCGATGAGCAGATCAAAGCCTTTCTGGCGCGACAGGCGCCCGGCGGCGACCAAGTGCGGCGCGGCATCGGAATCCGACGCCGGAGGCTCATAGTCTGTCGAAATGACCTCGGCGGCGAGGCGACGGATGCGTTCGATATTCACGGGGTTGTGGATAATTACGGTCTTACCCGGAGGGAAAGCGAAATGGCCGATCAGGTCGTCCCGCATATCCACCGACTGGCATACCACGACATCAAAACGCGCGTAAAAGCGCCGGTACGCCCAACCCCAGAGGCGGGGATGGCTATACCCGTTCAAAGTCTCGCTGACGACACAGGACTCTCGGCCGATGTAGCGCACACCGTTTGGCAACAGCGGACGAAGCATCGCCAACGCCAGATTGAGATGCCCGAGGGTTGAAAACACCACATCCGGCCGCCTCTGCCAAATCAGGCGCACGATCTTCGGCACAGCATATCGTACGTGCGTACACCCCAGATCGATGAACTCGACATCCGTTGGCACTTCGGGGCGATACACCGCTTCACGTGAATCTACTACGCCCAACGCCAGTTGAAATCGTGCCCTATCCAGATGGCACAAGAGGGTGATCATCACCCGCTCCGCCCCCCCTCCCTGGAGAGTAGGGATCAAAAACAACACCCGCCGCCGCTTGTTCGTACAGCCCTCAGCCACGCCGCGACCTGCGATTGTCAAGGTGGTATCGCACGAACCCTACCGGCCACATTAACGCCACCAGCAGATGAGGAACCACACCCTTCAACGGCCATCGCTTGCCGCCCTGCGACGAAGCCAAATGCATGCTGAAGTAGGTATACGCAATGGCTTCCTTGAGGATCGCCAGCGGATTCACGAGACCCCACCTCCAATGGTGCTCAAGTATCTCACGTGCAAGAAGTGCCCGACCATCCGATCGCGCCTGAAAGTCCGAAAATCCGGCAGTCAGGCTATCTTGGCCAGGGTGGTAAACCCGAAGTGGCACATTCACATAACGGGTGAGGTACTTTTGTGCGATTCGATACCACACGACTGATTCAGGAACCAAGCCGACAACGTCTTCCGGAAAAGGAAACTCCCTCAGAACATCGACTCTCTGAAAGCCCCACTTTTCGCCACTGATCCGGTAGCGAAGTGCCGCCTCTATAGAATTTGAATCAAGAATGTCAGCAGGGAATCGGCTCCCTACGATATTTCCAGCGGGATCCACGCAAAGCGTGGTAACGGCGGAATAACGACCCCGATCATCCTTCGGTATGTCGAACCAAACCCGCTTGAAGGTCTCCAGCGCTTCTGGTAACGCCTCATCGTCGCTGTCCTCCCAGGTTAGGAACAGTTCGCCACGCGCCTCGCGCACCCCGCGATTGAAAGCGACCTTCTTGTGCGCGTTTGCCTGCCAGAGATAGCGGATCGGGAAATCGGCCTCCGCACACCACGCCTGCACGAGTTGCCGCGTGTTGTCGACGGAGCCATCATCAACGATCAGCCATTCGAAATCCCGGAGGGTCTGGCGCTTGAGGCTCTCGTACACCCGCGGTAGGGTATGAGCGCGGTTGTAGGTGGCGGTGAAGACCGTGAAGAGAGGCGAGTTGCTCATGCGCGCAGGCCCATCCTGACCACAAACTTTTCCATACCCCGGAAGGCGAAAAGATTGACGCATTTCGGGAATGTGTCGTCACGCTGAATCGGCAGCAGTTCACCGTCCTCCACGGACGCGATCGTAAATCCCCTCGATGAAAGAATGTCATGGATATCAAGAAAGGAATATCCGGACCCCCGAAAATGCTCATCCCAGCATTCGAAATAGACAAAACTTACGTTCTCCAGAACCTGACCGGCACCAAGAAAAACAAATTTCTCCCATCCTACATCGACTTTCAAAAGTGTGATTGCCTCATCCGCAAAAAATGCGTCAAGTCTGACCATCGGGAGCGTGATACCCCGCCCCTTGGGCAACACCTTATTCTGGTCGTCCGAGTAGATATTACTGAAGGTAACCCTTCGGAAATCGTCCCCCACAGCCAGTTGGGCAACACGAACTCTGGTCAGGTTATTGAGCTCCACATTTTCGCGCAGGTACTGGGCAGTGCGCGGGTGAGCCTCAAAAGCCGTAATCGTTCCCGTGTCGCCAACCGCCAAGGCCGCCTCGATGGTGAGGTGGCCGATGTTGGCGCCGACATCGACATAGGAATCCCCCTCCCTAAGCAGAGCGCGAATGGCCTCCGAGTCCGAACGGCTATAGTGAGGGTCAACCCACAGGGCCATCGGCACCGAGGCGGGGTGAAACTTAAGCACATAACCGGTTCGTTGGATGTGTAGTAAACGGCACAGCTTAGTAGTCTGGTTCATAAATTCGGCAACGTATGATTTCATGCTGCGAGACGCCAGGGAACCGGCTCGACCACGAATTTTTTGATGAGCCTTGCGAGGTCGTCTCGCGTGAATCGCCACTCGAAG
>Ga0136614_10001436_pt1 | contig 14056 bp, 11 predicted proteins | sample AntDrymUQ2792106_2_FD_106643 | JGI IMG/M metagenome (GOLD analysis project Ga0136614, IMG submission 106643) | Polar desert sand microbial communities from Dry Valleys, Antarctica - metaG UQ279 (21.06) | ecosystem: Environmental > Terrestrial > Soil > Desert | place: Antarctica: Dry Valley...
GCGAACGCCGGCCGCTACGACGCCCTGGTGCTGCCCGGGGGCGTCGCCAACCCCGACTTCCTGCGCACCGACGAGGACGCGGTCGGCTTCGTGCGCGCGTTCTTCGACCAGGCAAAGCCGGTCGCGGTCATCTGCCACGGGCCGTGGACGCTGATCGACGCCGGCGTGGTCAAGGGGCGCACGCTGACTTCGTGGTCGTCGCTCGAGACCGACCTGCGCAACGCGGGCGCGACCTGGGTCGACGAGGAGGTCCACGTCGACGAGGGGCTCGTGAGCTCGCGCAAGCCCGACGATCTGCCGGCGTTCTGCGCCAAGCTCGTCGAGGAGTTCTGCGAGGGCAGGCACGAGGGCCAGCGCCAGCACGCCGGAGCCTCGGGGTGAACGACCGATCGGGCGGCGCCGGGTCCCGTCCCGCCGCCGTCCTGGACATCGACGGCACGCTCGTCGACACCAACTACCAGCACGCCGTCGCGTGGTTCCGCGCCTTTCGCAGGCTCGAGGTCACGCTCCCGCTCTACCGCATTCACCGCCACATCGGCATGGGCGGCGACCAGCTCGTCGGCGCGCTGGCCGGCGACGAGTTCGAGCGCGAGCAGGGCGACGCGGTGCGCGAGCTCGAGGGCGACCTCTACATGGAGCTGATCGACGAGGTGCGCCCGCTCGCGGGTGCCCGCGAGCTCCTGTGCGACCTCAAGGATCGGGGCCACGCGCTCGTGCTGGCGTCCTCGGCCAAGCAGCACGAGGTCGACCACTACCTCGACCTTCTCCACGCGCGCGACCTGGCCGACGGCTGGACGACGTCCTCCGACGTGGAGCAGACCAAGCCCGAGCCCGATCTGGTCGCCGCGGCGGTCGACAAGGCCGGCGGCGGCCCGGCGGTCATGGTGGGCGATTCGACCTGGGACTGCGAAGCGGCCAAGCGCGCGGGGCTCGAGACCGTGGGCGTCCTCACCGGCGGCTTCTCCGAGCAGGAGCTGCGCGCCGCGGGTGCCGTCCACGTGTTCGAGCGCATCGAGGATCTGCGCTCGGGGCTCGACGCGACGCCCCTCTGCCCCGGTTGAGTCCGCGGCCACGTGTCGTGGCTCCGAGCGGGGACGCTGCTAAAGATGTCTGCGGTCCCCGCACGCCCTCGGCGCTCAGGAGAGGCTTGGAACCTGGTCAGCAGCAGACGGCGCCCGGCGATCCGGCGCCGGTCATAGAGCCCGCCTCGACGCTTCCCGGGCGGTTCGGCCGGTCCGGTTCCCCTGACGAGGCCGGTGTCTCGCGCGCCCACGAGGACCGCCGCCTGCTGATCCGGTATCACCACCACGGCGACCAAGGGGCGCGCGAGGCGCTCGTGGAGCGGCTGCTCCCGCTGGCGCGCCGGATGGCGCGGCGCTATCGCCGCCCCGACGAGCCGCTCGACGACCTCGTCCAGGTCGCGACGCTCGGGCTCATCAAGGCCATCGACCGGTTCGATCCGGCCCGCGAGACCGCGTTCTCCTCCTACGCCGTCCCGACCATGCTCGGCGAGCTCAAGCGCTACTTTCGCGACAACGGCTGGGCTGTCCACGTCCCGCGCGGGATGCAGGAGCGCGTGATGCAGGTCGACAACGCGGTCAAGGAGCTCTCCCGGCGCAAGGGCCGGTCGCCGTCGGCCGTCGAGGTCGCCGCGACGCTCGACCTCACCACCGAGCAGGTGCTCGAGGCGATGGAGGCGGCGGGCGCCTACGACGCGGTCTCGCTGGAGTCCTTCCGGTTCGGCGACGAGGGGGACGGCGAGACCTACGCCGAGTCGATCGGCACCGAGGACGGCCGCTACGAGCTCGTGGAGTACGGCGCGACGATCGCGCCGACGCTTGCCGCGCTGCCGGCGCGCGACCGCATCGTGCTGCACCTGCGATTCGTCGAAGATCTGACCCAGGCGGAGATCGCCGCGCGCGTCGGCGTCTCGCAGATGCACGTCTCGCGACTGATCCGGCGGGCGCTGGAACGGCTCCGCACGGTGGCTGAGCACAGCGCGTAGGCGCCAGCCGTGGTGAGCGGCGGCGTTCGACGTGTCGTTGATCTGACGGTTGTTCGCGTTTCGCGAGAAGCGCTTCTCGGAGAAGCGCTTCGACGATGGCAACCGTACTCGGCATCAACGCGGTGTTCCACGACCCGGCGGCCGCCCTGGTCGTCGACGGCATCACCGTCGCGGCGGCCGAGGAGGAGCGCTTCTCGCGCCGCAAGCACGGCAAGCCGCCGGTCGCGTTCTCGACCTGGGAGCTGCCAGAGCAGTCGATGGCCTGGTGCCTGGCCGAGGCGGGGATCGAGCCGACCCAGCTCGACGCGGTCGCCTACTCCTACGACCCCGACCTCGCCTTCCAGCCCGACGGCGACATCACCGCGGCGGAGTGGGAGGGCCTGCGCACGCTCTACGCCAAGCGCGCGCCGCTCTTCTTGCGCAGCGCCCTCCCGGGCCTCGATCCCGCGTGCGTGCGGTGGGTCGGGCATCATGTCGCCCACGCCGCCTCGGCGACGTTCGGCTCCGGCTTTGACCCGTGTAGCGTGCTGGTGCTCGACGGCCGCGGCGAGCGCGCCTCGCACCTGGCCGGCCGCGCGGTCGGCGGCACGCTGGAGATCCTGGCCGCGCAGGAGCTGCCCCATTCGCTCGGGCTGCTCTACGAGGAGCTGACCGCACACCTCGGCTTCCGCCGCTCCTCCGACGAGTACAAGGTGATGGCGATGGCCTCCTACGCGGAGCCGTCCTACCTGGACGCGTTCCGCGAGCTGGTCCGCGCGGACACCGCCGGCGGCTTCGTGGTCGGCGCGGTGGACTTCTCCGACTACGCGCCGGCGCTCGCGCCCGGCGCCGAGTTCACCGCGCGCCACGCTGCGCTCGCCGCCACGGTGCAGCGGCGGCTGGAGGAGGTGCTGCTCGACCTCGCGCGCTGGCTGCACGAACGCACCGGCGACCGCGACCTGGTGATGGCCGGCGGCGTCGCGCTCAACTGCGTGGCCAACTCGGTGCTGTGGCGCGAGGGCCCGTTCGAGCGCGTCTGGGTGCAGCCCGCCGCGGGCGACTCCGGGACGGCGCTCGGCGCCGCGCTGCACGTCGCGCACGAGCTGGGCGATGCGCCGGCGCCGATGACGACGGCCGCGCTGGGCCGCGGCTGGGACGACGCCGCGCTGGCCGCGCAGCTCGGCACCGCCGAGGTTGCGTTCGAGCGCCCCGGCGACGTGGCCGACGCGGTCGCCGCGGCGCTGGCCGACAACCAGGTGGTCGCGTGGTTCCAGGGGCGCTCGGAGTTCGGGCCGCGCGCGCTCGGGCACCGCTCGCTGCTGGCCGATCCGCGCCGGCACGCCAACCTGGAGAAGCTCAACGACATCAAGGGGCGCGAGCAGTTCCGGCCGGTCGCGCCGATGGTGCTCGCCGAGCGGGCGGCGGACATCTTCGAGGGCGGGCCGATGCCGAGCCCGTTCATGCTCTTCACGCACCGCGTGCGGGAGGGCTGGGCGGAGCGGATCCCCGCCGTCGTGCACGTCGACGGGACGGCGCGCATCCAGACCGTCGACCGCGTGCAGGAGCCGCTGATGGCACGCTGCCTGGAGCGCTTCGAGGCGCGCACCGGCGTGCCGGTGGTGGTCAACACGAGCCTCAACACGGCGGGACGCCCGATGGTGGACGACCCGCGCGACGCGCTGGAGTGCTTCGGCTCCTCGCCGGTCGACCTGCTCGCGATCGGCCCGTACGTCGTGCGTCGCGCCGGGGTCGCTCGCGGCGGCGCGGCGGCCGAGCGAGCGGCGGCATGAGCTTCGACGTCGTCATCCCCACGGCCGGCCGGCCGAGCCTGGACGCGCTGCTCGCGGCGCTCGCGGGGCTGGAGGACCGGATCGTCGTCGTCGACGACCGGGCCCGGCCGGCGGCACCCCTCGCACTACCAGCCGGCGTGACGGCGATCCGCGGGCCGGCGCGCGGGCCCGCGGCAGCGCGCAACGCCGGCTGGCGGGCACGGCCGGCCGAGTGGGTCGTGTTCCTCGACGACGACGTCGAGCCGCAGGCCGGCTGGGCGGAGCAGCTGGTGGGGGAGCTCGCCGGCGCCGAGCGGGACGTCGCCGGGGTGCAGGGCCGGATCGTCGTGCCGCTGCCGGCGGGCCGGCGCCCGACCGACTGGGAGCGCAACACGCGCGGGTTGGAGACCGCACGCTGGGCGACCGCCGACCTGGCCTACCGGCGTGTCGTGCTCGCAGCGATCGGCGGCTTCGACGAGCGCTTCCCGCGCGCCTACCGCGAGGACGCCGACCTCGGGTTGCGCGTGACGGCCGCGGGCTGGCGGATCGTCGCCGGCCGGCGCACCGTGCGCCACCCGGTCCGGCCCGCGCAGGCCTCGGTGTCGCTCGCCAAGCAGGCCGGCAACGCCGACGACGTGCTGATGCGCGCGCTGCACGGGAGCGACTGGCGCGCGCGGGCCGGCGTGCCGGCCGGCCGCCGGCCGCGCCACCTCGCGGTCGCCGCCGCGGGCGTCGCGGCCGCCGCCGCGGCGGCCGTCGGGCGCCCGCGCGGGGCGGCGCTCGCCGGCGCCGCCTGGCTGGCGGGCACGACCGAGCTCGCCTGGGCCCGCATCGCCCCGGGCCCGCGCACGGCGCGCGAGGTGGCGACGATGCTGTGGACGAGCGCGCTGCTGCCGTTCGCCGCCGGCGGCTGGTGGCTCGCCGGGCACGCGACGCTGCGCCGCCGGCTGCGCCGTCCCGCGGTCGACGCGGTCCTCTTCGACCGGGACGGCACGCTGGTCGTCGACGTCCCCTACAACGGCGATCCCGACCGGGTCGAGCCGGTGCCCGGCGCCGCGGCCGCGCTCGCGCGGCTGCGCGCGGCGGGCGTGCCGACCGCCGTGGTGTCCAACCAGAGCGGGATCGCGCGCGGGCTGCTGACGGAGACCCAGGTGCGCGCGGTCAACGCGCGCGTGGAGGAGCTGCTCGGCCCGCTCGGCCCGTGGGCGTGGTGCCCGCACGGGCCCGACGACGGCTGTGGCTGCCGCAAGCCGGCGCCCGGCCTGATCCTGCGCGCGGCGGAGCGGCTCGGCGTCGATCCCACCCGCTGCGTGATGATCGGCGACATCGGCGCCGACGTGCAGGCGGCCCGCGCCGCCGGCGCCCGGGCGATCCTGGTGCCGACGGCCGTGACCCGCGCCGAGGAGATCGCCGCCGCCGACGAGGTGGCGCCGGACCTGCGCAGCGCCGTCGAGCGCGCACTGGCGGCGCCGGTGTGAGCCACGTCCTGGCGGTCCGCCTCGACAACGACGGCGACGTCCTGCTCGCCGGCCCGGCGATCCGCGCGCTCGCCCACGGCGCCGGCCGGGTCACGCTCCTGTGCGGGCCGCGCGGCCGGCGCGCGGCTGAGCTGCTGCCCGGGGTGGACGGGCTCGTCGTGTGGCGCGCGCCCTGGATCGATCCCGAGCCGGAGCCCGTCGACCGCGCGGCGATCGACGCGCTCGTCGACGAGCTGGCCGCGCTGCAGCTCGACGCGGCCGTGATCTTCGGCTCCTTCCACCAGAGCCCGCTGCCGACCGCGCTCGTGCTGCGGATGGCGGGCGTTCCGTACGTGGCCGCCACGTCCGTGGACTATCCGGGGGCGCTGCTCGACGTCCGGCACCGAATCGGCGACGACGTGCACGAGGTCCAGCGCGCGCTCGACCTCGCCGCGAGCGCCGGCTTCCCGCCGGCGCCGGGTGACGACGGTGCGCTGCACGTGCTGCGCGGTCCCGGGGTCGCATCGCGCGGCGAGTACGTGGTCGTGCATCCCGGCGCCTCGGTGCCCGCTCGGGCGTGGGCGCCCGCGCGCAACGCCGAGCTCGTGCAGTCGCTCGTCGGCGCAGGCCGCCAGGTCGTGGTCACCGGCGCCCCGGCCGAGACGGAGCTGACCGCGCGCGTGGCGGGCCCGCCACGCCCCGGCGTGACCGACCTGGGCGGCCGCACGAGCCTCGGCGAGCTGGCCGAGGTGCTGGCGGGCGCGCGCTGCGTGGTGGTGGGCAACACCGGCCCCGCCCACCTGGCCGCCGCGGTCGGCACGCCGGTCGTGTCGCTGTTCGCGCCCACCGTGCCCGCCGTGCGCTGGCGCCCGTGGCGCGTGCCGCACGAGCTGCTGTTCGTCGACGTGCCGTGCGCCGGCTGCCGCGCGCGGGCGTGCCCGGTGCCCGGTCACCCATGCCTCGGCGGCGTGGCCGTGGCCGACGTGGTGGCCGCGGTCGAGCGGCTGGCGCCCATCGCGGCGGAGGCGCCGGCGTGAGGGTCCTGCTCTGGCACGTGCATGGCGCGTGGGCGACCGCCTTCGTCCACGGCGACCACGACTACGTCGTGCCGGTGCTGCCCGATCGCGGCCCCGACGGCGTCGGCATCGCGCGGACTTACGCGTGGCCGAAGGATCGCGTCACCGAGCTGCCGCCGGAGGCGCTGCGCGACGCGGAGTTCGACGTCGTCGTGCTCCAGCGCCCGCTCGAGCTCGAGCACCTCGCGGAGGACTGGCTCGGCCGCCGTCCCGGCCGCGACGTCCCGGCGGTGTACGTCGAGCACAACGCGCCGCAGGGCCGGATCGCCGAGATGCGCCACCCGGCCGCCGACCGCGATGACCTGCTGCTGGTGCACGTGACCCACTTCAACGCGCTGTTCTGGGACGCCGGGTCCACGCCCACACGGGTGATCGAGCACGGCGTCGTGGATCCCGGCCACCGCTACAGCGGCGAGCTGCCGCGCGGCGCGGTGGTCATCAACGAGGCGCGCCGCCGCGCGCGGGTCACGGGGACCGACCTGCTCGACCGGTTCGCGCAGGCGGCGCCGATCGACTTGTTCGGGATGGACGCCGCCGCGATGGGTGGGATCGAGGACCTGCCGCAGGAGCGCCTGCACGCCGAGATGGCCCGGCGGCGCGTCTACCTGCACCCGATCCGCTGGACCTCGCTCGGCCTCTCCCTGCTGGAGGCGATGCACCTCGGCATGCCCGTGGTCGCGCTCGGGACCACGGAGGTGCACGAGGCGGTCCCGGCCGAGGCCGGCGTGGTCTCCACGAAGGTCGACGTGCTGGCGGACGCGATGCGCCGGCTGGTCGCCGATCGCGAGGAGGCGGCGCAACGCGGTCGGGCCGCGCGCGTCGCGGCGCTCGAGCGCTACGGGCTGGAGCGGTTCCTGGCCGACTGGGACGACGTCCTGGAGGAGGTGTGTCACCGATGAGGATCGCCATGGTGTCCGAGCACGCGAGCCCGCTCGCCGTGCTCGGCGGAGTGGACGCCGGAGGGCAGAACGTTCACGTGGCCGCGCTCGCCTCGATGCTCGGGCGGCGCGGGGACGAGGTCGTCGTCCACACCCGCCGCGACGCTCCCGACCTGCCGCGCCGGGTGCAGCTCGCGCCGAACGTCGAGGTCGACCACGTCGACGCCGGCCCGCCGTGGGAGCTGCCCAAGGACGCGTTGGCGCCGTACATGGGCGACTTCGCCGACGAGCTGCACGAGCAGTGGTGCCAAGAGCCGCCCGACATCGTCCACGCCCACTTCTGGATGTCGGGCCTCGCCGCCCTGCGCGCGGCGCGCACGCTCGGGATCCCGGTGGTGCAGACGTTCCACGCGCTCGGCGTGGTCAAGCGCCGCCACCAGGGCGCCAAGGACACGAGCCCGCCGCACCGCCAGCAGACCGAGCGCGGCATCGCGCGGCTCTGCGACCGCGTCGTGGCCACCTGCACCGACGAGGTGTTCGAGCTCGTGCGCCTGGGCGCCGACCGGCGGCGGATCTCGGTCGTGCCGTGCGGCGTCGACGTCGAGCGCTTCACTCCGGCCGGGCCGCGCGAGCCGCGCCGTCCCGGCCGCCACCGGCTCGTGGCCGCCTGCCGGCTGGTGGAGCGTAAGGGCATCGCCGACGCCGTGGCGGCGCTCGCGCTGCTGCCCGACGCCGAGCTGCACGTGGCGGGCGGGCCGGAGGTCGGCGCGCTCGACGGCGACCCCGAGGCGCGGCGCCTGCGCGCGCTGGCCGCCGAGCTCGGCGTCGCGGACCGACTCGTGCTGCGCGGCCGCGTGGGGCGGGAGGAGATGCCGGCGCTGCTGCGCTCCGTCGACGCCGCGCTGTGCGTGCCGTGGTACGAGCCGTTCGGGATCGTCCCGCTGGAGGCGATGGCCTGCGGCGTGCCGGTGGTGGCGACGGCGGTCGGCGGCCAGATCGACTCCGTCGTCGACGGCATCACCGGCGTCCACGTGCCGCCGCGCGACCCGCACGCGCTGGCCGCGGCCCTCGGCGAGCTGCTCGACCACCCGGAGCGTCGCGCCCGGCTCGGCGCCGCCGGCGTGCGCCGGGCGCGCGAGCGCTTCGCGCACGAGCGGGTCGCCGCCGCGACGCGCGAGGTCTACGTGGAGGTCGCGCACGCACGCGCCGTCGGCGCGCGCGGCACCGGCACGGAAGGCGCGAGCGCGCCGGTGCCGATCGGCCGCCGTCGTCGGAAGGTCGGCGCGTGAGCGTCCCGCTGCCCGCCGGGCGCCGCCACCTCGCCGAGCTCGAGGGGCCGCTGCGCGAGCTGCGCGAGCACGCGCCGCGCGTGGAACGCTGGGGGCGGCGACTGGCCGACGTGCTCGTCAGCGGCGGGCGGCTGCTCGCGGCCGGCAACGGAGGCTCCGCTTCGCAGGCGCAGCACCTGACGTCCGAGCTGGTCGGCCGCTATCGCGACGACCGTCCCCCGTTCAGCGCGATCGCGCTATGCGCGGAGAGCTCGGCGGTGACCGCGATCGGCAACGACTACGGGATCGAGGAGCTCTTCGCGCGCCAGGTGCGCGCGCACGGGCGACCCGGAGACATCTTCGTGGCGCTATCGACCTCGGGCCGCTCCCCGAACGTGCTCGCCGCCGCGGACGCCGCCGCCGACGCCGGGTTGGTCACCTGGGCGCTGACGGGGCGACCCGGCAACCCGCTCGCCGAGCGCGCCGACGATTGCTTGGCGGTCGACTCGCCGCATACGGCGACGGTGCAGGAGATCCATCTGATCGCGATCCACCTCCTGTGCGCCGCGGTCGACGAGTCGCTCGAGCCATGCCCGCAGCCGCGCTTCCACCGCGAGGTCGTCGCGTGAGTGTGCTGGTCGTGGTCGGCGACGCGGTGCTCGACCGCGACCTCGACGGGCGCGCCGAGCGGCTGGCGCCCGACGCGCCGGTGCCGGTGGTGGACGGGATGGAGCGCCACGATCGCGCGGGCGGCGCCGGGCTCGCGGCGGCGCTCGGCGCGGCGGCCGGGCACGCGGTGACGCTGGTCTGCGCGCTCGGCGACGACGTGGCCGGGGCGCGCGTGCGCGAGCTGCTCGAGGCGGCCGGCGTCGCGGTCTGCGATCTCGGACTGCCAGGCGCGACGCCCGAGAAGGTCCGCGTGCGCGCTGGTGGCCGCGTGCTGGTGCGGCTCGACTCCGGCGGCGAGGCGGATGGCTGCGGGACGGTGACCGATGCCGCCCGGGCGGCGCTCGAGCGCGCCGACGCGGTGCTCGTCTCCGACTACGGCGGCGGCGTGGCGGCCGAGCCGAGCGTGCGCGCCGCGCTGGCCGGCATCGCCGGGACCCCGATCGCCTGGGACCCGCACCCGCGGGGGCCGGGCCCGGTGCCGGGCTGCGTCCTCGTCACGCCGAACGCCGCCGAAGCCGAGCGCGCGTGCCCGGAGCCGCCCGCCGGCACCCGCTTCGCACGCGGCGCGGCCGCCGCCGCCCCCGGCGCCGCCACCTCGGCCACCGCCGCCGCCGCCGGCCGCGGCGGGTTGCTCGTGCTCGCCGAGGCCCGCGCGCGGGCGCTGCGCGAGCGCTGGGACGCCGTGAACGTGTGCGTCACGCTCGGCGATCGTGGCGCGCTGCTCGCCGGCGCGTACGGGCCGGCGCTGGCGGTCCCCGCGCCGCCTGTCCCCGCGGGCGATCCGTGCGGCGCCGGCGACTGCTTCGCCGCCACCGCGGCCGGCCGGCTCGCGGCCGGGGCGCTGCCGTCGGAAGCCGTGCGCGCGGCCGTGGCCGCCGCTTCTGCGTTCGTCGCCGCCGGTGGCGCCGCGGGCTGGTCGTCCGCCGGTCGGGCGGCCGCCGCGCCGGAGCGCGACGCCCGCGCGCTCGCCGCCCGGGTGCGCGTACAGGGCGGCACGGTCGTCGCGACCGGCGGCTGCTTCGACCTGCTCCACGCCGGTCACATACGCACGCTCGAGGCCGCCCGCGCGCTCGGGGACTGCCTCGTCGTGTGCCTGAACTCGGATGCCTCGGTCCGCCGCCTGAAGGGATCGGATCGCCCGCTGGTGCCCGAGGACGACCGCGCCGCCGTGCTCGCTGCGCTGCGCTGCGTGGACGCCGTGATCGTGTTCGGGGAGGACGACCCGCGCGCCGTGCTGCGCGAGCTGCGCCCGCACCTGTGGGCCAAGGGAGGCGACTACGCGGTCGCCGAGCTTCCCGAGGCCGAGACGCTGGCAGAATGGGACGGGCGCGCCGTCGTCGTGCCCTACGTGGCCGGCCGCTCGACGACCCGACTGATCGACGAGGCGAGGCGAAGCCCGGCCGATGGCGAGCCACAGCCGGAGAGGACGCTCACCCGTGCCGGATGAGACGACGCTGGGCACCGTGCTGGTCACGGGAGGGTCGTCGGGGCTCGGCGCCGCGATCGCCGCCGCCGTCGAGGCCGAGGGCGGCACGCCCGTCGTGCTCGACCTGCAGCCGCCGCCCGGCGGCTTCGCGTTCCGGCGGGTCGACCTCTCCAGGCCGCGCGACGCGGAGGCCGCCGTGCGCGCCATCGTCGAGGAGCACGGGGGCCTCGACGCGGTCGTGACCGCGGCGGGCACCGATGCGTGCGGCGACATCCTGGACGTCGATCCGGACGCCTGGGACCGCGTGGTGGCCGTCAACCTGCTCGGCACCGCGGCGGTGGTGCGCGCGGCACTGCCGGCGCTCGAGCGCTCACGCGGGCGCGTGGTCACCGTCGCCTCCACGCTCGGATTGCGGGCGCTGCCCGCCGCGACGGCCTACTGCGCCTCGAAGTTCGGCGTCGTCGGCTTCACGCGCGCGCTGGCGAGCGAGCTCGGCGACCGCGTCGGCGTCACGCTGCTCGTGCCGGGCGGGATGAGGACGCACTTCTTCGACGACCGCCCAGACGACTTCAAGCCCGCGGCCGCCCAGCACCTCGACGACCCGGCCGACGGCGCCCGCAGCGTCCTCTTCGCCCTGCGCCAGCCCGCCGGCTGCGAGCTGCGCGAGCTGCTGGTGGCGCCCGCCACCGAGCCGTCCTGGCCGTGAGCCGGCCGCTGCTGCTCGCCTATCGCCCGCTCGGGCTCGGTGACCTGCTGACCGGCGTGCCCGCCCTGCGTGCGCTGCGCCACGCGTTCTCCCGTCACCGGCTCGTGCTGGCCGCGCCCGCCGTGCTCGCGCCGCTCGCCGAGCTGTCGGGAGCGGTCGACGAGCTGGTCGACACGGCGCCGCTGGCGGTCCCGGCCGTGGCGGGAGCGGACATCGCCGTCAACCTGCACGGCCGCGGGCCGCAGAGCCACCGCGCGATCCTCGCCGCCCATCCCCGGCGCCTCATCGCGTTCGCCGCTCCCGACGTCCCCTGGCGCGGGCCGGAATGGCGCGCGGGCGAGCACGAGGTGCACCGCTGGTGCCGGCTCCTGACGCAGTCGGCCGTTCCCGCCGACCCGACGCGGCTCGACCTCGCGGCCCCGGACGACCCGGGACGGTCCGGCGGGCTCGCGGTGCGCGGCGCGACCGTCGTGCATCCCGGCGCCGCGAGCGCCGCGCGGCGCTGGCCCTCCGAGCGCTGGGCCGCGGTGGCGAGGGCCGAGCGGGGCGCCGGCCGGCGCGTGCTCGTGACGGGCTCGGCCGCCGAGCGCGGCCTGGCCGAGGCCGTCGCGCAGGCCGCCGGGCTCGGCGCGGGCGACGTGCTCGCCGGCCGCACCGACCTGCGCGGGCTCGCGGCGGTCGTCGCCCACGCGGGACGGGTGCTGTGCGGCGACACCGGCGTCGCGCACCTCGCGACCGCGTTCGCGACCCCGTCGGTGCTGCTGTTCGGCCCGACGCCGCCGCAGGAGTGGGGGCCGCCGCCCGAGCGCGCCCGCCACGTCGTGCTGCATCGCGGCGGCCGCGGCGACCCGCACGCGGACGCGCCCGATCCCGGGCTCCTCGCCATCACCGTGGCGGACGTCCTGGCCGTGACGTCGCGCCGTTTCCCCGCCTGCCGTGCGGGTAATGCAGGTGACATGGGACTCACCGACAAGATCAGTGGACGGATCAAGAAGGCCGCCGGCGACCTAGCCGACGACCCCTCGATGCGTCGCGAAGGCCATCTGGAAGAGCGCAAGGGCGAGGCGAAGGACGACAGGGCCCGCGCCGAGGAGCACGCGGACGCCAAGGCCGACGAGGTCGACGACCTCGAACGCCGGACCTGATCCGGTCTCGCCCGGGGAAGACGGCACGCCGGACGACGACGACGGCAAGGCCACCGGCCAGCCCGAACGGCTAGCCGCGCGCGCGGAGCACGAGCATGGCGATGTCGTCTCGCGGCGGCGTTCCCTCCTTGCCCATCGCCAAGGCCGCGAGCTGCTCGACGATCCGCTGGGCCGAGCCTGCCGGGACGCGTCGCAGCGCCCGGTGGAGGTCCTCGGGCCCGAGGACCCGCTCCGGCGCACGGGCCTCGGTGATCCCGTCCGTGAACAGCACGAGCGCGTCACCGGGCCGCATCTCCGCCCGCTCGTCCTCGAGCTTCGGGTCGCTCACCAGCCCGAGCAGCGTCCCGGGCGGGCCGACCTCCTCTATCGCGCCGTCCGCCCGCCGCAGCAGCGCTGGCGGATGGCCGCCGCAGGACACGGTGGCGTGGATGATCTGCCGCGAGGTGTCCAGGTGCACGCACGCGATGGTGCAGAAGCGGCCCGCGAGGTCGTGCCGGCGCATCGCGTCGTTGAGCCAGGCCAGGATCGCCGCCGGCGAGCGCCGCCGCACCGCTGCGGCGCGGATGGTGTAGCGGGCGAGCGCGGTGACGGCCGCCGCCTCGGCTCCCTTGCCGCAGACGTCGCCGATCACTGCGATCCACTCGTCGTCGGCGACGGAGAACAGGTCGTAGAAGTCGCCGCCGACGTCGGTGCCCTCGCCGGCTGCGCGATACAGGGCGACGCTCTCCACGCCGGCGATCTCGGGCAGCGCGGGGGGCAGCAGGGAGTTCTGCAGCGTCCTGGCGATCGCGGAGCGCTGCTGGTACAGGCGCGCGCTGTCGACGGCGACGGCGGCCCGGCGCCCGAGCTCCTCCAGCACGGCGAACTGCTCCGGGCCGGACGATCGGCCCGAGCCGGTGGTCGAGAGCGTCATCACCCCCAGCCGCTCTCCGCGCACGGTCATGGGCACGCTCGCGGCCGAGCGGACGCCGAGCTGCGTCAGCAGGGTGTGGTGGGCCGGGTTGTGCGCGGCATTGCTCACGTGGTCGGCGTCGAGCGCCGGATGCAGCTCCGCGCGGCCGGTCCGCGCGACCGCGGCGGGCCCCACCGTGCCGCCCGGATCGATGACGATGCCCTGCAGCGCCGCGGCGAGCTCCGCGTCCGCGCGGTCGGCGTGGGCGACGGCGACGCGTTCGAGGCCCTGCTTCCCGACCACGTCGACCATGCACCAGTCCGCCAGGTCGGGCACCGCGAGCCAGGCCACCCGGCGCAGCGTGGCCTCGTAGTCGAGCGAGCCCGCGAGCACGCGGCCCGCCTCGGCGAGCAGCCGCTGGGTCTCCTCGGCCTGCTTGAGGTCGGTGATGTCCTCGATCACGTTGATCGCCTGCGTCACGCTCCCATCGGCCGCGCGCAGTGGCCGCGCCTTGACGCGCGACCAGCGCGACTCGCCGGTGGCGCGGATCCTGTAGCGGACGATCGCGGGCTCGGGCTCCTCGCCCTCCAGCGCCCGTCGCCACGGCAACCGCTCGAACGAGAAGGGACGCCCGTCCTCGCCGAGGAGCTCGAAGCGCGCGGCCAGCTCCAGCGGCGCCGCCGCCAGCAGCGCCGGCCGGTCGGGATAGCCGAGCGGCACACCCACTAGGCGCACGGCGGCGTCGTTGACGTACGTCAACGCGCCGTCGTCGTCCAGAGCGCCGAC
>Ga0136614_10001437_pt1 | contig 14044 bp, 10 predicted proteins | sample AntDrymUQ2792106_2_FD_106643 | JGI IMG/M metagenome (GOLD analysis project Ga0136614, IMG submission 106643) | Polar desert sand microbial communities from Dry Valleys, Antarctica - metaG UQ279 (21.06) | ecosystem: Environmental > Terrestrial > Soil > Desert | place: Antarctica: Dry Valley...
AGCCTCTTGCACCGTGCGGCCTAACTCCGCTTCGATCCGCGCGTAGGCTTCGGTCGTCGGGAACGGCGGGACTTGATCTTGCAACGTCGCCAATTCTTTGACGTAAGCGAGCGGCAGGAGATCGCCGCGTGTGCCGAGCGCTTGCCCAATCTTGATGAACGTCGGGCCGAGCTTGATCAAATTCTCTTTCAGCCACGTCGCCTGTTTGTGCAAGCGCGCCTCTTTGCTCGCCGATTGATCGCTGCCGCGAAACACGAAGAAGCGCGTCAAGCGGATCAATTGATCCAACGCGAGCCGATCCACATCACAGCTCCACTCTTGAAACAGCGCGACACGCCCGCGCCCGCGCGCCGCTTCGCGCAAACGCGCCGCCATGCGCCGGTTAAACTTCGCCCGCGCTTCGTAATTCTCCAGAAACAGAAAAAGTCCGAGCGTTCCCAAGACGCGGATGATCCCCAACGTCCGCAGCCATCCGCGCCAAGTTGCGGCGCGCTCGATAGCTGCCGCGTCCAGCTCTCGCTTCGTCGGCGCGAGCTGCGCTGTCGTGTGCGGCGATTGATGCCCGTTGCCGTTCGGCGCACCCGTGCTGTTGCGCTGCGCTGCGACCGTCAAAGCGTTTTGCTGTTGACCGTTGCCGTTCGCGCTTCGATCATTGCGCGCCGCGCCGTTCACCGGAACCAATGTTGTCTGTTTTTCTTCACTACTTGACATGATACCCGCTATCTTAAAACTTACTTATCCCAATCGTGTCCCGAACAAGACAAAGTTTCGAGTTTCAGGTTTCGAGTGCGAAACCTTAACTTGAATCTCATTATCATCCGACTCGAAACTCGAAACCTAGATCACGTTTAATGATTGTCGCACGCCCCGCCGCCCGAAATACTGTCGCGCGCGGGCGGCATCGCGCTTGATCTGCCCCTTCAATTCTTCGACGGAAGAAAACTTTTTCTCGGCGCGGAGGCGGTGTAGAAAACGCACTCGAATCACATCGCCGTAGAGATCGCCGTCCCAGTCTAGTACGTGCGTCTCGACTGAGGGTTCCGTGTCCCTCCCGAACGTCGGGCGCGTGCCGATGTTGGTGACGCTGCGCCGCCAAACGCTTTCGATCAAAGTGGCTGTGACATAGACGCCGGACTGCGGTATGACGCGGTTCTGCGGGTGCAGGTTGGCTGTCGGGAAACCCAGCACGCGCCCGCGTCTGTCGCCCTGTGTGACGCGCCCCTCGACGCCGTAAGGCCGCCCCAACATGCGCCGCGCGAGTCCCACACGCCCCTCCGCCAACGCCTCGCGCACCCGACTCGAACTGATCCGCCGCTCACGCAGGCGCACCTCCGGCGCTTCCGCCGCATAGAATCCCAACTGCTCGCTGACTCTCTGCAATAACTCGATATTACCTTCGCGTTTGTAACCGAATGCGAAGCCGCGACCCAAATAAACTTCCTTCGCGTGCAAGCGGTCCCGCACCACGTCGCGCAAAAAATCTTCCGCGCGGACGGACGCAAACTCTTTCGTGAAACGGACGACGATAGTCTGTTCAATGCCTAACACACCGAAGGCTTCGATCTTCTGATCGAAGGTCTGCAACAACGGCGGCGCGGATTCCGGGTGCAGCACTGCGCGCGGATGCGGATCGAAAGTAATCACCGTCGGCACGGCCTCAACTGCCCGCGCACGCTCCACCACCGTCTGCATGATCAATTGGTGCCCCAAATGCAGCCCGTCAAACACACCCAACGTCAACACCGTCGGGCGCGCAATCTCAGCGTTATCAGTGCCGTGGAAAAGACGCATAAAGCAGAGGTCAGAGGTTGAGGTTAAGGTCAGAAGAAATCAGTTTTTACCGATCTCTGATCTCTGACCTCTATGTGATTTCCAACCCGTCGTAGCCGAACTCGACGCCGGGCGGTAATAGTTTTGAGTCGCGTGCGTGTTTGATATCGTGCGCGAGGTGCGTTAGGAACGCGCGGCGCGGTTTGAGTTCTGCGATGTAGTCGAGCGCGCCGGCGAGCGAGAGATGCGTCGGGTGTAGCGTCACGCGCAGGCAATCAAGTATCAGCACGTCCAGATCGCGCAAGCCGTCCATCGCCGCCGGTGGAATCTCACTGAGGTCAGTGGCGTAGGCGAAATCGTTGAGGCGATACGCGACGACGGGCAACCGCCCGTGGATGACTTCGAGCGGCGTCACCGTCAGATTTTTACTCAAAGAGAACGGCGCTCCTTCGACGACCGTATGCGCCCAGACTTGCGGCAGGCCGCCGCCGAAGTGCGACGGCTCGAAGATGTACTGAAAGATGCGCCGGATGTCTTTCCACGCGCGCGCGTTGGCATAGAGCGGCAGCGCGCCGTGACGAAAATTGAGCGGGCGCACATCATCAAGTCCGAAAATATGATCGGCGTGGCAATGCGTGATCAGCACCGCATCCAGACGCTTGATGCCCTGCCGCAACGCTTGTTGCCGGAAATCCGAAGAGGTATCGATCAAGACTGTCTGCCCGTCATGCTCGACCAACACCGACACGCGCAGACGCTTATCGCGCGGATCATCCGAAGTGCAAGTCTCACACGCGCAACCAATTGACGGCACGCCCGTCGAAGTCCCTGTGCCTAACAAAGTGAATTTCATTAGTTCAAAGTTCAAGGTTCAAAGTTCAAAGTCCAAAGCTGAAATCCCAGACTTTGAACTTTGAAGCTTGAACTTTGAACTTACCGCCCACCCGTGATGTCGCCGCCCGTGAAGCCGCGCGGGCCGGATTGCGGCGGAGGGGCGTTGAGGAGCGAGACATACTGCATTCGCAGTTCGCCGAGCAGGCCTTCGAGCATTTGTTGTTCTTGCTGGCTGAGGTTGCCGCGTGTCTTTTGTTGGATCGTGCCGAGCAGGTCGATGCAGTGTTTGGCGAGCGGCAGATCGATGTCCGTTGGTCCCATGCCGGGATGCTCCGTCATGCCCATCGCGGCGGCGGCGGGCGAAGCGATGAACATGATCAAATTGGCGAACTCTGTCGGATCAACATCTGCTTCCGCTGCTTGCTCGCGGCGCGCTCCGGCGGCTGAAGCTGCGCCTTCCGTTTCGACTCGTGGGCTGGCCGCCGTCGCTTCACGCGGCCCAGTTTCCGCAGTTGCGCCGCCGGCTGCTGCCGTGGCTGTCGCTGCTGTCGCCGGTTCAGCTTCGCGCTCTCCGGCGGTCGCGCTCGTCGCCGCTGGCGCTTCATCTTCGGTAAAACGCGGCGAGCCGTCGGGGTTAAACAAACGGCGATCAGTTACTTTGAATGTCGGTTTCTCTTCACTCATATTTCATCCCACACAGCCGCCGCGTGAAATTGCCCGGCTGCCCTTTTTCACTTTGATTTTCCTGAATGTACAAAGTCCAATGTCCAAAGTCCAGACAGTAAGTCCAAAGTCCAAAGTCATAACGCTCTTAGACTTTCATCGTGTCGCGTCGTATCTTGAAAAAACGATAGACGAGTTGCTGCCTTGACTTTGGACTTACTGTCTGGACTTTGGACTCTTGAAGGACTTTGGACTAATTGCCATGCCCGCCACATTCAATGATCTCGTCGCCCTGATGGCGCGCTTGCGCTCGCCCGCCGGTTGTCCGTGGGATCGCGAGCAGACTTATGCAACGCTCGCGCCGATGCTCTTGGAAGAAGCCTACGAAGCCTTCGAGGCCGTCGAGGAAGCGCGCGGGGGTCGTCCCGCAGAATTGCGCGCGGAGTTGGGCGACCTGCTGTTTCAGATCGTCTTTTACGCGCAAGTCGCCGCCGAGCGCGGCGAGTTCACGATTGACGAGGTGATTGACGCCATTCATTCCAAGATGGTGCGCCGACACCCGCACGTCTTCGGCGACGCGAGCGCGGCTGACTCGGCAGAGGTGTTGAAAAACTGGGAAGTGATCAAAGCCGAAGAGAAACGCGCTGCCGGCAAAGAACAAACCAAAGATGCATCGCTGCTCGACGGCGTTTCCACGAAAGCGCCGGCCCTGATGGAAGCGCATCAGTTGACGACGAAGGCCGCCCGCGTCGGTTTCGATTGGCAATCGGTCGCAGACATTTTCGGGAAACTCCACGAAGAGATCGAAGAACTCCGTGCGGCTATTCACGCCTCCGCCGAAAGCGGCACACCGCCCCAAGCAGCCACGCAGACTCGTGTCCGCGAAGAACTCGGCGACGTGCTGTTCGCCGTCACCAACATCGCCCGCCACTTACAAATCGAACCCGAAGCCGCCTTGAAGCTCACCAACCGCAAATTCCGCCGACGCTTCCGCCACATCGAGCAAGGACTCAAAGAGCGTGGCCGCACGCCTGATGAAGCGACGATTGAAGAGATGGAAGAATTATGGCAGGAAGCCAAATGGAGCGACCGCCAATAAAACTGTCAGGCGGTTTTTACTGTCTGTGTACTTGGGTTTAGAGCGTATTATGTTGGCGTTTATTCAGCCCTTGAGCGGAGCGCGCTCCCAGCACGCGCGACTTATTTTTCCACACGATAAACACAATCGTCATTCGCTCTATCGAAATAACGTCTGATCAAATTTAGCGCTGCTCTCAGCTTTTTCGTTTTTGGCATATTTCATGCTACCGTCTTGGCTTTCATTTCGCGCCGGTGAAGAAGGGGCTGTGGTGATCAGAAAATGATTAGGTCATTTCAGGGCAAGCATCCGCAGATTGCGGCGACGGCTTATGTCGAAGAGAGCGCGCAGGTGATCGGCGATGTCGTCATCGGCGAGGAATCGTCGGTGTGGTTCAACGTCGTCGTGCGCGGCGACGTGCATTACATCCGGATCGGGGCGCGGACGAATGTGCAAGACGGGACGGTGATTCACGTCTCGAATGGAACGCACGCGACGATCTTGGAAGACGAAGTAACCATCGGGCATAACGTGACGCTGCATGGTTGCCACGTCGAGCGCGGATGCCTGATCGGAATGGGCGCGATTGTGATGGACGGCGTGCGGGTCGGCGCGCAATCACTCGTCGCGGCGGGCGCGCTGCTCTCGCCCGGCACGATCATCCCGCCGCGCTCGCTCGTCATGGGCGTCCCCGCCAAAGTCAAACGCCCCTTGACCGGAGAAGAAATCGCTGGCCTCGATCAGTTCTGGAAGAATTATCTCGAATACACGAAGCAGTACAAAAGTGAGCAGTAAGCGGTAAGCAGTCAAGACAATCGGCTGCTTTCACCGCTCATCGCTCACTGATCACTGCTCACTCTTATGAATACACAACCTGCGCGGGGAATGCGCGATTTTTTGCCGGGGGATGTGAGGCGGCGCGAGTATGTGATCGGCGTCATTCGAGAAGTGTATGAGCGTTATGGATTCGAGCCGTTGGAGACGCCGGCAGTAGAAAACATCGAGACCTTGTTGGGGAAGTACGGCGAGGAAGGCAACCAACTCATCTTCAAAATCCTGAAGCGCGGCGAGGGCGAGAAAACGGGTGGGGCCGATCTGGCTTTGCGTTACGATCTGACTGTGCCGTTGGCGCGGGTAGTGGCGGAATACGGCGAGCGTCTGCCGAAGTTTTTCAAGCGCTATCAAATGCAACCTGTCTGGCGCGCAGACCGTCCGGCGCGCGGGCGCTTTCGAGAATTTTATCAATGCGACGTGGACGCGATTGGCTCGCGTTCGATGATCGTGGAAGCGGAGTTATGCGCGGCGGCGAGCGAGGCTTTGACGAAGTTGGGGTTTACGGATTTCACGATTCGTTTGAATCACCGGCAGGCGTTGGCGGGCGTGTTGGCGGGAGCGGGCATTGCGCTTGAGAAACACGGCGATGCGCTCGTCGCTTTGGACAAGCTGGACAAGATCGGCGCGGAAGGCGTGGCGAAGGAACTGCAAACGCGCGGCATCGCGGACGAGGCTGGTGTGAAGCTGTTGCGCTTCTTCGAGGGCGTGGCGTCTTTAGAGAAAGCGGCTGAGATTGTTGCTGATGAGAATGTAGAGAAGCAACGCGCAGCTCTGAATGCGGCGACGTTGGGGCGGTTGGTCGAGTTCGTCAGTGAACACGAAGCGGGCGCGAAAGGCACAGATGAGTTGCGACAGATTTTGGGGTTCGCTGAAAGCGTGGGCGTCGCGTCGAAGCTCAAGCTCGATCCGGGTTTGGCGCGCGGGCTGTCGTATTACACGGGCGCGATCATGGAAATCGCCGTGCCGGATTTGGCGGGGAGTCTCGGCGGCGGCGGGCGTTACGATAATTTGGTCGGGATGTTTTCGGGGAAGGATATTCCGGCGTGCGGATTCTCTCTGGGGTTGGAGCGAATCATCGTCGTGATGTCGGAGCGCGGGATGTTCCCGGCTGATCTCGTGCAGACTCCGGCAGATGTGTTGGTGACGATCTGGGACAGTGAGAGTGCAGGCGATTCAATGAAATTAGCGCGTGAACTACGTAGCGAAGGGTTACGAGTGTATCTGTATCCAGTGCGAAACGTTAAGCTAAGGATACAAGTTAAATACGCTTCAAAGTTAGGTGTACCGTTCGTCGCGGTGGTCGGCCCTGAAGAGCGCGAGCGCAGTGAAGTCGCTGTTAAGGACATGCGTTCGGGCGAGCAGCAAGTGGTGAAGCGCGGGGATGCGGGCGCGATGGTGCGTGAAGCGTTGAAGAACAAAAGCGAATGAGTCGCCGGAGTCGCGGCAGTGATTTTGTCCCGTAGGGACAAGTGCTAATAGCCCAGCAATTCATCGCTGGGAGAATTCAGTGATGAATTCAGTCCCGTAGGGACGGTTGATTGCGGCAAAATTCAACCGTCCCTACGGGACTCGGATTTATTTGCCGTTCATTACCCAGCGATGAATCGCTGGGCTATTATCAAACGCCCCTGCTGGGGCTGGAAGAATGTTCAAGTTTCTTTAGGATTATTTTATGCTGGATCATTTGGGAGACTTGCGGCGCACGCATTCGTGCGGGGAGTTACGTTTGGCACACGTCGGGCAAACAGTCACGTTGATGGGCTGGGTGGCGCGGCGGCGGGACTTTGGTCCCTTGACGTTTTTTGATCTGCGCGACCGCGATGGTATCACGCAAGTCGTCTTCAATGAGGAGACCGCGCCCACAGCGCACGCGAAGGCGAAGGGGCCACGCGGTGAATATGTGATTGCGATTCGCGGCGAGGTGGTGGCGCGCGAAGAGGGCGCGCGGAATCCGAAGCTCAAGACGGGTGAGGTGGAAGTGCAGGCGCGCGAGTTGTGGATTCTGAACGACGCGCGCACTCCCCCGTTCCAACTCGAAGTCTCATCAACGGACGCGCTGGCGAGCGAAGATTTGCGTTTGAAATATCGTTATCTCGATCTGCGCCGCCCGCAACTTCAAGCCAACTTGCGTTTGCGCCATCGCGTGCTGGCCGAGATTCGCCGTTACATGGACGCCGAAGGCTTCACGGAGATCGAGACGCCCGTCTTGATCAAGTCCACGCCGGAAGGCGCGCGTGATTACGTTGTGCCGTCGCGGACTTTTCCGGGAAAGTTCTACGCCCTGCCGCAGTCGCCGCAGCTTTTCAAGCAGCTCTGCATGATCGCAGGCTTCGACAAGTATTATCAAATCGCGCGTTGCTTCCGCGACGAAGATTTGCGCGCGGATCGCCAGCCGGAATTCACGCAGCTTGACGTGGAGATGAGTTTCGCAACTGAAGAGCATATCTACACGCTGATCGAAGGCCTGTTCGCGGCGGTGTTTCGTTTGATCAAAGTGGAATTGCCCGTGCCGTTTCCGCGTTTGTCTTACGCGGAAACGATGCGGCGCTTCGGCAGCGACAAGCCGGACTTGCGTTTCGGGATGGAATTGCAGGACCTTGTGCCACCTTTGAAAGAGAGTCGTCATCTTCTCTTTTCCGCAACTTACGCCGAAGAATATGAGAAGGAAATTAGAGGCATCGTTGTTCCAAGCGGCGCAACCATTGCACGCAAGCTTCAAGACGGCATCTACGATCATGCAGAGCGAATAATGTCAGACTATGGTGTTGGCATAATCAACTGGCTGCGCTTAGGTAAGGAGAGTACATTCTCGAAAGAACTTGGCGAAGAAACTGTTGCTCATTTAATGGAGATCACTCAAGGACAGGTCGGCGATGCAATCCTAATGGCAATAGGCAAAGCAAACCGTGTAACTGCTTTTCTTGGTGCAATGAGAAATGAAATTGCGCGGCGTCTAAACTTGATCCCTGAAAACACTTACGCGCCGTTGTGGGTCAATCAATTTCCGATGTTCGAGTTTAACGAAGACGACGAGCGCTTCTACGCCATGCACCATCCGTTCACCTCGCCGCTCGATGAAGACTTGCCGCTGTTGGAAAGAGCCGTCGAAGGTAACGAGACTGAGCTACTCGCTTCCTTGCGGGCGAAGGCTTACGATCCGGTCGTCAACGGGGTGGAGTTGGCGAGCGGCTCGATTCGCATTCACCGGCGTGACGTGCAGCGTTTGATCTTCAAGGCGCTCGGCATGTCGGAAGAGGAAGCGCGCGCACGCTTCGGCTTTTTCCTTGACGCACTCGAATACGGCACGCCGCCGCACGGCGGGATCGCGCCCGGCATTGATCGCCTGCTGATGGTCTTGGCCGGCACAGACAATATCCGCGATGTGATCGCTTTTCCGAAGACGGCTTCCGCCGCCGACCTGATGATCGAATCGCCGGGCGAAGTCGAGCCGCGACTGCTGGAAGAGTTGCGGATTGAAATAAAGCGGGATTGATGATCTTCAGGCTCAGGCAAGCGCAGGTTGCAGAAATGTGCGCGCACGCGCGGGCGTCGAGTCCCGCAGAATGTTGCGGACTGGTCGGCGGGCGCGGGCGTGAGGCGCAGTCGATTTATCCGTTGCGGAATGTGGCCGCCGCTCCGCTCGTCGCATATGAGGGCGCGCCGGCAGAATTGTTCGCGGCGCAACGGCGAATGCGCGAGCGGGGCGAGCAACTCGTTGCAATTTATCATTCGCATCCGCGCGCAATTGATCCTGTCCCGTCGGAAACAGACGTGCGCTTGGCTTTTTATCCGGCGGCGATCTATTTCATCATCGGGCTGGGCGGAGGGGAGGCGGCCTTGCGCGCGTTCCGCATTTTCGAGAGCGAGCGGCGTTGGGAGCGGGTGGAATATCGCGTCGTCGGAGAGTAGGATTGAGTTGAACCCACGCACAACGCGGTTCGTAGAAATAGCCATGGCAGAAAAGAAGAGCAAGTACGATACAGACCCGCTCGATCCGGAGTTCGTGCGCCGGACGGAGGAGATGATGAACGCCGCGACGCGCGACATCGCACGCACGCCGAATGAACCGGCGCGGTCAACCGAGCAGGCCGAAGCCCCGACGCGCCTGATGGATGACACCTTAAAGCGATCTTACCCGTCGGTCTTCGTGCCGCCAGCCTATCAAGCTCCATCACAGCCGCCCCAAATGCAGCCGCTGGCGCAGCCTCCCGCAGCACAACCTCCTCAGGCCGCTCCCCCGCCACACACTCGATTCGATTCGGCGTCGAGACGCGTGGCCGGGCTGAACATCCCGGAGAAATTCGCGACTGTGCTGCCTTATGCGCCGTTTTACGTCGGCATTGTGGTGGCATTCATCGAGCTATTGATCGTGCCACGCCGGGAAGGGCGCGTGCGCTTTCACGCGGCGCAAGGCTTGGCGTTGCAACTCGCCTTACTCGCCATTAGCATCTTCTTCGACATTGTCGGCATCTTCGGCAATGTCGGCTTCGGGCGATTGCTGATTGGGCTGACCGGTTTCATTTTCTTGATCTATTCGATGTTCCGCGTCTGGCGCGGCGAAGATCATCATCTCTCACCGCTCGACGACGCGACCCGCTGGCTTAACCAACACATCGACCCGCGCAAGAAATAAGGGAGAGAGCAAAAGAAGGGGAGACAAGGTGCAACCGCTTTATCTCCCCTTCTCCCTTACTCCCGTCTCCCCTTCTTCCCTTACGTTGGCATTGTGCTTGCTGTGGTTATGACAGAGTGGCGTTCGGCGTCCGAAGTTGTTACGAACTGATGGCTGAACGCTCCGGCATGAGTCATTAGCAATTGTGGCTCGCCGCTCAAAAGGACGTGGGAGCGGGGTTGAGCAAAAGCAAGCAAATCGCAAGACAAATATGACAATGTGTGGTCTCGTGCGGGCTAACTCGGCCAGTCGCGCTGAGAAAGAGGCCAACCGGCGCTGTCTGCGATTCATCTAAAAAGAGCCGCCGAAAAGCGTCGATCAGCTTTGTGCATTGACGACTGAAGCGGTGAATGATTTTAACGCTCTCCCGTTTCGCGCAAACACAGGCAGCGGTTTGTAGGTCAGGGAGGGCGGTTCTCTTTAAGAGCGGCGCGCCTTCCGAGATGGTCGAAGGCGACGCCGCTTTCGTGTAATAGCAGCGATGCTCAATCAGCATAGTTTTATTGAGATTAGTTTCGGAGGAGAAAAACATGAGAACTCATCACAGCACTCGCGCCACACAGTTAATGGCATGGCTGATGGCTTTCGCGATCTTCGCGCTGCCATTAGTCGCCGTGGCGCAGACGGACATCAAGGTTCCGAGTAATAAGTATAGTGTGTCGGACGACGTGAAACTCGGACGGGATGCCGCGCAGCAGGTCGAACAGCAGTTGCCGATTCTGCGCGATGGCACAGTCGATAACTACGTCGAGCGCGTCGGGCGGAGGCTCGTGGCGGCGATCCCACCGGAGTTTCAACAACCACAGTTTCGCTATTCGTTCGACGTAGTGAACGCGCGCGATATTAACGCTTTCGCTTTGCCGGGCGGGCCGATGTATGTCAATCGCGGCATGATTGAAGCGGCGCGCAGCGAAGGCGAGATGGCGGGCGTGATGGCGCACGAGATCAGCCACGTCGCCCTGCGCCACGCGACGGCGCAAGCTACTGAGACGCAGAAGTTTCAGATCGGCTCGGTCTTGGGCCAGATCGCCGGCGCGGTGATCGGCGGCGGCATTGGTCAGATCGTCGGCGCGGGCAGCCAGGTCGGTTTCGGCGCGGCGGCGCTAAAGTACAGCCGCAAGTATGAGACGCAGGCCGACATTCTCGGCGCGCAGATCATGGCGCGCGCCGGTTATGACCCGCGCGATCTGGCGAACATGTTCCGCACCATCGAGCGGCAGAGCGGCGGCGGGAGCGGCGGCCCGGAATGGTTGTCGAGCCACCCGAACCCCGGCAATCGCTACGAGCGCATCAATCAGGAGGCCGCACAGTTGCGCGTCAACTCGAACAACGTGACGCAAGACACGCGCGCATTCCAGCAAGTGCAGGCACGCCTGCGCTCAATGGGGCGCGCTCCTACGATGGAAGAGGCCGCGCGCAGCGGCGGGCAGAATCCGTCGAACAATCGCGGCGACGAACGCTATCCGAGCGGCGGGCAGGTCGCCTATCCTTCGACGCGCTACCGCACCTATTCGAGCGGCGACTTTTTCCGCGTCAGCGTTCCAGACAACTGGCGCGAATTGGGCGGCGGTGGTAGTTCAATCACCTACGCGCCCGAAGGCGCATATGGGCAATTGAGCAACGGCCAGTCCGTTTTCACGCATGGCGTGATGGTCGGCGTCGCGGGCGGGCAAGGCGGCGACTTGCGCCAATCAACCGACGCTTACATCAATCAACTCTTGAGCGGCAATTCGTACCTGCGCGCGCAATCGCGCGGGTATCAACGCGCTTCAATTAACGGACGCACTGCGCTCTCGGCCACTTTCGCCGGGCGCGCGCCCTCGACCGGACAGACCGAAGTCGTGAACATCGTGACAACACAACTGCGCGACGGCAATATCTTCTACATGGCCGCCGTCGCCCCGCAAAACGACTATCGCAACTATCAAAGTGCGTTCAACAACATCCTGCGCTCGATCCAATTGAACGACAGGTAAAGCGCAAGAGATAATTCATCAGACATAGCAAGAGCCGCGCGAGCATTCAGCCGCGCGGCTCTTGCTATTTAGAGCGAACTTCGACGCCTGTACTCAACCCGTGTGCAAAACGCGACGCTCGCGCTGGGAGCGCGGACGTCTCGCCCGCCAAGCTCGCCGCAGGCGAGCTAACTAACTCTCGCTTCCACTCGCGCGCTGAATGATCGGCACAACCTTTATTCGCGCTCTCGCGCTCATGGCGGGCGAGACGTCCGCGCTTCCAGCACAAGCGGCTCGTTCCTCCGAGAAGTAAACTCAATCGAAAACTGCTCTAGGCCATCATAACTCAGCTCTGTCAGCGAGTTCACCCCACCTCTCCATGTCGTCATCAAGTTGCCGGAGCAGTTGTTGCTGTTCCGTGAATAACGCTTGAACTTTGGCGGCATCGCTGGCGTGCGCGCTCAACTCCGCTTCGATCTCAGCCTTACGCTTCTCGGCGATAGCGATTGCGGTTTCGAGCGTCTCAAGTTCCTGTCTCTCTTTGAACGAGAGTTTGCGGGGCGCGGCAGGCTCATTTCGGACAGGCGGCTGCGGATGATAAATGGCATTCGTGGCGCGCGTCTCGACTGCTTTTGCGGTATCTTCGCGCTCGCGAAATTCGAGGTAAGCGCTGTAGTCACCCGGATACGCGCGCGCGCTGCCGTCGCCTTCAAACCTCAAGACATGATCGATGGTGCGGTCGAGAAAGTAGCGGTCGTGGCTGACGACGACGAGAGAGCCGGCGAAGTCGTCGAGGTATTCTTCAAGCGCGATCAGGGTCGGGATGTCGAGATCGTTCGTCGGCTCGTCGAGCAGCAACACGTTCGGCGCGCTCATCAGCACGCGCAGCAGATACAATCGCCGCCGCTCGCCGCCCGACAGCTTCGCAATCGGCGCATACTGCGTGGCGGGCGGGAAGAGAAATCTTTCGAGCATCTGGCTCGCAGTGATCAGTGTCCCGTCTTTTGTCCGCACGTGTTCGGCCACTTCGCGGACGTAATCGATGACGCGCATCTCGTCGTTCAAAGCGCGGCTCTCTTGATCGTAATAACCGAAGACGACGGTCGGCCCCGTCTCGACATGGCCGCGATCCGGCTGGACGCGACCCGTAATGATTTCGAGCAGCGTCGTCTTCCCCGCCCCGTTCGGTCCGATCACGCCGACGCGCTCGTTGCGCTTCAACAGGTAGGTAAACTGATCGAGCAATATCCGCCCGTCGTAAGCCTTCGACACTTCATGCAGTTCGACAACTTTGGTCCCCAAACGCCGCGCACCGATAGCGATGTCGAGTTCGGCCTTCGCCGTCTCGACGGGTTGAGCCATCATCGCATGAGCCGCATCGACGCGTGTTTTCGATTTCCGCGTCCGCGCTTTCGCGCCCCGCCGCAGCCACGCCAGCTCGCGCCGGATCAGCATCTTGCGCTTCTGCCCTGCGACGGCGCGTTGCGCTTCCTGCGCTTCTTTCTTCTCCAAGTAGTAAACATAATTCCCGCCAAAACTCTGTACCGCGCCGCGATCAATCTCAAGGATGCGCGTCGTCACGCGGTCGAGAAAGTAACGATCATGCGTCACGAGCAGCAGTGTCCCGGTGTAGCGCGCGAGGTAGGCTTCGAGCCACTGCACCGTGTCGGCGTCGAGATGATTCGTCGGCTCGTCAAGAATCAACACGTCCGGCCTGAAGATCAGCGCGTGTGCGAGCGCGACGCGCTTGCGCTGCCCGCCTGAAAGTGTCTCCATCCGCGCGCCCGTGTCGCTAATGCCGAGCTTCGTCAGCACCACCCGCGCGTCCGTCTCAAGCTCCCACCCGCCGGACGATTCGAGTCTCTGCTGTAAGTCCGATACCTTATCGAGCAGCCGCCCAGCCGTCCCCCCCTGCGCCGCCAAATCGTGACACGCCGCTTCGTAATCACGAATCAATTTCATCACGCCTCCGCTCGCCGCAAAGATCGTCTCCAACACCGTCGCGCCCTCATCGACCGACGGGTTCTGCGACAAAAAGGCCAACACTTTCCCATCGGCCATCATCACCCGCCCGGTATCCGGCGCTTCTTCCCCGGCGATAACCCGCAACAACGTCGTCTTCCCTGAACCATTAGCTCCAATAATCCCGATACGTTCGCCCGCTTCAATCCCCAAAGTCACACCCTCGAAGAGCGGCCTGATGCCGTAATTCTTACTAACATTTTCGAGCGAGAGAAT
>Ga0136614_10001439_pt1 | contig 14038 bp, 11 predicted proteins | sample AntDrymUQ2792106_2_FD_106643 | JGI IMG/M metagenome (GOLD analysis project Ga0136614, IMG submission 106643) | Polar desert sand microbial communities from Dry Valleys, Antarctica - metaG UQ279 (21.06) | ecosystem: Environmental > Terrestrial > Soil > Desert | place: Antarctica: Dry Valley...
GTTAATAACGGTTAGTTTTGTAGAAATTTTGGATTTGATGCTCGATTTTATTGATTAGATGCTGAACGGCAGAACTTTCCGGCTGTTCAGACGAAAACCGCAAAAACCTCATTGGAAAATAAAAAGCCTTTGCCAGTTAGCTTCATCTGATTTTCGGTAAATTCAACTAAGCCCAAACTTTCCAAACGCTGTAAATCTTTAGCGTATTTTCGGGTTAGCTTAATTCCAAAACGCTTTTCATGTTCATCTAAATCAACGCCTTTCGTCAGCCTCAAACCTAAAAAAACGGATTCCGACGCGACATCAATTTTCTCTCGATAAACGATTGCTGAAGTTTCCTTTTTAATCAGCGAAACATATTTCGCCGTGTCACGCTCGTTAGCGTAACGCGCTGCTTCGCCGTCGAACGAATGCGCCGAACAGCCGAAACCGAAAACCGCGTCAAGAGTCCAATACTTCGAGTTATGACGCGACTCGTAATTCGGCTGGCAGAAATTTGAAATCTCGTATTGCCGGTAATTTTTCAAAGCGATTTTTTCGAGCATTAATTCATACATCGCGGCGGCAAGTTCTTCATCCGGCAACGGCTGGCGACCGCTGCGGATTTGCTCGGCAAGCGGCGTGGCTTCGTGAATTTCAAGCAGATAAAGCGAAAGATGTTCCGGCTGTAATTTTAACGCTTCGTCTAAATTTCTTTCCCAATCTTTCAAAGTCTGGCGCGGCAAACCGGCGATCAAATCGAAACTGACGTAATCGAAATCGGCTCGTCTCAGTAGCTCGATTGTTTCGCGCACGTCCAATGCGGTGTGTTTTCGTCCGAGCCGTCTTAGCTCCGTGTCGTCAAAAGTCTGCGCTCCGAAACTGGCGCGATTGACGCCTAAACTTTTATACGCTTTTAATGTTTCCAGCGTAACGGTCGCCGGATTCATCTCCATTGTAATTTCCGAATCTTCGGCGACGTAAAATTTCCTGCGGATGCTTTCTAAAATTTTTTCGAGTTGTTTCGGGCTTAGAAGTGATGGCGTTCCGCCGCCGAAGTAAATCGTGTCAATCGTTTCTCTTTCGGCGACATTTTCGATTTCCAGCGCCAGCGCCGTCACATAACCTTCGACGATTTCCGCCGATTTATAAACGTCCGTCGCAAAATCGCAATACGAACAGCGCGAGCGGCAAAATGGAACGTGCAAATAAATGCCCGCTTTGCTCATTTCAGATGTATCCGCCCGATTTATTCGCAGACGTTGTTTCGTTTCCATTTGGTGACCAATCGGCGATACAGACGAAAAGGAGTTTTGTTGGCAAATTGGCGATAATAATCGTTAAACTGCAGAGAAAAAAGGTAGCCGACGTGATTGTTAAACAGGCGTTCGGTCAAAGGCGGACTTTTGTGCAGTGGAAAATCATTAATTTCAATCGCAAATACAATGGTTGGTAAATTGTATGCGCGGAATTTTATCTGATTTTCCTCAAGATAACGAATGCAGTTGGCGATACCGTTATAAGTAATTTCCGCGTCGTGAAAAAGTATCGCGCCCGATTGGTCCAGAACATTCAAACAAAATTTGAAGTCGGAAAAAACGGCTTCGTCCGTGTGTTCGCCGTCAATAAAACAGAGTTGTATTTTGTCGGAAATTTCTGTCGGATTAATCCTGGAAGTTTCGCCGTCAATCGTTTTTATTTTATCAATCTGTTGGGGCGCGACTTCTTTGAGCAAGTTCATCATTCGCGCGGTCGAGTTGTTTAGATAAACATAATCTACGCCGCGCGAATCGGGTTGGGTATGCGGTCGCTTGTCAATCGAATAAATTTTCGAGCATTTCGCGTCCAAAAGATGCGGCTGGATACTTCCTCCGAGATAGGAGCCGATTTCCAGATAATTATAATTCGGTCTTAATTCGCGCGCCGCGAACTGGCACGCCAGCAGTGATTTTTTGTCTTCGTCAACCGATTGACTTGGAATTTTCTCAAAAAGTTTCAAGTCGAGATCGGCTATAAGTTGCTCGAAATTGCTCATTGTTATTCAGAAAAACTTTCTTTATAAGGCGCGGCAAAAATATTCTACTAAAAAACCCGGCTTTCAACTAGCGTCAGTTATTTTCAAGCTGCTTTTCAAGCGCGCTTTTCCATACATCTTCAAGTCCGGCAACGAGGGCGGAAACGATCTCCGAATCATTTCTTTTAATTCTCAGATTAGCGCCGCCGACCGTTCCGATAACGGCAAACGGGCAAGCGTATGCACCGGCGATTGTAAGAATTTTTTCAAGATTTTCCGCCGCAAAACTTATTACAATCCGCGACGGCGATTCGCCGAACAGCAACGCTTCATCCGACAAATCTTCATTTTTCAAATTAACTTCCGCGCCGACGGCTTTTCGGTTCAGAGAAGAAAAACAACTCTCGGCAATCGCCACCGCCAGACCGCCGTCCGATGCGTCGTGCGCCGAATTAAGCAGATAAAAATCAGCTAGTTTCAAACACGTTTCCTGAACTCGTTTCTCTGAACTTAAATCAATTGCGGGAACTTCCCCCGCTTCAATCAATTCGTCGGTTGAAAATCCGAGAACTGTTTGCGCGTATTCGCTCGCCGCCAAATCATCTTTCGTTTCGCCCAGCAGCGCGATTAAATCGCCGTCCGTTTTAAAGCCCTGCGTGATGATTTTACGCGTGTCCTCGATCAATCCGACCATTCCAATGGTCGGTGTCGGCAAAATTCCGCGCCCTTCCGTTTCATTGTAAAACGAAACATTGCCGGAGACGACCGGCGTTTCAAACGCTTCGCAAGCCTCGCGCATTCCGTCAATTACTTCGGAAAAACTCCACATCACTTCAGGACGTTCGGGCGAGGCGAAATTCAAACAATTCGTTACGGCAATCGGTTTCGCACCCACGCAGACGACGTTGCGGGCAGCTTCAGCAACATTTAATTTCGCGCCTTCTCGCGGGTTGACGGCGACGAAGCGCGCGTTACCGTCGAGACACATCGCAATAGCGCGGCGAGTTTCCTTGACGCGCACAACCGCCGCGTCCGCGCCCGGCAAAATCGCCGTGTTCGTCCGCACCATTTGATCGTATTGCCGGTAAACCCAACTTTTCGAGCAGATATTAGGCGAAGCAAGAAGCATTTTCAATGCAAGTCCCAAGTCCCAAGTCCCAAGTCTTAAGTCTAATACTCGACTTCCGGCTGACTTGGGACTTGGGACTTGGGACTTGGGACGATTATAGCGTGGTGCTTCGTCAGTCAATTTATCAACCGGCAAATCGGCTTCTAAATTTCCGTTATGAAAGATTTTCAAGCGATTTCCTTCGACGACTTTGCCGACAACAACCGCGTCCAAATCCCATTTGTTAAAAATCTCGACAATCTCTTTTTCGCGCCCACGATGCGCGACAATCAGCATTCGCTCCTGCGATTCGGACAAAAGCATTTCGTAGGCGGTCATTCCGGTTTCGCGCTGCGGCACAAGCGTCAAATCAATCTCCAAACCGGTTCCGGCACGCGCAGCCATTTCGACGCTTGAGGATGTTAAACCAGCCGCGCCCATATCTTGAATACCAGCAATCGCGCCCGAACGCATCGCTTCGAGACACGCTTCCAGCAAAAGTTTTTCTAAAAATGGGTCGCCGACCTGCACGGTCGGTCGTTTTTCCAGCGCTTCGTCGTCAAATTCGGCGCTCGCCATCGTTGCGCCGTGAATTCCGTCACGCCCGGTTTTCGCGCCGACATATAAAACCGGATTGCCGATGCCCGACGCTTTGCCGAAAAATATCTGGTCTTTGCGAACGATTCCCAAAGCAAAAGCGTTGACTAGCGGATTCAAGTTATAAGCCTGGTCGAAAACGACTTCGCCGCCGATGGTCGGCACGCCGAAACAATTGCCGTAATGCGCGATTCCTTCGACGCAGCCTTTCAAAATTGATTTGTTTCGGTTAGCGTGTTTTTCGTCGGTCAAAGGACCAAAGCGCAGAGAATTCATTGCTGCAATCGGACGCGCGCCCATTGTAAAAACGTCGCGCAGAATTCCGCCGACTCCGGTTGCCGCGCCCTGAAACGGTTCGATAAAGCTCGGATGATTGTGTGATTCGACTTTGAACGCCACGCACCAATCGTCGCCAATGTCCACCACGCCCGCGTTCTCGCCCGGCGGCACAATGACTCGCTCGCCGGTTGTCGGCAGCCGTTTCAAATGAACGCGCGAAGATTTATAGCTGCAATGCTCCGACCACATCACCGAAAAAACGCCGAGTTCGGTCAAATTCGGTTCGCGTTCTAAAATCAATTTGATTTTTTCATATTCGTCAGCGGTTAGGTTATGCTGCCGGACGATTTCAGGCGTGATTGGCGATTGGTTCATTATTAATTTCTCTGACAGTAAAATTAGGTTTAAAACGAAAAAGAGAGTTTATGCGGTTCGGACTCGTTTTTCAAATCCGTTGCGATAAACTCCCGTTTAATTTAGTGGTTTTGGTTTTCTTTTACTGCATCGCCGCCATTCCCATGGCTTCCCATTCTTCTTTTGCTGGTCCATAAACTCCGACAATCGGCACGCCAGCCTGACGCATTAAAACCGTAACTTGTCCGCGATGATGCGCCTGATGATTGATCAGCATACTCAAAGTCGTGCCGCGCGTCCAAGTCATTCCATACATTTCGTCTTCGATTTCCAAAGTTTCATCCGACCAGTTTTTAGTGATTTCCTCGCTGACCGATTGCGCCGCTCTTTTATATGTTTCGGCGATTTCCCCGGCACCCGCGGGCGGTTCTGTGTCTTCCGGCGGGCAATTAATCGTTAAACCGACTTTCATAAGCATTTCGCCCAATGTCAAAACAATATGCCACGCCAGAAAGCCGAGCGAACGCCCGTCTTCGGTTATTCTTTGATTTAGCGAATTATCGGTCAATTTATCAAAAAGCATAGCGGTTTGTTCCGCTTCATACGCCCAACTCTCTTGAAAATCTTTGATTTTACGAATCATAAATTTATCTCCTTTTGATTTGAATATGAAATGGTGTTGCAAGTATGAAACTAACACGACAAACTTTTCCAGTCAATATTTGAAACGGAAATTATTTGTTAAAAATTATTTTTCAGCAACGGGTTGAGCAATCAGTTTTTCGATCTCCGCCCGCAGAAATTCGGTTTTGAATTTTCCCTGTTTGATGTAAACGGTTTCGCTGCTCGCGTTAAAAAGAATGGTAAATGGCAAGCCGCCCTGCCAGTCTTTCGATACGACCGCGATTGCCGCGCCTTCGTCCGGCGTTTTCAAAAGATACGCGGGCACATTTGATTTCATTTCCGCCAAGAATTTCGGCACGTCGCCGTTTATTTCCGAAAGTTCATCAAGCGAAATTGTGATTAAATCTATTTTATCTTTATAATCCGCGCCGATTTTTACCAGATCGGGAAACTCCTCGCGGCACGGATCGCACCACGTCGCCCAGAAATTTATCAGCAGCGGCTTGCCGTTAGGCTTGATCAGAGTTTTTAATGCTTCCGCGTCAATCTGCGTGACTTTAGGTAAAGTTAAAGCGACATTCTTTGGCACGGCTTTGGCTTTTTTGGCGACAATTTTTGTTTTCCCTTTTCGGGTTTGTGCGAAAGAATTTTCTGCGGAAAGAAAAACGAAACAAAGTAGTATTGCCGAAACTCTAAAAAGATTTAACTGCGAAAAGACACGGAAAAACACGAAGATTTTTCGGCTGTTTTTTCGTTCCTCTTCGTGTTTTTTCGCGGTTGTAATCATTCTGCCGTTCTGTGGTGAAACTGTCATTGTGTTATTCTGTCACGCGTTTGATTGAGCAACCAAAAGCGTTCGCGGTGGTTTTGGCGACCGCTTTGCCGCTTAAATTTGACTCGACGGCATCCCGCAGATAATTGTCGGTGATTTTGTCTCCGTTACGGCTGTTGTCAATCGCGCCATGATAAACCAGCACGTTTTTCTCATTCAGATAAAAGATTTCGGGCGTGACGTTTGCGCCGAGTTTGTCAGCGATGACGTTGCCTTTGTCAACAAGGACGGTAAATTTATAATTTTCAGCGGCGTGCGCTTTAACTTTTTCCGGGCTTTCGGTCGAGTTTGAATTGATGCCGATGACGTTAATGCCTTTCGCCGCGTAATCTTCGGCGAGTTTGACGATGCGCTCGTTATAGCCTTTAACAACCGGACACTGAACGGACAAAAAAACGAGAATCGCGCCGTTTTTGCCTTTCAAATCGTTGAAAGATTTTGATACGCCGCTCGTATCCGTTAATGTAAAGTTTTCCATTGTCGCGCCAACGGCTAGACCGTCTTTGGCGCTGACATTATTGAAAGAAACCAACGCGGCAACCGCGAAGATCACCGCCGCCAAAAAACTTAATCTTTTCATTTCTGTAAAACTCCTTTTTGATTTTGTTAATTTTGTTAGATGCCGATTTTAACAATTTACTGCCTGCAATAACAAGTGGTACAAATTGACGGTTTTTACGTGAAAGCGACGAAATAAGTTTTTCCCAACCATTGCAAAAAGTTGGAATTGAAATTAACCGAAAAGGCGCGGCAGGCGATTGTTTAAGTTTTTCGGCAGCAGAATTTCCATCGCGTCGTCAACCGTGACGATGCCCGCGATTTCGCCTAAATCGTCAATTACGGGTAATGCCAGCAGATTGTATTCGGCGATTGTTTGCGCCGTTTCCTGCGCCGAATCTGATGGATGCGCCGCTTGAAACTGCTCGCGCATAATGGCTGACAAAAGAAAAGTCGGGTCGGCGAGAATTAAACTCCGCAGCGAAATCAACCCGACAAGTTTCCAGGAATTTTCTTCTTCGACAACATACAGGTAATAAATCATAGCGGGCGTCTCAGCCATTTCACGCAATCTAACAATCGCTTGAGCGACCGTGAGATTTTTCGGAAAGGCGACAAATTCCGTCGTCATCAAACCGCCCGCCGTGTCTTTGTCAAATGGTAAAAGCTCGGCGACATCGGCTTTTTCCTCGTCTTCCATCAAGTCGAAAAGTTCCTGCGCCTTTTCTTCGTCCATTTCGCCGAGCACGTCAACCGCGTCGTCCGGCGACATTTCTTCCAAAATATCGGCGGCGCGTTCCTCATCCATTTCTTCTAAAATTCGCGCCTGGTTTTCCGTGGACATTTCTTCGAGCGTGTCGGCGGCGATTTCATCGTCCAGATATTCGACGATTTCCGTGCGGTGAATCGGCGAGAGAGCTTCGACAAGCTGCGCGATTTCGACCGGGTGCAGCCGCGCTAATTTATCTTTTGAGGATTTTAACTGTACGGCGGCAGTCGCTTTGTCCGTCGCCAGGTAACCGACATCCGCCCAATCAATCACTTCGACCGCGCGCTTGGCAAAGTAAAATCCGTTCGGCATCAAGCGGCGCATAAATCCCTGGAAACTGACATCCGCGCCGCTGACGCGCCACTCGCCCGCGACCTCTATAATCTGCACGTCGTTGACGCGCACGACCCTTTTGCCATCAACGTCAATCAATTGATTGTCCAAAACATCTTTCGCCAGCAAAACTTCTCCTTTGCGGCGTGTGAACGGTTTCAAATCAATGATTTCCGAATTCATTCGGATGCCGCTTTCGTCGAGAGACGAAATTTTCGCTCGCGGCATAAAAAACAAACGCCTTCGGTAACGCGCCACGAGTCCGAGAACCGGCGGATAATCTTCCTCGCCGTAGCGCACGATGACATCTCTGACGACGGCGATTCGCTCACCTTCGGCATCGAAAATCGGACGCCCCAGAATTTGCGAAAGATAAAGCATAGCTTAAAGATAAATGAATTTTACAAAAGATAAAACAGCGGAAGGCAGGTGAAGAAAAGTTAGTCAACCAGACTGGTTATTATGTGACCAAAACAAAACTTAAAAGAAAAAACAACCATCAGAAAAAACATTCCGATTATCAAATAAACAGTTTTCTTTAAATAAAAAAACTAATTCCGTTGCCTTTTTATAAAATAAACTAAACAAATGACTTTTCAACAATTGTCGAAAAATAACACATGCAAAAAAATGTTTAAATAAGTTAAAAGTTTTCTGGAATTCAAGCGGCTTTAAGCTTTTTTATAAAGTAACGCGTAACGGTTCAGCGCGAACATCCCAAAGCAATCCAATTTCAATACTTTCGCTGCGATAGAAATTTCAAGGGAATTTCCCGCCGCCGAAATTTTCCGGAAAACATAACGATGAAAAAAGTTTTTTACAGTATATCTATCCTTTGCCTTCTCACCGCCGCTGCCGCCGCTCAAACCAGTTCGAGAGTTTTTGACAATTTTGATACCGTGCGCGGCGTCAAAATTGTTACGCCGACAATTGCCCCGATAATTGAAACTAAGGATAAAAAGTTAATCAAAAAAACAGCACAAGTTACGCCAAAAGGCATGAACGCTTCGGACGGCTTGAGTTTAAAACAACCTGTCAGCTACTTAAGACTCACGATGATAGCGGGAAACTCGATGGGTGCCTTCACCACAGGCGACGCGACGATTGACTCTTACATAACTGTATCGTCTGCCAGATACAGAATTGACCCGCTCCTTATTTACGCGCAGATGCACCAGGAATCAGGCTTTAAATTAAAAGCGACATCTTACAAAGGAGCGCGGGGGCTGATGCAATTGATGCCCGGCACTGCGATTCGCTTTGGAGTGACTGACATCTACAATCCGAAACAAAATATTGAGGCAGGAATCAGATATATGCGCTGGCTGCTCGATAAATTCGGCGGCAACGTCACGTTGGCGCTCGCCGGTTACAACGCGGGCGAAGGCGCGGTGATGAAATACGGCAATCAAATTCCGCCGTATCGTGAAACGCAGGAATACGTCCGCCGTATCGGAGCCAGATACAATTCGATTACCAGCCCGAATCTGGCGAAAATAGTCCGCAAGGTAAGCGATCAGCAAGCGGTTAAGTTGGAGAAAAAAGAAGCCGCGCCGCTGACGATTTTAGAAAGCAACGCGCTGGCAATTCGCACGGCTGATGGAAAAATGCGCCTTGTTAATCAATAAAACTCTAAAACTTCTCTCTACTCCTCTGGTCTGAAAAAGACTTGCGGCTGGAAATTTTCCAGCCGCGTTTTTTTGTGCGAAATTATATGATGCTGTATGATTGCAGTAAAAAGTTTTCGGTTTAGAAAATAAAACCTGACAATTATTTATATGTTTTGTATTAAGTGCGGCGCGAAAAATTCAGCAGAAGCGATTTACTGTCAGAAATGCGGCGCGCTGCTCGAAGCCGAAACAGAGACGCGCATTGTCCGTCAGGCAAAGACCGAACCCGATGTTACAGAAGACGCCGAGACGCAAATTTTTTCGATTAGTCCGACTTTGATGTTCGTCAAAATCGGTTACGGTTTGGCGATACTCGGCGCATTATTGTTGGTTGCTTTATTGAATGTTTTAAGCCAGTTGATGAACGTGAGCATTCCTGCCTGGTTTTCGGTTTTGGCGGGACTTTTTTTGCTTTTGATTCCGGCGTTCTATCATTTGAAGCATAAAATCGTGCGTTACACTCTAACCGATTCTAAAATTGAGATTGACGAAGGTTTGATTTCCAAAACCAACAGAAACGTGCCGCTTCGCACGATACAGGACGTGACAGTTTCGGCGACCGTTGCGCAGAGAATGCTCGGCTTCGGCAACCTGATAATCGAAAACGCGGGCGAAACCGAAAGCCGAATCGTTTTAAAGAACATTAATTCACCGAAAAAATACGCGGACATTTTACTCAAACAAATGAGGACATTAAACAAGTAAACAGAAGACATCAGGCAAAATTCTGCCATTGATTTCGGGTCGCCGGCTGTGTATTCCTTTCAGCTTAACTTTATTATTTTGCTATGAAAACTATTTTTGTAACCGGCGGCGCGGGCTTTATCGGCTCAGCTTTTATCCGCCTTGTTCTGGAAGAAACCGCGGACGTTGGAATCGTAAATTTCGACGCGCTGACCTACGCGGGGAACCCGGAAAATCTAAATGGCTTGGATGAAAATCGCCACCGATTTGTCAAAGGCGACATTTGTCGCAAGGAAGAAGTTTTCGCCGCCTTGCCCGCCGACGCGGACGCGATTTTTAATTTTGCCGCCGAATCGCACGTTGACCGTTCAATCGCTTCGGCAAGCGAATTTGTTTTAACGAACGTGCTTGGAACGCAAGTTTTGCTTGACGCGGCGAGGGCGAAAAACGTCAGGCGATTTGTGCAGATTTCGACCGATGAAGTGCAGGGAAGTCTGCCGGATAACAGCGATTTGTTCTTTACGGAAAACTCGCCGATTCAACCGAATTCGCCTTACGCCGCATCAAAAGCCGCCGCCGAACATTTCGTGCGCGCCGCATTTGAAACCTTCGGCGTTGATACTATTACGACTCGCTGCGGAAATAACTACGGGCAGCGCCAGTTTCCCGAAAAACTCATTCCTTTAATGATTAGCAACGCGATGAATGACGAGCCGCTTCCAGTCTATGGTGACGGAAAAAACGTGCGCGATTGGATTTTCGTCGAAGACCACGTCCGCGCCATCTGGCTTGCCTTTCAGAAGGGAAGAGCGGGCGAAAGTTATAACATCGGCGCGAGAAACGAGCGGCAGAATATAGAAGTCGTCAAAGCCGTTCTCGACGCGCTCGGCAAACCGCACAGTTTGATAAAATTCGTTACCGACCGGCTCGGACACGACCGCCGCTATGCGATTGACGCCACCAAAGTCGAAACGGAACTCGGCTGGACGCCGGAGACGACTTGGGAAGAAGGCTTACAGAAAACTATTCGCTGGTATCAGGAAAATCAGGATTGGGTTAACCGCATCAGAAACGGAGCTTATCGAGAATATTATAAAAATTTTTACGGTATGGAAATCGGAACTTGATTTATTTGGCTGTTAATTATGAAAATTCTCATTACCGGCGCAAACGGAATGGTGGCAAAAGCAACAATTGATTATTGCCGCTCGATCGGCGATGAAGTTATCGCGGTAACGCGGCAGCAACTCGACATTTCCAATGAACAAGCAGTCTTTGAATTGTTTGAAAGAGAAAATCCCGAAGCGGTTCTAAATTGCGCGGCATATACGGATGTTGACGGCGCGGAAACTAATCGGGAAATTTGTTACCGGGCAAATTCGCTCGGCGTCGAAAATCTCGCGCTCGCCGCAAAAAGAATTGACGGCGCTTTCGTTACAATTTCCACCGATTACGTTTTCGACGGCTCAAAGACTGATTTTTATACGCAGCGCGACACGCCAAACCCGCTCGGCGTTTACGCTGAATCGAAACTCGAAGGCGAAATCCGGGCACGAAACGCTTATGCGCGTTCAATCATCGTCCGGTCAGGGTGGATTTACGGCACCGGCGGCACGAATTTTCTGAGCGTGATGCCGCGTCTTCTCGCCGACGGCAAAACGATTAAGACGATTTCCGATTCTTTCGGGACTCCGACTTACGCCAAAGATTTAGCGCAAAGACTGCGCGAGTTGGCGCAACTTGATTTGCCGGGCGTCTATCACGTCACAAACGCCGGCACAGGCACCACTTACGACGGTTTCGCGCGAAAGATTTGCGAGATTAAAGGTTATAACGAGAGTTTGTTAGAAAGCGTTTCGGTAAACGATTTACGGCGTCCCGCGCCGCGTCCGGTCAGCTCAAAACTGGCTTGCTTATTCAGCGAACGATTCGGACTTGCGCCATTACCGAATTGGGAGCAGGCAGTTGCAAAATTTATAAATAAAACAATTTAAGGTAAATCGAAAAAAGCGTCGTTGCTAAAAATTAATTTTTGGCAACGACGCTTTTTTTGTTTAGTTTTTAGCTTTTACCTTCTTTTTCTTTATCCGTTGTGAAAACAACGTCGTCTTCGAGCCACGGCGTATCATCGCCCATATCTTCTTTGCTCGTCGTATAATAACTCGAAGCGTAGCCGTAACCGTAACCGTAATAGCCGTATTCGACCGAACCAGATTTAATACCGTTCAAAACCACGCCGTAGATACGCGCTCCGATGCTGCCTAACTTTTGTTTGAAACGGCGCGTCAGGTAAATCGAACTTTTACCTGCCAATGCTACTAGAACAACGCCGTCAACAATCACCGAGAGAACTGCCGCGTCGGTAAAAAAGACAGACGGCGGCGAGTCAATAATGATGTGCTTGAAGTTGCCCTTTAAGAATTGCAGAAGATTTTTCATCTCGTTTGAACTCAACAGTTCCGCCGGGTTCGGCGGAATCGGACCGCTGGTGATAATTTTTAAATTCGGCAGATTCTCACAGGTTTGCAGCAGACCGTCGGGCTTTTTGTCGCCTGAAAGATAACTGGTAACGCCATGGACGTTCGCCACGCCGAAATGTTTATGAAGCCGCGGGCGGCGCAGATCGCAGTCAATAATGACTACATCGGCGCCCGATTGAGCGAGCGTAATCGCGGTGTTAATCGCGGTCGTTGTTTTGCCTTCGGCGGGTTGCGTAGAAGTGATCAGAATCGTCTGCGGCGGTTTTCCGGCTGATGAAAATAAAAGCGATGTGCGCAAATGGCGATAGGCTTCCGCCATCGCCGAGCGATTATCTCCAAGCGAAATCAAAGCTTTCGAAGCAGCTTCGCCATCGCCATTTCTGACGGATATCGGGTTAAGAATGCCTTTGCGTCGTTCCGAAACAACGCTCGTGTGAGGGATTAATGCCAGCGTCGGCAAACCGAGATGTCGGCTGACGTCGTCTGACGATTTAACCGAATCGTCAAGGTAATCGAGCAGAAATGCCAGACCGATGCCTGCCGCCAGCGAAAGTAAAAAAGCAATAAAGATATTTCTGTTTCTGTTGGGACCAATCGGCGCGGTTGGAGTAACGGCGTGACTGGTAATTGAAATGTTATCGGGTTGGCTGCTGCTGATGGTTAATTCCAATTGTTTTTGAGTTTGAAAGTAATTATCGAGCAGCTCGCGTTTAGTTTCGATTTCTCTTTTGAGCGTCGTCAGGCGGGTTGCCGCTTGTCCCTGTATGTTGGCGGACGACATCTCTTTCAGATATGTGGCGCGAAGCTGGTTTTCGCGGTTCTGCGCCGATTCAAGCTGCGAGCGCAAACCGACGATTGCCCCGCTGATCGCGCCTTTTTCGATGTTCTTCTGGTCACGCTCGATAATTTGCGTAACTTCTTTTTCGGTTTTTTCCTTGGTTTCCTTCAGCTTAGCAATCTGCTCGTCTTTCTCTTTGACCGCAAAATACTCGGGCGTATATTTCACTGACAGTTGCGCTCTTTCGGTTTCCGCCGCGCTGATTTGTTTATCAATATCCCGAATCGTATCCTGCAATTTAGCCTTGCGCTCGGTATTGATGCGAACCGTCTCCTGATAAATCCGGCTGTCGGTCAAATCGGGAATGCTCGTGCCTTCGCCGCGCGAGTTGGCGCGAATAGCGGTGTTGTAACGGGCTTCGATTTTGCGCCGGTCGTCAATCGCCGCCATCCATTGATTGCTCAGATTTTGCAAAATGCCGGCTAATAATTCATCGCCTTTATCCTGAAGCGGCAGATTGCTCGAACGCATAAAATTGATGAGCTCGACTTCCTGACCGGCAATCGTGCCTTTTAGCTCTTCAATTGATTTGGTTAAATCATCAAGCGATTTTTTGCCGCCTTCGGTTTCGCGTTCGATATCCTGCCGGATAAACACTTCGCCGACCATATCGGCGGTTTTCGATGCCAGTACGGGATTGGTGCTTTGTACAAAGATATTAACCAAATTTGTTCTTTCCGTCGGAACGACCCTCAGACCGCCGAGCAAAATTCCGGCATAGCGATCCGCCCGCTGTTGTTCTTCTGGCGTGAGTGTAATTTGTCCGCTGCGCTGGTCGGCATTGGTTTCGGTTAAAACCGGCAGCGAAGATTCTTTATTTTGACCCGCTTTTTCGCTCGTGAACATCGAGCGAATGGTTGAAAGAAACCCGCGGCTTTGATCGTTGAACAAATTCGGGTCGCGGTGCAGATTTAAATTGATGACGACTTCGCGCATCAAGTCCGGGTTCTGAAGAAGTTTTAATTGCGTATTATAATAA
>Ga0136614_10001440_pt1 | contig 14032 bp, 10 predicted proteins | sample AntDrymUQ2792106_2_FD_106643 | JGI IMG/M metagenome (GOLD analysis project Ga0136614, IMG submission 106643) | Polar desert sand microbial communities from Dry Valleys, Antarctica - metaG UQ279 (21.06) | ecosystem: Environmental > Terrestrial > Soil > Desert | place: Antarctica: Dry Valley...
CACGTCGACCAGGAAGGCGAGCGGCTCGATGATCCCGGCCGTCACCCCAGCCGCGTAGCGTACCCGGCTGCGCTCGGTGTCGTCGGCATTGATCTCGACACCCGCCGCCAGATGGAAATCGAAGCGCCCGTACTCTTGGGCTACGGAGAAGAACGGCGTCAAGGTGGTATCGCCCAATCCCTGAAAGTCGGCCTCATCGCCCGTCGGCAGACGCAGATTGAGCCCCGAGGCGAGGTTCAATCCGTCCCTGCTGAAGAGGTGATACTTGGTCCGTAGCTGCAAGTCCCCGACCCCGGTCTTACTGTCGTCTATGGAGCGCCGCTCCTCCGTTACACCCTCGTCGAAGATGTGGGTGCCGGTACCGCTTTCATTGTTCAGCACGGCGCGTGCGTCCACCTCCAAGGAGGTGTGGATGATCGGGAGGAGGATGTTGACGTCCCAGTCGTCTGTGATCCCGAGACTCGAGGTCGAACTGGTCGAAGAACAGGTCGGCCGTGTCAATCTCGAACGAGGGGCTATCTGGACTCGGAGGCCCACAACAGTCGTTGTGTTCCAGGCCCCGAAAGGCGAGCCCGTCCAGGTCGTCACCGTCCAGCTCGTCGAAGTTGATGTACAAATACGCGATGCCGATGTCGAGCTTGCCCCGCCCGAGCGTCTGGGGCCGCTCGACGTAGACCGGGCCGAGGGAGCCGGAGGAACGCTCGAAGGCCTGCAGGTCCGGATTATAACGATAGCTGAGACCGGGTACCGTCGAGATTGCCGGAAAGTCCGCCGTGGCCGGCGCGAGGGTTTGCACCAACAGTCCGAGTGTCGCGAGGCTGTCGCTGGTGAAATGGGCGGTGTGAGAGGCCGTGGGCGCAGCCCCCGGAACGGTTGGCGGCACCGTTTGCTCAGTAAGCGTGATCCCCCGCTCGCCGTACAGGAAATTGAGCTGATCGGCGAAGCTCGAAGCGGCACGAGCCTCATCTCCGAGCGTACACACCAACGCCCCCAAGATCCCCATCGCGATTCGCTGCGCCTTCATTGTGATGCCCCCCTTTAGCTTCGAACCAGCCCCCGGCGACCTCAATCGGAACGCGGCGACAACCTGCGCATGGCCGGTGGCGGGCTATGATTGTTTCGCAACACGCTATCGCGTGCGCTTGCACCCACCTCTCTGATACTAGACAGCGAGCCCTCGTAAGTCAATCATATTAGACAGATCCTCCAGATTCTCACGAGCTTCTAGCGTGTTGTACTAGCGCAACGACATAGTGGTCGGCCTTTCAGAAAGCCCTGGGCCCGCGGGTGTCATGTCATCTGCGCCGCGTAAGGCGCCCGCTCGCCTGCTTGTCGAGCCAAAGCTCCTTGAGGCCGGGTTGGGGGAGGGTCTTCCCGTCGATCGTGTCCTCGCGCCGGAAGGTGACTCGCGCTGAATTGGCATCGACGCGGATCGTCAGGTCTTTGACTTCGACGCGGAAATCGTCGTATTCGGCCAATGTCCCCCGCAGTTGGGGGGCGCGCTCGGGCGTGACCTCGCCCAACTGGATCAGGAGATCGACATCCTTGCTCTCCCAGGCACGCCGGTAGAGCGCCAGCCAGTCACGCACCTCCGACTCCGCCAGTGCGGTCTTGGTCTCTTTGGGCTTGACCTCGATCGTCCAATCGCGCGGCGCACTCTTCAGGCCCTCCGGGCTCACCGCGGCGACCGTGAGCTTGTGGGTCCCTGCGGGCAGTGGCGGCAGGCGAAACTGCCCGGTCGTCGTGCTGCGGCTCGGGCCGGTGTCGATTCGCCATTCGTAAGTGACGGTGCCCTGGCGCGCATCCCCGGCCAGGTTCGCCACCGCGCTGAAGTCCAACGCGCCCTCGGTCTCGGCGGTGATGCGCTCGCCCGCCGGCTGCACCGCCGTGATCGAGGGCGGGCTCGCGGGCTCCGCGATCGCGACCGTCCAACGCTGCGTTGCGGTCTGGCCCGATTTATCGCTCACCTTGACCTCGACCCGGTGCTGTCCCGCGGGGACCTTCTCGTCCATCTCAAAGGCGCTTCCCTTCGCGCGCGGCCGCCCATCCAGCAGCCAACTATAGGCGAGCGGATCGCCGCCGTCGGCGTCCGTGGCCTCTACGGTAAACCTCTGGGCAGTGCCCCTCGCGACTTCTATGCGCGTGTCGGTCGGCTTGAACGCGACGATCGTCGGGGGGCGGTTGGCCGGATTGACCCGGATCCGCCAGAGGTGCTCCAGGGGAGGGCCCGCGCCACCGGACACGACGACGCGCAGCTCCTTGGTGCGGCTGGCCGAGGCGGGGGCCTTGTAGGTCCACCCGCTACCTGTCGCCTGCTTCTTCCCATCCAACTGCCAGACATATTCCAGCGCGGCGGGATCCCCACCCGCGACCTCGATCGAGAAGGTCTGGTTCTGGCCCTCGGTGAGGACCAGCTCCTGGCCCGGAGCGACCTTGGGGCTCGCCGCGCGGATCGCGAGCGGGGGTAGCGACGGCGGCGCCTCCACGGCGACCTCCCAACTGCGTCGTTCCGATAGTCCGGCCCGATCGATGGCGGCCACCTCCACCCGTTGACGCGCGCCCGGGGTGCCCGACTTGATCTCGAAGCGCTCCCCCTTGGCCATCGGCGCCCCGTCGACGTTCCAGACATAGGCGAGGGCATCATCGCGATCGGGGTCCTCCCCCTGGACCGAAAAGCGGACCGTTTCTCCCGGTTTCACGGTCAAGGTCTGCGTGGTCGGCATCGCCGCCACGAGGTGCGGCGGCCGGTTGGTGTCCAGGACCTTAACCCGCCAACGGATCTCGGCCTTGACTGCGTCTGCATCGCTGACGACGACTTTGATTTCCTTGAGACGTTCGCCGGCGGCGTCGAAGTCGGGCGTATACGCCCAGGTCGCCTCCTCGCCTTGCCGTGCGGTACCCTGGGGCGCGTCGTCCAGGAACCAGGTATAGCGCAACGGTCTCGAGACCTCACCCTGGACGTCGATCGCAAAGGTCTGGGACGCACCCTCGGCCAGCGCGATCGGCGCGCCGGCATCGGGGTTTGGCGTCAGCCTGAGTGGTTCCGGCGCCGGTGGAGTCGGCTCGACTCCCGGCGGCGCCGTCGCCTCCGGGACCACGGGTTTCGCGGGTACCGCTGGTGTGGGCTCCCGCTCCGCCCGCATCAAGTAGAACGCGACGCCGGCCGCGAGCGCGCCGAGCCCTAGGAAGGGCAGCACCTTGGCCCAAGGCAGCGCGAGGCGTGGCTCGCGGCTGCGTCGGGCGGCGGCCTGCAGCCGGGCCTCGAAGCGTGATGCCGCCTTCTCGAAGCTGGTTCGGGCCTCCGCGTAGTTCGCCGTTTCGAACAGGCGATGCCCACGTGCCAAGGCGCCATTGGCGCGCGCCATGCGCCAACCACCCGCAGCGCCGATGTCCCGCTGCAGGCGCAGCGCTTGGGCCCGTGCCTGGACCGCGCCCTCCCGTGCCTGATGGACGATCGCCTCCTCGCGCAGCTCCCGGAATCGGGTGGCGATCTTGTCGAATCCCGCTTGGGCGTCCTCCCAGCGCTCGCGGCCCAGCGCCGTCTGGGCCTCCGCGAACAGGGCCTCGGCTTGCTCGATGCGCGCGGCGAAGGTCTTCGGAGCGGCGGCTTGCTGCAAAGCGGCCCGCGCCGCCCGGGCGCCCTCCAGAGCGGCCTCCGCCGCCGCACGCGCCCGGGCGCGTTCCGCCTCCTCCCGGGCCTCCAGGTACAGGCGCTGGGCCTCGGCGTAGCGGCGCCGGGCATCCTCCCAATGCCGGTTTTGAAGATCACGGGTCGCTTCCTGATGCGCGGCTGTGGCCTGGATGAAGCGTGCCTGCGCGAACTGTGGGGCCCCTGCAGCGCGCGCAGCGCTCTCGGATTGCTCCGCTTGCGTTCGGGCCTCCCCCGCCTGTTGCTCGTCCCGGGCAGCCTCGGCCGCGGCACCGGCCTCGGTGTAGGCGCGTAGGGCCCATTCGTAGAGGCCGATGGCCTCGGCGTAGCGTTGCTTCTGCCAGGCGCGCTCGGCTTCTTGTGCCGATTGGTCGGCACGCGCCCAGGCGTTTCCCGCCCAGGCCCGCAACGCGGCTCCTTGGGTTCGCGCCACAGCGAGTCGTTCCCGCGCGCCTCCGGCCTGTTCCTGCGCCAGCAGTCCTTGGGCATCCTCCTCCAGTCGCGACCAACGCTCCGCGGCCTCTGCGTAAGCCTCCGCGGCGGCGACGTATGCACCGGCCTTTTCCTCGGCAACCGCCCGCGCCAGCCGGTCCAGCGCCTTCGCGAAGTCTTTCGGAAAACGCTCCCCGGCTTGCACCGCCCGCGCCCGAGCCTCCTCAGCGCGCCGCCGTTGCCAGGACGCCGAGGCCTGCTGGAAGCGTCCCCGGGCCGTCGCATACGCCGCCGCTGCTGGCTCGAACGCTTGCGCGGTGAGGTGGGCATCTCCCTGACGCTGCGCCTCCTGCCCTTGCCGATACGCCGCCTCCTCGGCCGCGCCGGCCAGGGACAAGAGCGCCCGACGGACCGCGTCCGCTTCGGCCCCGGGCCGCGAGCGCCGCCTGTCGCTGCCGCGCCCGCTGTGCTTGCTGTCGTGCCCCGGCATATTGTTCGACTGCCGCCAGATAGAGGTCGCGCGCCGCCGCGAAGTCGCCCTGCCCGATCGACGTGTCCCCACGCCGCTCGGCCCGCACCGCCTCCCAGAAGGCCTCCGCCGCATGCTCCTCGACGCCTTCCCGGACCGCGACCTCGCGCGCTTCTCGCGCCTTGATCGCTGCCGCTTTGGCCTCGGTCTCCAGTAGAGAGCGATGGGCCAGCCCCTGGGCGTCCTCGAAACGGCTGCGCGCCTCCCCGTACAGGTCCCCTGCTTCGCGATACGATTGGTTTTCCCACAACGCGTCGGCCTTTGCCTGTAACATCAGGCCGTTGCGATAGACCGTCTGGGCGCGTTCCGTGGCGCCGTAACGGTCGGCCTCGACCTTGGCGGCCGCCGTCTGGGCACGCGCCTGACCGGCCTGTCGCTGCAAGCCTTCGCGCGCTGCCTGCTCGGACGCCTCCTTGAAACCTGCGATCGCTTCTTCCAGGCTCTGGCATGCCGGCCCGTACTGATCGCCCTTCGTTTGCGCATGGGCGAGATCTTCCGCGGCGCACGCGGCCGTAAAGAGGTCCGGGACCAGCTCCGCCGCACCCTGGCGAAAGGCCAGGTCCTTGTGTTCCGCCACTTGCCCCTCCAAGCGCCGGATTTCCTGGCGCCGCCGCTGTTCGCTGAGCCCCCGGATCTTGTCCTCCCGGACCGCCGCGGCGACCTCGGTCGGTTCGCCGGGCATGCCCGCGGCAGGGCCACGGCCCGGGCCCGGTGCGGGGACCGCGCCCGGCGTGGCCTCGCCCAGCTCGAAGGAACAGACATCGATGTCCACTATCAGCTCCGCCATCGTCCGGTAGCGTTGCGAGCGGTCCTTGCGGATGGCCTTGCTTACCAGCGCCGCAAACGACGGGAGGGTCCCGGGCGGGAAGCCGAAATCGTATTCCTCGGGGGATGCGACCCGGGCGAAGACCGGATACTCGGCGAGGTCCGCGAACGGGTGGCTGCCCAAGAGCGCTTCATACATCACCATCCCGAGCGCGTAGATGTCCGCGCTGCCGTCCAGCGCTTCATGCCGGAGCTGCTCCGGCGGGGCGTAGCGCAGGGTCCCGAGCATGGTGCCTACCCTGGTCATATCGATTTCGCCGAGGTCCTTGGCGATCCCGAAGTCCATGACGACGACCCGCTGCGAGCCCTCCTCGATCATGATGTTGGTCGGTTTGATATCCCGGTGAATGACCGGCGGGTTGTAGTGGTGAGCAAAATTGAGCGCGGCGGCCACCTGTTTGGTGATGGCGAGGACCTGCGCAATACCCAGGGGCCCGGACTCGCGCAGGTGGTCGCGCAGGGTCTGTCCCTCGATGTACTCCATCACGAAGTAGTAGAACTTCAGTTCCTCGTCCCGCTCGATGTCCATCACCCGCACGATGTTGGGGTGGTTCAGGCGCGCAAGGACCCGGGCCTCGCGGTAGAAGCGCTTGACCAGGTCCGGGTCGTCCCCGAAGTGGGTGGACATCACCTTCAGGGCAGAGACGTTTTCGAGCGCGGTGTGGCGGACCTTGTACACCACACCCATGCCGCCCTCTCCGAGTTGGCTCAGCACCTCGTACTTCTTAGAGATGATCATGGCTTAGAGATGATCATGGCTTAGAGATGATCATGGCTTCGAGATGATCATGGCTTGCCTGGGCAGCGTCTGACTCGCAGGGTGTCCTCACCGGCTCGGGCCGTTCCGGGGGCGCCGGCTCAAGGGATTGGGTATTTATAGGAAATTGAACGCACCTTGGCAATCCGGCACCGGAGAGTGTGGCCGGTGTCGATCCCGGCGCCGAGCCGGTATCAGCGATGCACTATGGTGGAGCTCCGGGTGGATCGAGAGTGGCGCAATGCGGGAACCGCCCTCCCTGCCTTCGCCCGGCGCCCCTCCCGTCCGCCACCGCCGCCGCTCCGCCCCTTCCAGCGGATGTCCGCAGACAGCACTCGCAACTGCCTAGAGGCTCCGCAGGCGGATGCCGGTCGCGCGCGGGTTCGGCGTGATCGGCTTCGGTGAGGTCCTCTTCGCGCGTCCTTGATCAGCAACGTATCCGAAGCGGATCGAGGGGCGAGGGCTCGAAACGAACCGCTGGTACGAGCTGCGGGCTTGGGGCGTCCTTCGCGTGGACCAGGATCGCCCGGACCCGGCCTGCTCGGCCACCGGCACGGGGAGGCGTCCGTTGCCGGTCTCCCGACCCTGGTAGCGCTGTCCGGCCGAGTGGGGCGCGCGGCGCTTTGCTCCGGTTTTCGAGGCGCCGGTCTTCGGGTATGCCGGCGTTCCTGATCAATTGGTCGATTTCGTCCGCAGACCAGTAAGGTGGTCGCGGTCAGGGCACAGCGTCCGATCAATCCCTCGCGCACCACCCAGGCGGCCAGTTAAGGGCTTGGCGCGCCACCCGATCCCGGTCATGGTCCTCGCGAGAGTCGGGGTCGACGTCCGCGGCACCGTCCCGCCCGTGTTGTTCTTCACCGGCCGGAAGAGCGTGGCGGCCGTCTCACCGCCATGCCCCGCGGTCTCAAGGTAGTCGATGACGAGCTCCGCCGTACCGGGATGCAGCGGCAGGTAGCGCACCTTGCCGCCTTTGCCGTGCAGCGAGGGTTATTTTCAGACGGTTGGTCGGTGTTCCCGCTCGCATCGTCGAGCTTGGTGCGGACTTTATAGCCTTCAGTAGGGTTAGAGGCTTTAGTGCCGACCCTCTCATTATTAAGCTTGTAGCGCCTCTTTGAAAAGCCGAAGGAGGAGGATCGACAATCAGTGTGCGCAGCCTTTCGGAAAAAGGAACATCAAAAAACAAAGGGTCCTTAAATACACTGGTTAGAATCTGTGGGTGCTCGGAGGCCCATCTTATACCCTATCCGATAGAAGAGTCAGCCAAGGAAATAGGTAGACCAAAAAGAGCTACTGTGGGTTCAGACGCAATGAGTGGGACAATGAGTGCGAAACCAGTCAGTAAGATTGCTACGACGTATAGTGTGACTCGAAGCATGGAGTGAATTGTTATTATATGTCCATATAGCTTCTCATACTTTTGTTTGTCGTCAAGCCAGATATCCACAAAGTGGTCCTTGGTGAGTTTAATACCGGTGATTAAGGCCCCCAGATCGTCCTCATCCCATTCCCATGGCCGTTTCATATCTACGCTGCCTCTTTAAAGTTGAGTGTAGTGCCGATCATATCCTCTAGTGACAAGCTGTCAACCTATCGCCCTTCTCTTTCAGCCCCGCTGCTGGGGTGGCTGGGCACGCCCCCAAAAACAAGCAACCAAAAACCGGGAGCTCTCGCGAACCCCCGTCGCTCTCTCTGACCTTCTCATTCCCTTCTCGAAGACAGACTGAGACCCTGCTTCCAGATCAATCGAAATGATGGCCAACCACCTCCCGAAGGTCCGTAGCCACCCCGTCACCGGGATCGGCCACTACAGCGTATTGCGATAGGGCATTCAATGTCCTATCCTTAAGGGGATCGTATAGTACGTCTACGCAGGAGGTCAGTATGTTGGCAGCTCTTAGAACCTTCCGTTCCAACGCAGTGCCATGCTTGTGTCTCGTTGCTCTGTGCGCAACAACTTTGCCAGCGGCCGGCCAGGCTTCTCGCAGCGAACCCGCTCCAGGCTCGTCCGCTGTGTTGGCAGAAGGGCATGAGCTGCGTGAAGGCCTCACCTCCCTGTCCACAGTTCCAAACGGCATCTTTGGCTCATACGAGCATGAAGGAGAGATCCTGCATTTCGAAACGAGGCGCGGGCCTCGCACGCCAAGCGTCCTCCGAAAGAGCGATCCGAGGACTCCTAAGTTCGAAATCGATGTGCAATTCATGAACGGGAACGGGCAGCCGTTTTTGATTCAGATCGGAGGTCATGCCCCGATCGATGAGACATGGGTGGCAAGTACCGAGGGAGTCACAGACGATGCTGGTCCGAAGCGTAAGCGTGAGTTCGTGTTAGCGGCGAAAGCCATCGAAAGCTTGGCAAAAGTAAAGTTCACCCGACGATTTCACCCCGAGTATCGCACCCTTTTACACTTGGCTCCGCTTGTTGCGTCAGCACGGGTCATCGACAAAATTGAGGAGGGCGGGGACCAAGAGATATCTTCTCCGAAGCTGCTTGCTAGCAGCCCTTATCGGCACAAGGTCGAAATTCACGACCAGTCCTGCTGCTTTGGACTCGGGCGTCACGGTGCTACGATTGGAAAGCTTATATCCAGCAGCGGCGTGACGACCACAGCCGTTATCACGTGCAATCACGGAACCTGCGCGCACCAAATGCCTCACAAGTGCAGTTGGACGAGCCCTGCGAATCGCAACAATCACGTTCACAACCATGCTTCGTGTTCTACTCCTTACAACGCAACATCCGTATATGGCCACAACTCCAACGACGATACGGACCACCAGTATAGGGAGGTACGGGAGAATTTCCACCCAAGTCCCACAGGAGGAACGTGCAACAACAGTAGTAGCAATAACCATCCAACGAACTGTTATTGACCCCTGCGGATGGGGGCTGTGCCGCTCGGCGGTGTATTATCGGCCTCTATATACCCTCTGCCGGCTGGAGAGTCACCCCGCTAAACGCCTTACTCGGCGCTCCGTCGATCATGAGCTTGAGGTAGATGTGGTTGACAAAGGGCTTCTCGTTCGATTTCCCAGGTGTTAATCCAGGCGAAACGGCCTTCATGATGTTTCAATCGCGTGATGTTGACCATCAAACAATTCTCTTTCAAATCAATGGAGTCGATGTGTTGGCGGGTTACCAGCAAGCCCTGCTAGAGGTGTATGGAACGGCAACATCCTACTCATAGAACCCCATCACCAATTGAGAGCGACAGGTAACGTACTGCACTCGGATCTTGCAATTCAAGTGGTGGGGGCGGTGACGACATCGATGACTTCATCATAGATAACGTGGTCATCCTGTATAAAATTCGTGACTTTTCCTGGACGCTCCCCGCGGCCACGGGCGATTTCGCGGCCTTCGTCAAGACGGAGCTCCTGCCCTCAATCAGGAGCGTGAACGGATCCGGCGCCACGGCGGACCCCGCCGACCGGCACAACGAATACGTGCTCCCCACGGTGTCCCAGCTGGCCTCGTGGCGCGCCGTCTTCCAGAGCCTCCTCGTCGGCGCCTGGGGCCCAGCACACCTCCAGGCCCGGATGATCAGTTCCACCTACAACGTGGTCCAGTTCCTCGACACTCCCACGGGCCGGACCTACTACGTCCTCATGGAGGGCGTACCGGGCCAGATCCCCGCTCCCGCGAGCCATCCCTCGGGCGTGACCATCATCGATCCCGCTGACCCCACGCGCCGAGGCTGGGGCACCTATGTCTTCGATGCAGAGCCCCAGCGGGCCTTGAGCCTCTCGGCGCCGCACCCCAAGGACGACCTCGAGACAGCCGACGAAGCGGTCGAAGCCTACCTGGCCTTGGGGGCCCGCACCCTCCTCATCGCGGGAGCCGACCGGGACCAGAACACGGCGGACGCGCCCTGCGTTCGGTCGAACCGCCCTTACCGGGAGTCCGACATGGCACATACGGCGGAGTCGGTCTTCCAGATGGCCTTCGAGGAGATCTACTCGAGCGACGCGGCCACGTGGCACCTCCAGTTCCACGGGAACGCCACATGCAAAAAGGACTTGTTCCTGAGCAACGGCGTCGCGGCCGCGCCGGCCACGCTCCATGCGCTCAAAGCGAACATCGAGGCGGCCTCGACGGCCGCGGCGGCGGGCGGGCTCGTCCTCAAGGCCGACGTCTGCGACGCGACGGACGACTGCGACCTTCGGGGGATGGACAACATGCAGATGAGGTTCGCCTCGGGCCTGCCGCACGCGAGCATCTGCCCGGACGGCAACGTCCCGGTGGGGCCTTCGCGGTTCATTCACGTGGAGCAGCGCCGAGACGCGCGGCGCGCCCCGACCGACCCTATGGCCACGCCCGGGCGGAACCGCGGCGTGGTCGTGGCCGGGATCCTGGCGACGTTTCCCTGAGGGGCGACTCTTTCTCCGGCGGCTCGGCGCTGATGCCCCGGAGCTCAGTGCTCAGAATTTGCCGCGGTCCGCATCGCTACATGGTAGCAACGGCCTGTGGATGGGCGTGTCCGGTCGGGGGGAAGTCCGACCGAGGCTGAGGCAGCCTGCGAATGGATATTGGTCAGTCGCGCATGAGACGCCGAGGACGCCAATGGTGCGCCCGGTGAGCCGATACGTAGTCTGAGCGGGCGAATAGCTTAATAAGCACGACGCCCGCCACGAACCCGCCGACATGCGCCCAGAAAGCCACGCCGCCGATCTCGCTTCCAAAGGCCGCCAGCCCACTCACAAACTGAATGAGAAACCAGTAGCCGAGCATGGCCCAGGCGGGCAGCGCTATCGAGGTGATGAAAAAGCCAAGGGGTAGTATCGCGAAGACGCGCACGTTCGGATAGAGCAGCAGGTAGCCGCCCATCACCCCGCTGATTGCTCCAGACGCGCCAACCATGGGAATCGGGGAGCTGGGGTCCGTCACGACTTGTCCTATGGCCGCGGCCAGTCCGGACAAAAGGTAGAAGACAGCAAAACGTAGGTGTCCCATAGAATCCTCAACGTTGTCGCCGAAGATCCACAGGAACCACATATTCCCCAACAGATGCATCCAAGATCCATGCATGAACATGGAGGTCAACAGATGAGCGACCTGAGGGCCGGGATCGGTGGCGCAGACAAGCCCATCGCCCATGGAGAAGCCCGTCCCGACCGGAAGTGAACCGGTCAACTCTCCGGGAATAAGTCCGAGCTCGCAGACAGAGCTGGCCAGCGGTATCGTGTCGCCGGCCCCTTGCACCACTATCCAAGTCAAGACGTTCAGGCCGATGATCGTCCCGGTAACAATAGCCGTGCGCTGAGTCTCATTCTCGTCGCGATAAGGAAACATGTGCGCCTCTCGTTAATCGTCCGAAGGTTGGTGGAAATTGGTGTGCCTCGATACAAACACACTTTTGAGCCGTTTGCGAAACGCTCAGTAACCGCCTCTTTGCCTCACGACCTCTTCCTCTGTCGCCGCGAAATAGAGTCTCACCGTCTTGTCCTTGCCGCCGGAAGCGAGCATTCTGCTATCCGGCGCAAACGCGACCGAATAGACCTCGCCCGCGTGACCCTGGAGCGTGACCAGTGGCTGACGCGCGTCCAAGTCCCAGATCTTCACCGTCCCGTCCAAGCTCCCCGACGCCAGCGCCTTCCCTTTGGGGGCAAATGCGACTGAATTGACCGTGTTCGCGTGCCCTTTGAGCGTGGCCAGTGCCTTCCCTGTTCCCACGTCCCACAGTCTTATCGTGTTGTCACTGCTCCCAGAGGCCACGACGCTGCCATCCGGGGAGAATGCCACGGAGAGGACATCACGTGCGTGGCCCTCGAGCGGCGTGGGCGGGACTTGGCGTTCGTGCACGGCCCCTTCACCGTGCCCCCAAAGCTCCCCGCGGCAAGGGTCTTCCCATTCGGCGCAAAGGCCACTGAAGAAACCCCGTACTCGTGTCCTTCGAGCGTGGCCAGTGCCTGCCGCTTGTGCACGTTCCAGAGCTTCACCGCGCCGCCCCAACTGCCTGCGGCCAAGATCTCGCCGTCCGGCGAAAACGCGACGGCTGACACCTCGCCCGCCTTTCCCTCGAGTGTGGCGAGTGTCTGCCGCGTATTTGCGTCCCAGAGTTTCACTGCTCCGTCCTGACTTCCCGAGGCCAGCATCTTTCCATCCGGCGCGAACGCGACGGAAAAGACATTCCCCGTGTGCCCTTCGAGCGGCGTGGCCGGCGCCTGGAGCTCGCCTGTCTCCCACAGTTTCACCGTGCCGTCGCCACCCCCCGAGGCCAGCCTTTTTCCATCCGGTGCGAAGACGACCGCAAAGACATCGCCGGTGTGCCCCTCGAGCGACGTGGCCGGGGACTGGGGTTTGCCCTTCTCCCACAGTTTCACCGTGCCGTCGCCGCTTCCCGAGGCCAACGTCTTGCCGTCCGGGGCAAACGCGACTGAGTAAACCACGTCCGCGTGACCCTCTAGCGTGGCGAGCGGCTCGCGCGTCTCCATGTCCCAGAGTTTCACCGTGCCATCCTCACTCCCCGAGGCCAATGTCTTTCCATCGGGCGTAAAGACAACCGCTAAAGCCCCGCCCGCGTGCCCCCCGAATGTGGCCAGGTCTTGGCTTGTGCGCACGTCCCACAACTGCACTGCGCCGTCCGCACTCCCGGCGGTCAGCGCTTTGCCGTCCGGCGTGAACGCTACTGAAAAGACGCCGTCAGGGTGTGCTTTGAATGTGGCCAGCGCCTGCCCAGTGACAACATCCCACAGTTTCACCGTCCCATCATCGCCTGCCGAGGCCAGCGTCTTCCCATTCGGCGCGAACGCCACTGAATAGACCCAGTCGGCGGATCCTCTAAACGTGGCCAGTTCTTGGTGCGTGCCGACGAGGCCCCATACCTTCGTCGCGCCGTCCCTAGCCCCCGAGGCCAGCGTCTTCCCATCCGGGGCAAACACCACGGAAGTGACCCACTTGCTGTGCCCCTTCAGCGTGGCCACCTGCTGGCGCGTGGCGACATCCCACAGCTTTATCGTGCCGTCTGTGCTCCCTACCGCCAATACCTTGCCGTCCGGCGCAAATGCGAGGGATGCGACGTTACCCGTGCCCCCCTCGAGCGTGGCCAACGTCCGACGCGTGGCGACGTCCCATAGCTTCACCGTGCCCTCCTGGCTCCCCGAAGCCAGCGTCTTCCCATCCGGGGCAAAGGCGACGGATGAAACCCGACCCGCGTGCCCCGCGAGCGTCGCCTTTTCGTGGTGATGTAACTGCCACAGGAGATGCCAACCGAAGCCACCCATACCGCTCCGCGGTGCGTCGGCAGCCGTAGGCAGGGCGGTGTTGAGGTGTTCGTTACCCCGCCCCGAGTCTCCTTCCGAAAACGCCTTTTGGGCGAGATTCATCCGGGCGACATAGAAGAGCTGGCGATTGGATCGTTCCCGCTCCTCCGCCAGCTTTCTCTGCTGGACGGCAAGGTCCGTCTGCTCCAACGCTTCTTTGCGCTTTTGGTTGCCATATAGGGCCAATCCCGCCGAGATGAGAAACGCGAGTTCGAGAATTGCTGCAAAGATCCGAGCACGCGTCAGCTCTCGTCTGCGCCTCTCCTCTTTTTCCCGCGCTTCTGCTTCCCGCAGCGCGAGGCTCTCTTCCAAAAAGCCGTTAGCCTCCGCAAACCCGGGGTGATAACGCCGTGCCCAAGCGGCGTTCGGCGCGACGTGTTCGCGCCAGTCTAACGCGATTTGCAGGTCTGGGTCGCGCCAGAGTCCTGCCCCACCTTCCCCATGGAGCACGGCGGTCTCGGCCAGCCGTCGGTAGATGGCCGCGGATTGTGCTTCGTCTTCGACCCATGCTTTCAACCGCTTCCAATTTCGGATCAGGCTTTCATGCGAGATGTCGATCAGCGAGTCGGCGGTCAAGCCG
>Ga0136614_10001441_pt1 | contig 14025 bp, 11 predicted proteins | sample AntDrymUQ2792106_2_FD_106643 | JGI IMG/M metagenome (GOLD analysis project Ga0136614, IMG submission 106643) | Polar desert sand microbial communities from Dry Valleys, Antarctica - metaG UQ279 (21.06) | ecosystem: Environmental > Terrestrial > Soil > Desert | place: Antarctica: Dry Valley...
TCCGGCGCTCAGACGCGGGGGCGGCGCGGTGGATCGCGGCGGGCTTCAGCCTGGATGATCTCCCAGATCCGCTCGGCGGCCTGCTCGGGATGGCCTGTCTCGTTGACCACGACATGGTCGAAGTCGCCGGCCTGCTTCATCCATCGCTGCGCGTCGCGCCGGCGGCGCGCCAGGCTCGCCTCCGACTCGGAGCCGCGGCCGCGCAGCCTCTGGGTGAGATCGTCCATGGAGGGCGGCATGACGAAGATCAGCAGCGCGTCGGGCACCTTCCGGCGCACGTTGCGGGCGCCCTGCGGGCTGATGGTGAGGATCGCATCACGCCCGGCGGCCAGGATTCCACGGACCTGGTCGACCGGGGTCCCGTAGCGGTGACCGTGGTTATTGGCGTGCTCCAGGAGCCCATCGCGCTCAATGAGCGCGATGAACTCGGGCTCGGACAGGAAGTGGTAATGCACGCCATGCATCTCATCCGAGCGCCGCTCCCGGGTCGTCGCGGTCACGATGGGCACGACCTGCGGCCTCCTCCGCGCCAACTCTGCCACGATGGTGCTCTTGCCTACTCCCGACGGGCCGCTGACCACGACCAGCATCGGGTTCGGGAAGGTCATGCGCTTCTCGGGCTGGATCATGTCGGGACCACCTCCGCGCCCACGCCCACCGGAAGCCGTCCCGGCGTCGGGTTCACGCCGGAAATCTCCACGCACGCGGACAGGTCGGGAGGCAGCTCGCTCCAGGCACGCAGCCGCCCCCCTTCGCCCGGGCGCTCCAGCCCGAGCCGCGCGGCGTGCAGGAACTGGCGGCGCAGGCCGCCGGGGCCCTCGCCGCCGCCGTAGCGCAGGTCGCCGGCGATCGGCAGGCCGAGGTAGGCGAGGTGCGCGCGGATCTGGTGCGTCCGGCCCGTCAGCGGCCGCAGCGACAAGAGCGCGTAGCCGCCCCCCGCACCGATCTGCTCGTACTCGGTGACCGACTCCCGGCCGCCGGCCACGACCGCCATGCGCTGGCGGTCCCGCGGGTCTCGACCGATTGGCGCCTCGATCCGGCCTCGCGGCGCCGGCGCCTCTCCGCGCACGAGCGCCAGGTACTCCTTATCGATGGTGCGGTCGCCGAACTGGCGCATGAGCACCGCCTGCGCCTCGTCCGTCTTGGCCACCACGATCAGACCGCTCGTCTCCTTGTCGAGCCGATGCACGATGCCCGGCCGTCCGACCCCGGCGATCGAGCCGAGCGGCTCGCCGCGGTCGCGGGCGCGTCCGAGCAGGGCGTTGACGAGCGTGCCCGTGCCGTGCCCGGCCGACGGATGCACGACCAGCCCGGCAGGCTTGTCGACGATGAGCATCGACGCGTCCTCGTAGGCGATGCGCAGCGGGATCGACTCCGGCTGCAGCGACTCGTCCGGCGGAGCCGATAGCTCCACGCTGATGCGCTCACCGCCGACGAGGCGATCGCTCGATCGGCGCCGTCCTCCATCCACGAGCGCACGACCGTCACCGATCAACCTCTGAGCGTGCGCACGGCTGATGCCGGCGACGGCCACCACGGCGATATCCACCCTGCCGGCTGGGGCCTCACCCTCGACGGTGCGCTCGGTCTCGGCCCTCAACGAGCTGTCTCGCGCCTGCTGTCGGCGAAGGTCAGATAGAGCACCAGCAGCCCAATTCCGACCACGACGGCTGAGTCCGCCACGTTGAAGGTTGGAAAGCGGGCCTCGCCGATCCCGACGCTGACGAAGTCGACGACGTAGCCGAGGCGCAGCCGATCGGTCAGGTTGCCGAGCGTACCCGCCAGGATCGTGCCCAGGATGACATGGATCAACGGTCCACGGTCACGGAAGGCGCGAAAGAAGTAGGCGATCATCATCAGCGCCAGGATGGTGACCGGCAGGAAGATCCAGATCGCGCCGGGGAAGAGGCTGAAGGCAGCCCCGGTGTTCTGCACGTACCAGATGCGGATGAGATCACCGATCACGTCGTGGCTTTCGCCAAGCCGCATGCCCCGGACCACGAGCAGCTTCGACGCCTGGTCGGCGACGTACAGGATGGCGGCCGTGCCCGCAACCACGAGCGCGGGCCTCAGTGACGCGGCGCGTTCGGTGCTGGCCTCCACCGTCTCACTCTAACCGACCCATGCGGATCAGGCGCGAGCCACCGAGAGTTCGATCTCCACCCCGTCGAGCGCCGCCGTCTCGCGCTGATCGGCGTCGGGCAGGGACGCACCCGGCTCCAGCAGCAGGGCCGTCGCAAGCAGCTCCGCGGTCAGCCAGTCACGGTGCGGGGCCAGCCGCTCGATGGTGGAGGCGTCCGCCCCCACGGAGACCCGCACGCGATCGCTGATCTCATAGCCAGCGCTGCGACGCAGGGCCTGGAGCCGATGCGCCACCTCGCGCGCCAGCCCCTCCGCCGCCAGCCGGTCATCGACGATGGTATCGAGCGCGACAAGCAGGTCGCCGTCCTCGGCCACCTCGTGGCCCGGGCGGGCGCGGGCAGTGAGCTCGAATTCGTCTGGCAGAAGTGTGACTCCGCCGGCCGACACCGTCCCGTCCTCGTGCAGCTCCCAGGCCCCCGATCGCGCCCCGGCCATCACGCTCGCGACGGCCTTCCCGTGACGCGGCCCGATCACCGGCAGGAGCGGATAGAGGCCGCGTTCCACCATCTCCGACTCGTCGCCGATGAGCTCCATCGAGCGGACGTTGAGCTCGTCGATCACCTCGCGCGTGAGCTCGTCGGCGACCGCCGGGTCCGGGCTGATGGCACCGCGCGCGGAGGCCGGCAGCTTGACACGGACCGCTCGCAACGGCTGGCGCGTGCGGATACTGGATGCGGAGCGGGCCGCGCGTCCGAGCGCGACGATGCGCCGGGCCAGGCCCACCGCAGCCTCGATCGCGGTGTCGCTCAGTCCGGTCGGCGTCGGCGCATCGGTCAGGTGCACGCTGTCCGGCTGTGTCGCGTCGACGGTCGCGACGAGGTTGTCCCACATGGAGTCGGCGATGTGCGGCGTGATCGGCGCCATCAGGCGACAGACCGTGGTGAGCACCTCGTGCAGCGTGGCGTAGGCGGCGCGCTTGTCGGCGTCCAGCTCGCCCTTCCAGAAGCGGCGGCGGTTGCGTCGCACGTACCAGTTCGAGAGGTCATCCACGAAGGACTCGATCGTGCGCGTGGCGCGCATGGCGTCGTACCCGTCGAGGGACAGCCTCACCTCGCCCACCACCGCGTCCAGGCGCGACAGGATCCATCGGTCCAGCAGCGTTCGCGCGCCGGCGGCGCCATCAGTCTGATCCGGCGTCCAGCCGTCCAGGCGGGCGTAGGTGACGAAGAAGCCGTAGGTGTTCCAGAGCGGCAGCCCGAAGCGACGGACGACCTCGTGCGCCGGCCCATAGCCGAAGCGCAGGTTCGTCGCCGGATTGGCGGCAGCGTACATCCAGCGCATGACATCGGCCCCGATCCGGTCCGCCGCCTCCTCGAATGGAATCGAGTTTCCCTTCGACTTGTGCATCTCCTCGCCGTTCTCGTCGAGGAGCAGCGCGTAGCTGAAGAGGGTCCGCATCGGCGCCTCGCCGGTCATCACCGTCGACTCGGTCAGGAGGGCGTAGAACCAGTTGCGGAACTGCCCCGGGAAGGACTCGCTGGCCCAGTCGGCCGGATACCACTGCTTCCAGTACTCGCGGTCGGTGTTCCACCTCAGGGTCGAAAGCGCCACGATGCCGGCGTCGAGCCACGGGTTGCCGACATCGGCGGTGCGTCGCGCACGCCCACCGCAACTGGCGCACGAGATCTCGACCGCGTCGACCCAGGGCCGATGCGGTGAATGGCCATCGAACGCCTCCCAGCCTGCGACCGACCGCTCGCGAAGCTCCTCCTTCGAGCCGATGACTTCCCAGCCATCGCACTCGATGCATTCCCAGATGGGCAGCGCCAGCCCGTAGTAACGCTTCTTGCTGATCATCCAGTCGCCCATGTTCTTCAGCCAGTCGAGCTCGCGCTCCTCGAGACCGATCCCCTCCGGCAGCCAGGTCACGGCCCGCGTGGATTCACCGATGGGCTCACGCAACGGGTCCATGGCGATGAACCACTCGTCGACGAGCCTGAAGATGAGCTGCGTGCCACAGCGCCAGCAGTGCGGATACGAATGCGCGTAGCTCTCCTTCGCCACGAGCAGGCCCTTGCCTGCAAGATCGGCGACGACCGCGCGCGCCAGGTCCTCGGCCGGTTCTTCCGTTGCGCCGGCGTAGCGACCGGACTGCCAGCCGAAGCCCGGACCGAAGACGCCGAATTGATCAATCGGGTCGATCACCGCAAGGTTGAAGGCCTTGCTCAACGCGAAGTCCTCCTGCCCGCAGCCCGGTGCGATGTGCACGATGCCGGTGCCTTCGGCATCCGACACCTCGTCCCACGGGATCACCCGATGGGCGACGCTCGCGGCCGCCGGCAGCTCGTCGAACGGTCCGGCGTACGCCAGGTCGACGAGGTCGGAGCCGGACGCCTCGCGGAGCACAGCCGCGTCGCGTGCAACGCGCTGCTTGGACCCAGCGCTGATCCACCATGTGCGCCCGTTCGTGCCCTCGATGAGCTGGTAGGTCAGGTCCGGATGCACCGCGGCCGCCACGTTGCTCGACAGCGTCCACGGCGTGGTCGTCCAGACCAGGAGGTCCTCGTCGGGGTGCCCGGCGCTCGTGATCGGGAGGCGCAAGGTCACCGACAGGTGGCGGACATCCCGGTAGCCCTCGGCCGCCTCCATGTTGCTGATGCCCGTCCCGCAGCGCGGACACCATGGCATCACGTCATGGCCGCGGTAGAGCAGATCGCGTCGATGACACTCGGCCAGGAACGACCACACGGTGTAGTTGTTCTCGTCCGAGTTCGTGTAGTAGCTGTTGTCCCAGTCCATCCAGTAGCCGAGCCGCTTGCTCTGCTCGGTCTGGAGGGCGGCGTACGTGTCGACCTACGCCTTGCAGCGCTCCACGAAGCGGTCGATGCCGTACTCCTCGATCTGGCGCTTGTTATTGAAGCCCAGGTCGCGCTCGACGTTGACCTCGATCCACAGGCCCTGGCAGTCGAAGCCGTTCTGGTAGCGCTGCCTTTCGCCGAGCATCGTGTGGTAGCGCTGGTAGAGGTCCTTGTAGGTCCTTCCCCAGGCGTGATGGACGCCCATCGGGTTGTTCGCCGTGATGGGCCCGTCGATGAAGCTGAACCGCTTCTGCGCCCCCTCGTTGCGCGCCAGGTAGCGGGCCATGGTGTCGCGCTCCCGCCAGCGTTCGATCACCTCACGCTCCAGCGCGGGCACGTCCAGCTTGCTGTCGACCGGTTTGAACAACTCGTTCGGTGCTCTCTGATACAACGAAACCCGCCCCGGACTCCGGGACGGGAGGAATCTCCCGCGGTACCACCCGCGTTCGACCGATGGTCGCAGCGACCCGGCGTCGTGTCAATTCAGCCGCCGATGAGCGCACGACCGATGAAGACCGATGCGGCGAGCCCGCCGGCAACCACGACCCCCACGATCCGTGGCCACCACGCAAGCGCCAGGAGGGCGCCGACCGAAGTGGCCGGACCCGCCAGCACCAGTGCGAGGGAGGTGATGCGCGCAAGGTCGGTCCCCGCCTCCGGCATGTGCCCGGCCGCAATCCCCACGCCCCACGCGGCGCCCGCACCGAGCAGGGGAAGGAGTACGAAGGCCGCCCGCGGCCGCGGTCGTCGCAGGAGGACGCGAATGAGCCGCGGCCACAACCTGCGGCGCGGTACTTCGGGCGGCGGTTCGAGGTCCGCTTCCGCCGGCTCGCCGACCGCCGAGGAAGCGCTGGCCGGCGCGACCTGAGCCGCCGGCGCCGCGGCCCTGGCCGCCGCCGCCGCGGCTTCCTCGTCCGCCAGCCGCGCGCGCTCGATGCCGGTCAACGCCGGCGGCTCAGTGTGCGCTGCCTCCGCTGGCTGCGCTGGCTGCGGGGCGATCATGGCCGGCGCGGGATCGGGATCAGAGAGCGCCTCCAGCCGCTGGCGAGCTCGCGCCGCGCGCGACAAGGCGTCGAGCAGAATGTCGTCGTTCACGGCCGCGATGGCCAGCCGGCCGCGCTCGGTCGGTATCAGGATCGCCGTGCGTGTGGGCGCCAGACGCACGAGCTCGATCTCCTCCTCGTCACGCAGCCGCGCCCGGCCGACCGCCCAGCCCAGCGCGCCGGTGCGCGCCCTGATGCGCGAGGCATGCTCGCCGCGGAGCTGCACCCGCGTGACCGGACCCGGTGAGAGAGGGTAGATGCGTTCGCCGCCCAGCCAGGTGAGCCCGACCGCCGACTCCTCTACCTCCAGACGGACGCTGAGGAGCACGGCCGAGGCACCCAGCGCCCCGATGACCACGATGCCACCAAGGACGGCCAGGGCGATGCCGGCGAGACCGTCGACGACCACGAGGCCGGCCGCGATCGCCCCGCTGCCGGCCAGCGCCACGACGACGGGGAACGAGCAGCAGTCGCGGAAGCGACCGGGCCAGCCGGATGCGGGCGATGGGACGCACACGATGAGGCATCGGCGTCTATGCCCTTCCGGTCGGCTCCCTAGTAGACGGGGGTGAGCCAGTCACGATAGGCGGGCGCTCTGCCGCGGACCGCGTCGAAGTAGGTGCGTGACAGGTCCCTGGTCACCGGGCCCGGCCGCCCATTCCCGATCATGCGCCGATCGATCTCGATCACGGGGCTGATCTGCGCCCCGGTGCCGCACAGGAACACCTCGTCCGCGCCGTACAGCTCGGTCCGATCGAGCGAGCGCTCGACGACCTCGCGGCCGAACTCGTCTCGTGCCATCGCGATGAGCCGGCCGCGCGTGATCCCCTCGAGAATGTTGTCGGTCAGCGGCGGTGTGATGAGCACGCCGTCCTTGACGATGAACAGGTTCTCGGCGCTTCCCTCGCTCACATGGCCGTCCGCCGTCAGCATGATCGCCTCATCGAAGCCGTTGAGCTGCGCCTCGCTCTTCGCCAGCGCGCCGTTCACGTATGCCCCGGTGATCTTGCCGCGCGCGGGAATGGCGTTGTCATCCGTTCGGCGCCACGTGCTGACCTGGGCGCGGATGCCGCCTTCGGTGTCGATGTATTGGCCGAACGGGACCCCGAAGATCGTGATGTCGGCGTCGAGATTGTGGAGCCGCACTCCAATCGTCTCGGAGCTCTTGTAGACGATCGGTCGCAGGTAAACGTCCTCGCGCAACCCATCACGACGAAGGAGCTCGACGGTGATCTCGGCGAGCTCCTCGGGCGACTGGCGGACCTCCATCATCAGGAGGCGAGCGGACGCACGAATCCGCTCGTAATGGGCTACCAGCTCGAGACCGAAAAGCTGCTCCTCTTCGGCGTTCCAGTAGGCGCGGATGCCCTCGAAGACCGCCGTGCCGTAGTTGAAGCCGTGCGTCATGACGTTGATGTTCGCGTCGCGCAACGGCACGAACTCCCCGCGGAAGAACGCCCACAGCTCGGCGGTGGTCTCCACCGGTGCCGCTTGCGTCCTGCTCTCCTGCTTCAGCACTCTGGCCTCCTAGCAATCTCGATCTGCGCCGATGGCGCCCTCCGGCGCTGCGACGCCTCGAAGCGCAAGGAGTATACCCGCGCCCCGCCCTCGAGAAGCTCGCCGGGCGAGCAACGCTGCGGAATCAGTGGCCTATGCCGCAACGGCTCCGAGATCGGTGAAGAGCGCCAGGTAGAGGTAGACGAGGTACAGCGGACCACCGATGAGGAGGGTCCAGGCCGATAGCCGGCCGCGCAGCAGCATCCCGCCGAAGATGAGGATGGTGGCTGCGAACGCCACGGCCGCGGATGCAAAGTGAATGGCGCTATCCGGCGAGAAGGTCCAGGTCGTGAAGAGCAGTCCGAGCACCGTCGGCAGGCAGCTCTGGAAGACCATGGCACCGGTGATGTTTCCCATGGCGAGGGTGTCCTTGCCGTTGCGCACCCACAGCACGCTGTTGAACTTCTCCGGCAGCTCGGTCGCGATCGGCGCGATGATCAGGGCCAGAATGGTGGTGTCCAGGCCGATGACGGTCGACAGGTGTTCCACGGCACCCACGAAGATCTGGGCGCCGACGATGATCAGGCCGAGGGCAAGGACCACCTGCGCCGCGACGATTCCCATCCGTGGCTCGCCGCCGGTCACCGAATGGGCTCCGGGCAGGACGTCGATCTCGAGCATGCGAGGGCCGCTCAGGGCGGACACCCGGGTGAGGTGCAGGCGGTTCAGCTCTTCCGGATCGCTCTCCTCTGCGGTATCGGTGAAGTGCAGCCGCACGTAGATCCCGTACAGCACGACGAGGAAGGCCGCGGCGACCCACTTCAGCCAGCTCAGCTCGGACGGCAGGAAGGCGGTGCCGATGGCAACGCCATAGCCGACGATGAAGAAGGCGACGTCGCGACCGAGCACGCCGGTGTTCACGCGCATGTCGGTCGTGCGGCGGCCGCGCCGGGTGTAGATGACGATCGCGATGCCGGTGACGAACATGGCCAGCGTCGAAAGCATGAAGGGCGCGCCCAGGATGGCGCCCACGCCCACCGCGTGCGAGCTCTCGGTGGCAACGCTCCCAAGCAGGACCGGGCCGAGGATGGCGATGACCGGGATGAGCGTCTCGGGCATGGCCGTCGCCACCGCCGCCAGGACGCTGCCCACCGCGCCCTCGGCCAGGTTCAGCTTGTGGCCGAACCACTCGATGCCGTTCGTGAAGAGCTCGGCCGCGACCAGGATGAGCGCAAGCGACCCGATGAGCAGGACGATATCCACGGACTATCCCTACCGGCGCTGGCTGCGGGCGCTGACTAGGGGCGCAGGTGCTGCGGCGCATACGGCAGCAGGGCGACGTGCCGCGCGCGCTTCAGAGCCGTGGTCAGCATGCGCTGATGGCGCGCGCAGGTGCCGGTCTTGCGCCGCGGCTCGATCTTGGCGCGCTCGCTCAGGTACCGTCGCAGGCGGTTCACTTCCTTGTAGTCGATGGTCTCGGCCTTGTCGACACAGAAGTTGCAGACCTTGCGGCGCCGCCGATCGCGGTAATAGTCCGCCGACTCGCGGCGGGATCGTGGACTGGCCATGTTCGGTATCGGTCCTCGTGGATCAGGTGGGTCTAGAACGGAATGTCGTCGACGTCCATCTCGGCGCCGGGCGCGGATGACCCCTGCGGTTGGCCGGCTCCGCGGGGACGGACCTGCGGTGGGGCGTCGTCGTAGGCACCGCCGCTGCCGGCAGGGGCACCCTCCTCGTCTCGCTGCCGGCGCTCGAGGTTGACGACGCGGGCGAAGCGCAGCTCGAGCGAGGTCCGCTTCTGCCCATCGTTGCCTTCGTACTCGCGGGCGCGCAGCTCGCCCTCCGCATACACCTTATTGCCCTTGCGGAACTGCTCCGCGGCACGCTCGGCGGCCTGGTCCCAGACCTCGACCCGCAGCCACAGGGTCTCCTCGACCCATTCGCCGTCCGTGCCGCGCCGATTGCTGTTGACGGCGACGCGCAGATTGGTGACGGCCTTCCCGCTGGGCGTATAGCGCAGCTCGGGATCGGCGCCGAGATTGCCGATGATCATCATCTTGTTGAGCGACATGGCGGCTCCCTTCAGCGACGGGCGTCAGCCCGCGGCGCGCTCTTCGTCGGCCGGCTCTAGGCCGGCGGCACGGCCCGGCTCTGCATCGGCCTCATCGTCTGGTGTGTCGTCACTGGTGCCGTCCGACGGGTCATGTTCGTCCGAATCATCGTCGTCCGAATCGCTAAATGCGGCGGTGCCGCCGGGTGCGAAGTCCTCTTCATCGTCAGGGCGCGCGGCCGCGGCGGGCGCGAGCTCATCGGTCGTTCCGCGATCCTCGAGGACGGTTACGAGGTGGCGCAGGATTTCCTCGGTGATGAGCATGCCGCGCTCGATCTCGCGCACCTGCGCAGGCTCGATGTCGAATTGGATCAGGAAATAGCTGGCCTCGCGGTGGCGGCCGATGTCGTAGGCGAGCCGTCGCTTTCCCCACGGCGAGACCTTGGTGAGGCTGCCACCGCCATTGACGATGGCGCGCGTGACCTTCTCGACCGCAGCCTGAAGCTTGTCGTCCTCCAGGTCGGGGCTGAGCAGGAGCATGAGTTCGTATCGGCGCATCAGTAGCGTCGTCCTCCTCTCTATGGGCTTGCGACGCTCACGAGTCTTGACTCGACGCGCGGCAGAAAGGGGCCCTGGTCGAACATTGAACCACGCCTCCACGAGCGGGAGGCGCGAGGGCCAGTATAGCCGGGACCCATGCGAACCGGCAATCAGGCCAATCGCCCGTATACTCCGGCTCACCAACTTGTCTGTTACCTGAGCCCATGCCCTCCAACCCGATCCTGATCTGCGCGCGTGGCACCGAACTCCGAACGGAGCTCGAGACGGCATTGACCGATGCCGGATACACGACCTCGACGGTGACCACGCCGGCGGATGCCGTGGCCGCCATGCGCGGGCGCCCGGTCGATCTCATCGTCGCCGAGGGGCTTGCCGCGTCGGGCGCCATCGCTTCGCTGCGCACGGCCAGCGAAGGCCGCATCACGCCGATCCTGGTCGTGGCTCCCGCCCACGACGTCGAGGCCCGCATCGCGTTCCTCGAGGCGGGCGCGGACGACGTCATCGCCGGAGCCTTCGCCCGCAATGAGCTCGAGGGCCGTGTCATGGCGCTCCTCATTCGCGCCGGCAAGTACCAGCCTGAAGTGGCCTCGAGCACCGGCGGCGAGCTGGTTGCCTTCTTCAGTCCGAAGGGCGGGGTGGGTACCACGACCCTCGCCGTCAACACCGCGGTCCTCCTCGCCGGAGGCGGCGCACCGGCGACCAGCGCCGGTCTGGCGTCGAACAACGGCGCGATCCCGGCCTCGCGAGTGCTGCTGGTCGACATGGACCTCCAGTTCGGACAGGTCGCCACCCATCTCAACCTGACGCCTCGCTACGACCTCGGCGGCCTCGCCGGCGATGACCAGGCGCTGTCTGATCCTGAACTGGCGCGTTCGCACCTCACGACCCATTCATCGGGCCTCGTCGTGCTGGCAGCCCCGGCCCGGCCAGAGGGCGATTTCCAGGTCGGCCTCGAGCCGCTCCAGCGCATCATCGAGCTGATGCGGCCATCGTTCGACCACATCATCGTTGATCTCGGCAGCAGGTTGGACCCGCGCAGCCTGTGGCTGCTCGAACAGGCAGACGCACACATCTTTGTCCTGTTCCCCGAGATCGCCGCATTGCGGGCCATGAGCCTGCTCATGAACTTCATGACCGAAACGACTGCGCCGCACGGGCGAACGCACCTCGTCGTCAACCACCTCTTTCCCAAGGAGCTACTGAAGACGAGGGACGTCGAGAACCTGCTTCGGGCGAAGCCCGCCGCAGAGGTCCCGTACACGGAGGTTGACATGATCCGCTCGGTCAACGAGGGCGTGCCGCTCGTCATCGCTCACCCGGCGACCCCAGCCGCGGCCGCGCTGCGCCGCGTGGCCCAGGCCGTCATCGGCATCGAGCATCACGCTCCTTCCCCCCGGAAGCGCCGGCGACGCAGCCTGTTCGGCCGTCGCTGAGGTTGGTGCCGGAGGAGGGATTCGAACCCCCACGCCTTGCGGCCGCCGGGTTTAAGCCGGCTGCGTCTGCCATTCCGCCACTCCGGCCGATCGCCTCGGTCGAAGCGTAGCGCACTCCGGGCTTCCGAGCGTGTGGCCCGGAAGTCCCATCGCGGGCTGGCGCGGCGCCGGTATGCTGTCCCGGCCGCCTTGCTGCGGAAGGGAGACCGAATGGCTGCATTTGGGGGACTCATGACACGTGGAACACGGCTGCTGCTGGCAGCAATTGTCGCGGCGGTGCTGGCACCGGCGTCGCCGACGCACGCAGCCGAAGCCACTATCGGGCGTCTGTGGGGCGCAGATCGCTACGCAACAGCCGCGGCAATCAGCCAGGCGACTTTCGCGCCCGGTGTCCCGGTGGCGTTCGTGGCGACCGGACAGGACTTCCCCGACTCGCTGGCCGGCGGACCGGCAGCGGCGAGGCTGCGCGCGCCGATGCTCCTGACCTTGGCGCGCGGCCTCCCCGACGCGACACGCGCCGAGCTGTCTCGCCTCCAGCCGGCTCGCATCGTCATTCTCGGCGGCACCACCGTCGTCTCACCCACCGTCGAAGCCCAGCTGGCTGCCTACACCGCCGGTGGCGTCACTCGCATCGCCGGCGCCGACCGCTACGCGACCGCCGCCGCCGTCAGCGCTGCGTACTTTCCCGCCGGCGTCCCGGTCGCGTATGTCGCCACAGGAGCCACGTTTCCGGATGCATTGACGGCCGGGGCCGCGGCGGCGGCGCTCGGCGGCCCGGTGCTGCTGGTGCGACCGACCGGGTTCCCCGTCGCAGTCCAGACGGAGCTGCAGCGGCTTGGGCCGGGCAGGATCGTGGTCGTCGGCGGTCCGGCCGCGGTCGCCGATACCGTGCTCGACCAGCTCAGGGCCGCGACCGGCGCCAGCGTGACGCGTACCTTCGGCGCCGATCGCTACGCGACCTCGGCCGCCATCAGTGCCGAGGCCTTCCCATTTGCCTCCAAGGTGCACCTCGCCACCGGCCTCAGCTTCGCCGACGCGGTTGCCGGCGTCCCGGCGGCCGCGGCCGCACGAGGCCCGCTGCTGCTGACGACACGGGTGGCGGTCCCCTCGCCCACCTTCACTGAGCTGCGGCGCCTGCTTCCGAGCGAGGTCGTCCTGCTCGGCGGCGAGAGCGCCGTCTCCTCGGCGGTCGTGCCATCGATCCAGCTTGCGACCTGGGAGCCGGCGACCGCGCTCGAGCGCGTGGGTCCGCACAGCTTCCGAAGCGACGGCCACACACTCCAGGCCCTCCCGGCGGACATGCTCGCCTTCGAGGGCACCTCGCTGGTGGAGATCTACGGCACGCGCGACGCGACCGGCGCCGTCCAGTTCCTGCACACCGACGGCCGATGGTACGACCATCCGGTCGGCCAGGCGCAATACGTGGTGAACATGCTGCGCAACTATCGGATCAGCCCTGACCCGGAATACCTCCGCCTTGCCATCGCCAACGCCGAGCGGCTCCTGGCGCGCGCCGTCCGCCACCAGGGCGCGATCTTCTTCCCCTACGGCTTCGACTTCGTGCTTCACGGGCGCGGCACCATGCGCGCGCCGTGGTATTCGGGCATGGCCCAGGGCATCGCCCTAAGTGGTTTCGTGCGGCTCTACCAGGTGACCAGCGACGCTAGGTGGCTCCAGGCCGCGCACGAAACGTTCGCTTCGTTCACCGTCGCGCGTCAGGACGGGAACCCGTGGGTGGCCGTCGTGGAGAACGACCTCCTCTGGCTGGAGCTGTACCCGTGGCTACCCCTCGACCACACCTACAACGGCCACAACTTCGCAAGCTTCGGGCTGTACGACTACTGGCGCCTGACTGATAGCGCCGATGCGGAGCAGCTCCTCATCGGTGCCATTACCACCACCGAACGCTTCGTGAACATCGCGCGCGTGCCCGGCGGCGTGAGCAACTACTGCCTGGCGCAGAGCTGCCTCGACCGGAGGGTCCGCAATCCTGACTACCACCTGTCGGTGATCGGCCAGTTCATCCAGCTCTACCGCTACACGCGCAATGAAACGTTCGGACGGCTGGCCGATGCCTTCACCGCCGATTATCCGAACTTCAGGAGCGGCGGCACCGTCGCGTTCCAGGCTGGCACTCACACTGCGTCCCAGTTCGACACAAACGGCACGCGCACCGACGGCACGACGGCCGCGGTCGGCGCGTCGAGCGCTTCATACGCCCAGCGCACCGTGCCATACGGCTGGATCGCGCCGGGCAACGGGATCTGGTTCTACATGACCGACGGCCCCTTTGCCGGGCAGTGGATCCGCGAGTCGCCGTCCGCCATAGCCAGGGGCTTCGTCGACCGGCTCGAGTACTACTGGCCCCGCCCCGTCGCGGTGACCGACGGACAGCACACCGGCTACCGGCTTGCCCCGGATGGAACCATCACGGAGACGAACACGGTCACATCTGCGGCTGGCACGTGGGAGTACACCGCCTCGGCCAGGATCAACGGCCA
>Ga0136614_10001442_pt1 | contig 14020 bp, 13 predicted proteins | sample AntDrymUQ2792106_2_FD_106643 | JGI IMG/M metagenome (GOLD analysis project Ga0136614, IMG submission 106643) | Polar desert sand microbial communities from Dry Valleys, Antarctica - metaG UQ279 (21.06) | ecosystem: Environmental > Terrestrial > Soil > Desert | place: Antarctica: Dry Valley...
GAGTCAAAGCGGCTGAACGACGAACGCGGGACACGCATCATTATCAGCGCGTCGGGGATGATGACTGGCGGGCGCGTGATGCATCACGCCTTGAGGATGCTCCCGGACCCGAATGCAACGGTGGTCTTTGTCGGATACCAAGCCGCTGGAACGACCGGGCGGCGCATCATCGATGGCGAGCGCGAGGTGCGGATCATGAAACAGTTCGTCCCCGTCCGCTGCCGCGTCGAGCGCATCGGCGGACTCTCCGCGCACGCCGACTGGAAGGAAGTCTTGCGCTGGCTGGAAGGTATGCCGGGAGCGCCGCGCCGCTCGTTCACGACGCACGGTGAGCCGAAAGCCGCCGCCGCAATGCGCGACCACATCATGGAGCGCTACGGTTGGCGTGTTGATGCGCCACAGTACGGCGACCGCGTTGAGCTGGAATAAAGTATAAGGCTGTCATCTCACGGAGGAATTATGTCAACTCTGTCGAAATCATTCCTGACGCCCGAAGAATACCTCGCCGCCGAAAGAGAAGCGGAAACCAAGAGCGAGTATTATGACGGTGAAGCGTTCCTGATGTCGGGCGCGAGCTTCGAACACAACCTTATTGTTGCCAATATTATTGCCTCACTTGTGCAACAGTTGCACGGGAAGGAGTGCAGCGTTTTGCTCAACGATATGCGTGTGCATGTCCCGGCAACCGGCTTGTACACTTACCCCGATGTGAGCGTCGTGTGCGGCAAGCCGCTGCTCAAAGAGGACGGTCATCTCGATACGCTTCTCAATCCGACGCTGATCGTCGAAGTGCTTTCGCCGTCAACCGCGAACTATGATCGCGGCCAAAACTTCGAGCATTACCGGAGTTTGAAATCATTTCAGGAATATCTGCTCGTCGAGCAACACGCCTGTAAGCTGGCGCGCTACACCCGGCAGCCGGACGAGAGTTGGGTGTTGAAGGACTATCGCGGGTCGAACACTCGCGTCGAGTTAACATCTGTCGGCTGTGTCCTGACGCTGGCGGACTTTTACGATAAGGTCACTTTTCCTGAGTGACGCGCGTCGGGACTGAGGTTGCTGTCGTCGCTGTCGCGCTGCTCCGAATTTGCAGCGCCGCCGTGCTACACTGCGCGGTCATCTCAACCAAGCAAATCGTCAATTCTATGTTGTGAACAGGCGTCGACGGCCTCGCTTCACTAATCACGATTGATGATTCATGTCTTCGTATATGTAGGAGAGCAACATTGAGCGTTCTCGTTGATAAAAACACGCGCCTCATGGTGCAGGGCATCACCGGTAAAGAGGGCACCTTTCACACTAAACAGATGGTCGAGTACGGCACCAACGTCGTCGGTGGCGTCACGCCCGGCAAAGGCGGCACGACGCACGAAGACATCGCGGTCTTTAACACCGTCGCCGACGCCGTGCGCGAAGCCGGGGCGAACGCTTCCGTGATCTACGTGCCGCCACCGTTTGCGGCGGACGCGATTATGGAAGCGGCGGACGCCGGAATCCCGCTCGTCGTATGCATCACCGAAGGCATCCCGGTGCTCGACATGGTGAAGGTCAAAAAATTCCTCGCCGACAAACAGACGCGGTTGATCGGCCCGAACTGCCCCGGCGTCATCTCTCCGGGGAAGTGCAAAATCGGCATCATGCCGGGCCACATTCACAAAGAGGGGCGCGTCGGCGTCGTCTCGCGTTCTGGAACGCTGACGTATGAAGCGGTCGGTCAATTGACCGCGCTCGGACTCGGACAATCGACCGCCATCGGCATCGGTGGCGACCCCATCGTCGGTACGTCGCACACCGACGCACTGACATTGTTCGAGGGCGACCCCGAAACCGAAGGCATCATCATGATCGGCGAGATCGGCGGCTCGGCGGAGGAAGAAGCAGCGGCCTACGCCAAAGAGCATGTGACGAAGCCGATTGTCGCCTTCATCGCCGGGCAGACCGCGCCGCCCGGAAGACGGATGGGGCACGCGGGCGCGATCATTGCGGGCGGCAAAGGCACCGCCGCCGAAAAAATGAAGGCGCTTGAAGAGGCCGGCATCCGCGTCGTCCACTCACCCGCCGACATCGGCCAGGCGATGAAAGAGTTGCTCGGCTCACGCGCCGCCGCATAAATTATAGATGTCAGATGCTGGATTTCATTGGCGCAACATCGAACATCTGGCATCTGTTTTTGAGGAGAATATGGCAGAACAGACTGGAAACCTAACTTTCGGAATCATCAAGCCGGACGCCGTGCGCGGCGGGAAGACTGGCGCAATTATCCAACGCATTACTGAGAGCGGTTTTAAGCTGCGCGGCATGAAGCTGATTCACATGACGCACGAAGAGGCGAAAGGATTTTACGATGTGCATCGCGAGCGTCCGTTCTTTGGCGAGTTGACGACGTTCATGTCGAGCGCACCGTGCGTCGTGCTGGCGCTCGAAAAGGAAGGCGCCATCAAAGCGTGGCGCGATTTGATGGGTGCGACCGACCCGGCGAAGGCCGATGCGGGGACGATTCGTAAAGAGTTCGCCAACTCCATCGGCGAGAACGCCGTCCACGGCTCCGATTCGGAAGATAACGCCGGGATTGAAATCGCGTACTTCTTCAGCCGTCTTGAATTAGTCTAGAGTCTGAAGTCTGGAGTCATAAGATAAAGCCATCCTCTGACTTTAGACTCTAGACTTCAGACTCTTCTATCGAGGTTTTATGTCTATCATTAGTGACATCGTTGAATCGACTAAGTCGATCATCAAAGGGATGAGCGTGACGTTCTCTTACATCCCGAAGGCGAAATGGACGGTGCAGTACCCAGAAGAACCGGTGACGCTGCAACCGCGCTACCGCGGTCAACACCTGCTCCATGTTGACGAGTTGGGGCGCGAGAAGTGCGTCGCGTGCTATCTGTGCGCGGCGGCCTGCCCGTCGGACTGCATCTACATCGTCGCCGCCGATGACCCGCGCGCGCCCGAAGAACGCACCGGCGTCGACGAGCGTTATGCCGAGGTCTACAACATCGACTACGGGCGCTGTATCTTCTGCGGTTACTGCGTCGAGGCGTGCCCGAAGGACGCGATCACGCACGGTTATAATTTCGAGCTGTCGGTTTACAACCGCGCCGATTTGCTGAAGACCAAAGACGATTTGCTGATTACCAAGCAGAAGCAGTCGCCGAACTACCGCGTCGCTTTCTCCGACGAGGACGTTGACTCCGAGTACAAAGAGGTCTGAAAGAAATCAAAAAGGTTAAAGCGAAAAGGCAAAAGTGAGGGACGTGTCCTTTACTTTTGCCTTTCGCCTTTTTACTTTTACGTTATGCTTGAGGCGCGAGAAGTCTCGAAAATTTATCAGATGGGTGGCGGCGTAGTGGCGGCGCTTGATCGCGTTTCGCTGTCAATCAAAGAAGGTGAGTTCGTCGCGTTGCAGGGAACTTCGGGGTCGGGGAAGTCAACGCTACTGAATCTGTTCGGTGGCCTCGACTCGCCGACGCACGGCGATGTCATGTTCGACGGACGGTCGCTCGCGCCGCTGTCCAAAAAAGAGATGGCGCGCTATCGCCGTGCGTCGGTCGGGATGATTTTCCAGAATTTCAATTTGATCCAGACGATGACGGCAGAAGAAAACGTCAGCCTCGCGCTCGCCTTCGGCGGGTGGCGGGGGCGTGAACGAACGCGGCGAGCGCGTGAACTATTAATGCGCGTCGGCCTTGGCGAACGCGCGATGCACCGCCCGGCGGAGTTGTCGGGCGGCGAGCAACAGCGCGTCGCCATCGCGCGGGCGCTCGCCAACCGCCCACGTGTGCTGCTGGCGGATGAACCGACCGGCAACCTCGACTCGACACGCGCCGGCGAACTGCTGTCGCTGTTGCGCGAGATGGTCACGCGCGACGACCTCACCATTCTGATGGTCACCCACGACGACCAACTGGCCGCGCGCTTCTCCGACCGCACGATCCACATGAAAGACGGACGAATAGAAGGGATGAGGGATGAGGGATGAAGCCAGGAATACAGAACACAGAATACAGAATACAGAACACGAAATACGGAACCCGGAAGATAGTCGGCGGCTTGTTGCCTGCTGTGTGCTGCATGCTGTCTTCTGGTTTTTATTCATCCCTCATCCCTCCGCCCTCATCCCTTTTTTGTGAGGTGATTTCTGATGCAGCCCATTGCTCCCACGTTGATGACGCTCGAAGCGTTGCGTTCGGTTCCGCTGTTCGCGTCGCTCGGTGATGATGATGCACGCGCATTGCGCGATTTGTTGCGAACGCGCGCGGCGCCGGCGGGCACGCGCCTGTTCCGCGCGGGCGATGTGGGCGACGCGATGTATCTGATCGAGCGTGGACGGGTGCGCATCCACGTTACTGACTCAGCCAGCCAGAACTTGACGCTGGCCGAGTTGGCGGGCGGCGACTTCTTCGGCGAGATGTCTCTGCTCGACGGCCAATCACGCTCTGCCGACGCGACGGTAATTGATGACGCTTGCCTTGCCGTGCTGTCGCGTGACGAGTTTCTAAGGTTCGTGCGCGGCAACACCGATGTCGCGTTGGAGATGCTGAGCGCGGTCACTAACAGGCTACGGCACACCGACGACTTGCTGCGCCGGAGAGTTTCGCGCAACGCGAACGACGAGGACGCGGCACGCCTGACATTCGCCGACCGTCTAGCCGACGTCATCGCGGAGTTCGGCGGCAGTTGGAAGTTTATTAGCGCGACAATCGCGTTGCTCGTCGTCTGGGTGCTGCTGAATTCGTGGCTGCTCCGCGCGGAGGGTCGGTTCGATAATTACCCGTTCGAGTTTCTCGGCGTCGTGCTCGGCGTCATCGCGGGCTTGCAGGCCCCGATCATCATGATGTCTCAGAATCGCCAATCGGAAAAAGACCGCTTGCGCGCCGACCTCGATTACCAGGTCAACCTGAAGAATGAACTGGCGCTCGGCGAAGTCCTGCACCGCCTTGATGTGCTGGAGAGCGAGCGCCTGCCACTCCTCTTCGGCGAACAGAACGCGCGGCTGGCCGAGTCACGAGTCGGGAGTCGGGAGTCGGAAATCTGATGCCGGTTTTGGACTTTAATCTTCAGGCATCGTATCTTGTTTTGACGCTCTGACTTTAGGCTTCCGACTCTCGACTCAGGAGTTTGAGGGAATGATTCAAGCCGTTCTTTTCGACTTTAACGGCGTCGTCATTGACGACGAGCAGTTGCACATGAAAGCCTACCAAGAGGCGCTGAAAGCGGAGGACATCTCTCTTTCAGAAAAGGACTATCACGACTCGCTCGGCATGGACGACGTGACTTCTGTGCGGGCGGCGTTCGCGCGCGCGGGCCGGGAACTGACCGACGAAAGGATGCAGGCCGTGATTGCGCGCGAGTCGGAGATGCACCGCGCGGCGATAGATGAAGTGTTGCCGTTGTTCCCCGGCGCTGTCACGTTCATCAAGGCTTTGACGCGCATCTACCCGCTCGGCATCGTCAGCATGTCACGCCGCGACCAAATCGATTATGTGCTCGGGCGCGCGGCGCTGACGAAGGCTTTTGATGTCGTCGTCAGCACCGAAGACGCACACACATGCAAGCCCGATCCGTGTTGTTACAATCGCGCGCTGGAATTGCTGAACGAGAGACGAAGCGGCGCGCACGTGCCGCCGTTGCAAGCGGCGGAGTGTCTGGTGATCGAAGATTCACCGCCCGGCATTCAGGCGGGGCGCGCCGCCGGGATGCGCACCCTCGGCGTCACCAACACCGTCGGCGAAAAAGCGCTGCGCGCGGCGGGCGCGGATGTCGTCACCAAGAGTCTCGCCGACTGGACGCTCGACGCCGTACATCACGTATTCAACAAAAGATGAAAGACTTCTTAAGGGCGGAGGGATGAAGCCAGGAATACAGAACACAAAATACAGAATACGGAACATGAAATACAGAACACCGAAGCTAGAGGGCGGCTTGTTGCCTGCTGTGTGGTGCATGCTGTGTTCTGGTTTATAATTCATCCCTCATCCCTTAATACTATGACTCCCGCTGATAAATTGATCGCGTCGGATGTGCGAACTCGGTTCGCGCGTCTGGTGCTGAGACCGGATCGTAGATTCGATTTGGCCGAGGCCGCGCTGTTGGTCGCCGCCGAGGAAGACCCGCGCTGCGATGTCGCACGCTGTTTCGCGCAACTCGACGAGCTCGGGATAGAAGCGCGCGCTCGTCTTGAAAGCGAACGAGGCGCGTCGAAAGTCGCGGCGTTCAATCAGTACATGTTCGACAACCTCGACTTCATCGGCAATCGTCAAGACTATTACGACCCGCGCAACAGTCTCCTGAATCACGTGCTGCGACGCCACACCGGGATACCGATCACGCTCTCAATCGTCTACATCGAAGTTGGGTGGCGCGCCGGTTTACGGACGGAAGGCGTCGGTCTGCCCGGTCACTTCATCGTGCGCGTGCGTCCCGACGAAGAATCTGATGAGGCGATGCTGGTCGACCCGTTCAACCGCGCGGTTATCGACGAAGAGGATTGTCAGGAACGGCTCGACGTAGTTTATAACGGCCAGGTTCCCCTGACCGCCAATCACATGCAGGCGGCGACTCCGCGCGAGATTGTGATTCGTCTGCTCAGGAACTTAAAGGCCGTCTACGCGCAGGCCCATCTTCACCGTCGCGCGCTCGCCGCCGTCGAACGCATCCTGCTGCTTGCGCCGCAAGCTCTCGACGAGCATCGCGACCGCGGCGCGTTGCTCGCTCATCTCGGGCGTTACGCCGAAGCCATTACCGATTTGCGAACGTACCTCAACTTCAGCCCCGACGCGACAGACGCGGAAGCAGTGCGCGAACAGTTGAAGCGGGTACATGCGCACCTCGCGGCGCTGAATTGATGGAGCCGCATCCGAAGTGAAATGAGCTTTTTCGATATTTTGGGGCTGGCGTTACGGAATCTACGCGAGGCGAAACTGCGCGCGGCGTTGACGACGATGGGCGTTGTGATCGGCGTCGCGGTGATCGTGACGATGACCTCGTTCGGTCTCGGTCTACAGCGCAACACGGTCGAGCGTTTCAAGAACCTTGACCTCTTCAACGAGGTTCAGGTCTTCGGGCGCGACTTAAACACCGTGCTCGAATCGCAACTCGACAGGAAGCCGGAACCGGCGAGCGAGGGCGGAGAGAACAAAGAACCCAAAAAGCCCGGCAACAAGCGTCAGGCCAAATCTTCCGAGCGCCCGCTGACCGACGCCGCGCTCGGAGAAATCGCCGCGCTGCCAGGCGTCGCGTACGTTGAGCCGACTGTCAGGTTCAGTGTCTATGCTCGCGCCAACGACCGCGTGCGGCAGGAATTGATTGGCGGCGTGCGCGTGCCGAACGGAGCCTCGCGCTTCCAGCATTTCGCCGCCGGTCAAATGCTCGGCGCGAAGGAGACGGACGCGGCCATCGTCGACGAATCATTCATCTCGGAGCACGGCTTCAAGCAGGCCGCCGACGCTATCGGCCAGCGCATTGAATTCCTTGCCCCGCCTGACGAAGTGGGGTCGCTCAGCAATGCGTCGCGGCGTAATGAAGGCGGAGCGGAACAGCGCGCGTCGGGAAAGGCGGAGAAGGAGGCCGGCATATCATCGTCACCAACACGACGGGCCGACGATACAGCCGCCGAATCCGACAATACAACTGCCGTACTCGGCGAGGCGACCGCCGAAACCGAGACGGACGAACCGCTGACTTTCTTTGGGCTGCCGCTTGAAGACGCGGGCGAATCGTCAAGGGCCAGGGGGAGTGGTTTGGTGGCGCGGACTTTCCGCATTGTCGGCGTGTTGAAGAACGAAGTTGAGAAGGGTAGCGGCGGGAATCGGCGCTTCCGCGGGATGATGCCTGCCGCAAACATTTACATCCCGTTGCGCGCCGCGAACGAATGGAAGGCGACGCATCGCGGCATGATGGAGCAGGTCGCGCTGCAACTCGCCCGGCGGAGCGGCTTGATCGATACCGAAGAGACCGAAGGCTATCAGGCGGCGACCGTCCGCGTCAGCGACCCGGCGGCGATGAAAAACGTCGTCGAGCGTTTGCGTGAATCCGGCTTCAACGTCTTCGGATTGTTCACTGAGTTGGACGAGATACGCACCTTCTTTCTGATCGTCAATGCGACGCTCGGACTGCTCGGCGGCATCTCGCTGCTGGTCGCGTCGTTCGGCATCGCCAACACGATGATTATGTCAATCCTCGAACGCACGCGCGAGATTGGAATCATGATGGCCGTCGGCGCTGAGGATCGTGAAATCAAATTAATCTTTTTCGTCGAAGCGGCGGTGATCGGGTTAATGGGTGGTGTCGTCGGCGCGCTGGCTGCGTGGAGCATCGATAAGTTATCGAACCGGCTCGCTTATCAGTTCATCCTCGCACCGCGCGGCGAGCCGTTCATCGACTTCTTTTCGCTGCCGCCTTACCTGTGGCTCGGCGCGATTCTGTTCGCGATGGCCGTCGCCGTCGCCGCCGCGCTCTACCCGGCGGCGCGCGCCGCGCGCATCGACCCGGTGAAAGCATTGCGACACGACTAAAGAAGGGATGAGGGCGGAGGGATGAGGGATGAATCCAGGAATACAGAACACAGAATACGGAACACGGAAGATACCAGGCGGTTTGCCCCTGCTGTGTACCGCATTTTGGGCTTCTGGTTTTAATTCATCCCTCCGCCCTCATCCCTCATCCCTTAAGAATCCTTCATCCTTTTCACTTACTCCGCCGGCCCGGTGCAGGTCGGCCCGTGGAGCGCGGGAATTTTCATGCTGATGATCGGGTACTTCGGCGCTTCTTCGATGTTGATCGCGGTCCAATGCTCATATTCTTCGGGCACCGCGGTGTCGGGGAAGATCGCCTCGACCGGGCACTCCGGCACGCAGGCGTCGCAGTCGATGCAGGTCTCGGCGTTAATGTAGAGCCGGTCGGTCAATTCATGAAACGCTTCGACCGGGCACACCGCCGCGCAGTCGGTGTATTTACAGTCCACGCACAATTCAGTCACAACGTAAGTCATCGCACGCACCTCTGTTCAGAAAATTAAATAGCATCTTGACGCGAGTAATTTAGAGGCGGATTGCTCGTAAGACAAGCGCGGCGGATTACGAAGTAAAAAATTTCCCCGAATTTCACCGCAGAGGGCGCGGAGAACTGAAAGACAGCATCATCAATCAGGTAAACATCTGGGTTATGCTCGGCGTCCTCGGCGTACTCCGCGGTGAAATTGGATTGTCTTCGATCCTGAAAATCTCACGCGCGGGAAACGACACGAGGTCGGCGAATGACTGCCGACCTCGTGTCGTTTGAAGTACGCGATTCCTCGCATGTTACGCGCGCTTGAGACTGCGCGCTGGTTGCGACTTGGCCTGCGACTCGTCCGTCGCTTCCGGCGTGACAGAACTTTGAGTCGTGCCCGACTGCGGCTGGATGTTCATCTTTTCGATTCGCGCGGTGATGCGGCGGTCGAGGTCGGCGATTTGCTCCGACGTCAGGCGGTAGATGTTCGACTGATTGTGATAGACCTTTGCGCCGGTCACGATGTCGGCGACTTTGAAGCCGTGCGACTCGGCCTTCGTGATTAATTCCTGCACGGTCATCTGCGGCGCGACGAGGGTCAGCGGCGAAGGCTTTTCTTCGAGTGTTTCCGGGACGCTCGCCGGCTTTGGGGCATCGAGCGGTAGATCAGCCGCACCGTCCTGTTGCATTTGATCGAGAAAATCCTTGAACGTCACGCTGCCTGTCAATTCAAAGCCGACCTCGAAGGCCGGGCTGTTGCTTTTGACGACTTGAAAGACGCGCGTGATTTCGCCTTCGCGCTCCTGCAACGAAACTTCGACCATCACATCGACGAAGTATTCGAGTCCGCTGGCCGTCATCGGCAGCACGCGCCCGACCTCGTTATCCTCCTTCGCCTCTTTACCCTTCGCCGGAATCTGATCGACGATCACCACCGACTTGCCGCTCTCAATGCAGAGACGGCGCAGCACCCCTTGCAGGATCATCTGGTCGGCGGCCAACTCTTCGGCGGACGGTTGAGCCAGCGGGTCGCCCGTTCGCTCACGCACCGCCGCGACCATCTCGCTGTGCTTGGCGCCGAAGTAGCCCGCCCACGAATCAAGCGCATAGCATCCATAGTTCTGCTCGCGCCCCTCGCCGGACAAGGCCCAGTCGATGAACTCCGGCAATTCGTCCGGCTGCTCGATCTCAAGACCGTCGAACTGCGTGCCGACGCCTTTCAGCAATCGCGACTTGCGTTCGACATCGAAGATGCACAGGCGGCCAAGACCGGCCTCGGACATGCTACGGATGAAATGGCTTTTGCCAGTGCCCGCGCCGCCGCGCACCGCCATCACCAATCGTTGCTGCCGCGGACGGCGGCTCAGCGGATTAATCTTTGGCTTACTCGTGTTACTCATCTGATTTCCTTCCTCCTTCTCATCAGCCGATTACGGCATTGTCTCTATCGTGTGAAAACTGACGGCCTCGTTTGATGCCACTCGCCCAATCGGACGTGATGCGTTTCGGCGGGCAATATAACACGATCCGGGCGAGAATGGAACAGATTTTCATCGATGAAACAAGATGTTTGTGAGACCGCACCAGACGAGCGACAGACTTCAGCAGTTTTGAGTTTTGAGTTTTCAGTTTTGAGTTAAAAGCTGAAAACTCAAAACTGTTTACTATTGCGGCGACGGGGGTCTCAACTCAATCGCTTGACGCGGATGTTTTTGAACCGCACGACGCTCTTCGGATCGTGCGCCTGGAGGGCGAAGGTGCCGCTGTCGAGCTTACGCGTATCATCGGTGCCGGGTTGACGGTTCGCTTCCTCGACAAAATCCACCACCGTCTTGCCGTCGATTTTGACCACGACCCGGTTGCCCTTGACGATGATGTGCTGCGTCCACCACTTGTTGTCCTGCGCGGGCGCCACGTCCATCACGTCCTTGATGGCGTACAGGCTGCCGGTCTTGCGGCGGTCAGCGTGAGAGTTGTTGACTTGAACTTCATAGCCATACTTCGGCCAGCCCCCTGGCTGAAATTTGGTGTGGAAGTAGATGCCGCCGTTCGCGCTCGGCTCGGTGTAAACATCGACCATCAACTCGAAATCGACGAACGGCTTTTCATCGCCGACGTAGAACAAATGGCTGCGCTCGCCGTTGGCGACAATCGCGCCGTCTTTGACCGACCAGCTACTTTCGTTCTCACTGATCTTCCAGCCGTTGAGCGTCTTGCCGTCGAAGAGGCTTTTCCATCCGCGATCTTTTTTGTTTGCCTGAGCGCCGAGCGGCAGGATGAGCAACAGCACCAACGAGAAAATCGAGGCATGTTTCATTATTATCACTCCATGAGTTTGAGGCGAACACTGGTTGCGGGTTGAGTGTGCGTACAAATGCACACGAAATTAACGCGCACGCGGGCGGTCAGGGATGCTTCCGGCCCGGATTGGTTTTACGCGGAGAGCGGTTTGCCGCAGCGATTGCAGTACCGCGCGTTAGGTTCACGTTGCTCGGCGCCGCACGAGTTGCAGGCGTTGCTGGTGCGGAGATTAGCGCCGCAGGTCGAACAGAACGTCGAGCCGCCGACGGCGACCGCGCCGCACGTGCCGCAGCGTCCAGGCAGTGGCGGGACATAGCCGCCGGCCCTCTGCGCGATGTGGCTTTCGATGATCTTCCAGGCGTCTTCGGTAATCCGGTACTGCCAGTAAGCGCCGAGCGCGGGCAGTGCGAGCAACATCCCGGCGGAGAGGATGACAGCGACCGCCGCGACCGCCGCTTTGTCGAACCACTTCTGCATCCCGATCTCGACGCGCGTGCCGCCGTGTTCCGGCGTAATCTTAACGGTCAGCGCGGCGGACAGTCCGGTCAGTTCGCGCAGCGTGCCGGACTTGCGCGCCTGCAACACGGCGGTCGAAGCAACCTGCATCGTCTGCAACTCGTAGGCGCTGTCATTGTCGAAGAGTTGGCGTAGCTCGGCCATCAATTGCATCACATCGGCTTCGACGCCGGGATAGTAGCGATTATCCATAATCTTGATCGGTGAAAATTTTGAAGTCGACGGTGCCACGTCGTCGCTTTGGTTTTTGTGTTCGTGAATTAAGCATTATACCTCAACCAAAAAGCAAGGCAGCCCGCCCCGCGTCTAGCCATCAGAGAACTGGTGGAGACGGGAACTTCTGATCTGTGCCCCGGTCATTTCGGCATTAATCTTCGTCTGGCGGCGGCAACGGTCGGCGTTTGAGTTCCCGGCCCGTCGAAAGTTTTTGCCGACAGCGCTGGACGGCGAGGACGTAAACGATTCCCGTCGAACCGTCGTATTCGTACACGACTCGGTGCGTTCGCTTCACAATCAATTGTCGACACTTCAGTAAGCTTGGGTCCTGACTCATGACTCGTGCGCCCGCTTCAGGGAAAGCCGCCAGAGTATCAACTCGCCGCACGACCTCGAAAGCCAGCACTGCGGGCAAAGCTTCTAATTGAGCGAAAGCGAGCGGCGTCCATTCAACGGTAACCATTACGGCGCACGCCTCATCGAGCGCCGTTTTGTCGGGGACTTATGCTTGCGTGCCAAACGCTTTTCCACCTCAGCGTGAGAGATTGTGCTGTTGACTTTCCTGGACTCGCGGGCGGCTTTCACCATCTCCACCAACTCCAGTTCGTCCAGCCGCTGAAGGTCTTCTTCAATTTGTGTGTAGCGAGATGCTGACATCAAGACTGCGGCGACACGCCCGCGTTGAGTGATAACGACTGGTTCATCGGATTCCGCCAGGCTGTTCACGACTTGTCCGGCTTGCCGTTGTAGATCGGTAATCGGAATAATATTTTTCATAACAACTCGCACAATTCAAACTGTTGTTGCCAGCATTGCTAATGATGTTCTTAACCATACATCTCCCGGAGTCGGGCTGCAAGAAACATGGTGTGCCTTGAACAACAAAGCCCACCCGACTTTCGTGACGGGTGGGCTTTGTGAGAATGCAAGAAACGCTGACTAGAACGAGTAGCGAATCGAGAACTGTAGATTGCGCTCGCTGTTCTTATTTTGCACTTTACCGAATGATGCGTTGCGCGGATCGCGATTGGCATCAACCAAAGTCCAGTTGGGATGGTTGACCCAGTTAAAGGCTTCAAAGCGCAGCCGGAGGTTCTGCGTCTCCGTAATGAAGAAGTCCTTAAAGAGCGCCAGGTTGTGATTCTGGAAGCCGGGGTTGTAAAAGAAATTGCGAACCCTCTGAGTGTTGAACGTGCCGGCAGCCGGCTCTGTAAAGATTCGAGTGCCGTCGGAATTTCTCGGCAGGAACCAGAAATTCGAGTCCGAGTTGTTTTCGGAGAACGCCCGGTCGCCCCGCGACAATTCGGGACTACCATTGACGAGCCAGTACTGATTGCCGCTGCCGGAGCCAACGCCGGCAAAGTCGTCGCCAGTGCGGATCGAGATCGGTGTGCCGGTCTGCATCTGAGATGTGGCAGCGATGGCCCAGCCGCCGATAAGTTTACCCTTCAGCGTCGAGCGATCCCGGAAGAATGGAAACTCATAGACTCCGTTGACGACCATCACGTGACGCCGGTCGAAGTCCGATGGCCCCCACAGCGCGCTGGCGTCATAGGCGTCGGGGATCACGTCGCGTTGCGCCGAGCCGTCGTCTTCGGACTTCGAGAATGTATAGGCCAGACCGAAGAGAAGTCCGTCGGTGAAGCGGCGTGTGACGCCGACCTGAAAACCGTTATAGAGGGAGTTCGCATCATTGTTCGTCGAGCGAATGATGCCATAACCTTTGTACGGTCGCAGAAAGTCGGTGTTGACGCCTGGATTTGCCTGCCGAGTCCCCGTCAGGAGTTGGTTGATGTTGCGCTCACGCTGCGCGTGCAGCCCGCGCCGCCCGACGTAGCCGACCTCGATGGTGGTCGAGAATCCGAGCTCGCGCTCGAAAGTCACGTTCCACGTCCACGCTTCCGGGTTCTTGAAAATCGGGTCTTGGGTGGTGATGCCGAGCGGGAACAGGTTGCCGCTTCTGCCGCCGGGATTATCTACCGATCCGCTTGAGATGGAA
>Ga0136614_10001444_pt1 | contig 14006 bp, 16 predicted proteins | sample AntDrymUQ2792106_2_FD_106643 | JGI IMG/M metagenome (GOLD analysis project Ga0136614, IMG submission 106643) | Polar desert sand microbial communities from Dry Valleys, Antarctica - metaG UQ279 (21.06) | ecosystem: Environmental > Terrestrial > Soil > Desert | place: Antarctica: Dry Valley...
GTCCAGCAGGACTTTCTCGCTCGTCTGGGCAGGCAGCGTCAAGCGCTCTCCTTTCCGGCCTCTCCGGACCGAGTTAAAGGACGTGAAGCGGGCGGGACTCTACAAGGGCGGTCGGATGGCGTCGCCGACGACGACCAGCAGGTGCTGCTCGGCCGGGACCCGTTCGGGGAGCTCGCGCTCGGCCCGGGCGAGACCCTCGGCGAACTCCACGTCGTCGAGCAGAAGGAGCGTCGAGATGAAGCGTCCGCGAATCCCCTCGAGCACGCGGTCGCGGCTCGCTGTTTTCTGAAGACGCAGTGAAAGCGTCCGCGAGGAGAACCCCGCGCCGGCCAGCTCCTGCTGCAGCGCGTCGGGCGTGGGAAATCGTGCCCGGTCGATCCCGGCAAGGGACGGGAAGTACGGGCTCAGGTAGTAGTCGTCGAACTGGGCGTGATCGAAGGTGGCGATGGCCATCCGGCCGTCCACGGCGAGCACGCGGCGCAGCTCGGCGAAGGCTCGAGGCCGGTCGAGCACGTGGGCGACGAGCACGAGCAGCGCCCGGTCGAACCATCCGTCTTTGAACGGAAGCAGCTCGGCATCCGCCCGTTTCGCGTTGACACCTCGCTGGCGCGCCAGATCGATCATCTCCGCCGAGGGGTCGATCCCCCACACACGCGACCCGCGGTCCGCGAGCGCCTCTGACCAACGCCCAGTGCCGCAGCCGACGTCGAGCACCCGCCGGCCGACCAGCTCGCCTTCGCGGGCCAGGAGCTCGAAGAGCTCCCACCAGTGGTCGTCCTGTGGACGCAGGCGGTCGTACCGCGCTGCGAAGAGGCCGTAGTCGGGCTTAGGAGGCGACGATGTCGTCGGGATCGCTGAGCGTTTCGATGGCGTGGATCGCCGCCTCGAGCGACGTCTCGGGGACGAGAACCTTCTGCGGGGCATTTTTGACCTCGCTCGGATGATGATCGACCGCGGGCTCGACCCGGGCGTCGATTCCTGCGGCGCGGAGCATCGTCTCGAGCTCCTCTGCCTCTGTGATGTCGCCGGCGATTGCAACTTGCACCATCCGGGTCATCGCGGGGCCTCCTCGACGGTGGGAACGGCTTCCGGCTTCGGAGCCGCCTGAGCGTGCCTGTGCGTGGCTCCTCCCTTGACGAGCTCTGGCGCTCCTCGCTCCTGGAACGGGACGACGATGATATCCAGGTCGCGGGGCACGACCGTGTCCGGGAAGACGGCCTGCGCCTCCCGCTCGATCTCACCGCCGAAGTAGCGATTGGAGAGATGCGTGAGCGCGAGAAGCCCGACCTCCGCGGCCTGCGCGACCCCGGCCGCCTCGCTGGCAGTCGAGTGGAGCGTCTCGTGCGCCCGGTCGCGCTCCTCCTCCGCGAACGTCGCCTCGTGGACGAGGAGGTCTGCCCCGCGCGCCGCATCGAGGACCGTGCGCGTGTACGCGGTGTCCGCGGCGATCACGACCCTCCGCCCCGGTCTGGTCGACCCCAGCACCGAGTCGGGTGTGATTACCCGCCCATCCGGCAGGGTGACCGATTCTCCACCTTGGAGCGCTCCCCGCTCCGGCCCCTCGGGGATGCCGAGCGCATCGGCGGCGCCCGCGTCGAAGCGTCCCGGCCGCGGGCGTTCGACGAGCGCGTACCCGACGGCCGGGACGCCGTGGTCGACGGCGAACGTGACGAGCTGGTACTCGCCTCGCTCGAGCACGGCGCCGGGCTCGAGCTCGACGAGCTCGTAGCCGTAAGTGAGCCGTCCGAAGATCCGGCGGAGCGCCGCGAAAAGATCCGTGAGCCCCTTCGGCCCGTAGATCGTGATCGGCATCTCACGGCCCCGGAGGGCGAACGTCTTGAGCATTCCGGGAAGACCGAGGTAGTGGTCGGCGTGGTAGTGCGTGAGAAAGATCTCGCGGAGCTCGATCAGTCCGACGTTCGAGCGTAGAAGCTGGCGCTGCGTCCCCTCGGCGCAATCGAAGAGAAGCCGTTCTCCGCCTCTTCGGAGCAGCATCGCGCTCGGCGCCCGCTGGGCGGTCGGCATCGACCCCGACGTGCCGAGGAAGACGAGATCGAGGTCCACGCGTGGAGTCTAGGAGGGCGCCGCCCACCCTCCGTGCCGTGGTTTACGGGAGGCGAAGCGTCTGGCCCGGCGTCAGCGTCGACCGGCCCAGGCCATTCGCGCGCTGGATCACCCAGACTCCCTGCCGCGGATCTCCGCTGTAGCGCCTGACGGCGATCGACCACAGGGTGTCGCCGGCTTGCACCCGGTACGGCTGACTCGAGCCCGTGGCCTCGGAGACGCGGGTCATCACGCTCCAGGCGAGGGCCATCACGAGCAGGGTGATAAATGCGATCCGTACGAACATGTGTTCCCAGCTTACAGAACATACGTTCGGACGTCAAGATGGCCGTCCGTCGTCTCCAGGCCGATCATGCCGTGGTGGTCGGCTGAGCGCCGTTCGGTCGGGCTTCCGGGGTTCAGCACCCACGTCTGGCCAAGCTGCACCGCCTCGGGGACGTGGGTGTGGCCGTAGACGATTGCGGCGCAGCCGGGAAAGGCCTGCACGAGCCGCTCCGCCCGTCCGAGAGCGGGGCCAGGATTGTGAACCATTCCGATCAGGAGACCGTCGGCCTCCACGATTCGCCGCTTCGGAAGCCGGAGGTTGAGCTCGGCGTCGTCCATGTTGCCGGCGACGCCCTGAATCGGCGCAAGCTCGCCGAGCTCCGCGAAGACCGACAGGCCGACGAAGTCGCCTGCGTGCAGGATGAGGTCTGCCTCCCCCAGGAGACGGAGGCACTCCTTCGGGAGACGACGTGTGCCTCTCGGCATGTGCGTGTCCGAGATGACGGCGAGGTTCAGGAGGTCCCGCTCAGAAAGGCCCCGTCGCGGTAGACGAGCTCGCCGTCCGCGTAGACCTCTCCCCCGTCCCGGAGGTCGCACACGATGTCCCAGTGCAGGCCCGAGCGATTCTCGCCGCCGGTCCCCGGCACCGAACGGCCGAGCGCAAGGTGGACGGTACCCCCGATCTTCTCGTCGAGCAGCAGGTTGCCCGTGTACTCGCCGATCGCGTCGTTCATGCCGAAGGCGAACTCGCCGACCCTCTTCGCGCCCTCGTCGAGCGCGATCATCTCTCGGAGGAAGTCCTGGCCGCGTGTGGCGGTCGCCTCGACGACCTCGCCTGCCTCGAAGCGGAGCCGGACGCCGTCCGCCTGGCGGCCGCGCATCATCGCGGGGAAGGTGAAGCGGATCGTCCCTTCCACGCTCGTCTCGATCGGGCCCGTGAAGACCTCGCCGTCGGGGAAGTTGCGGAGGCCCTTGGAGCGGATCCACGTCCGGTCCTCGACTCCGAGCTTGAGGTCGGTTTCCTCGCCGACGATCCGCAGCTCGCGGACGTTGTCGAGGATCGACCCGACACCCTCGAGCCGGTCGCCGAAGCTCGCCCACGCAGCTACGGGGTCGTCCTTGTCGAGGAACGCAGCCCGGTACAGCACGTCTTCGTACTGCCGCAGCGACATGCCGGCGTCCTGTGCCGAGGCCTCCGTCGGATAGCCGCAGATCACCCAGCGGAAGTCGCCGGCCGCCGAGCGCTCGAGGTAGCGCGACTGAATGGGTGCGCGAGCCTTCAGGCGCGTGCCCATCTTGGACGGGTCGACTCCGGTCAGGCGCTTCGTGTTCACCGGTGCGTCGATCACCATCCAGACGTCGCCGCGGTCGACCTTCCATTCGAGGTCGGGCGCGATCCACTCGAGCTGTGCGTCGCTCCCTTCCCCGAGGAGTGCCTCCTCTGCCTCGTCGAGACCCAGACTCGTCTCGGGGTGCCCGCCCGCCCGTAGCGAAGCTCCGTACAGCTCCCGGACGAGCGGGGAAGCCGAACCCGTGGACTCGATGAGCACCTTGTCGCCCGGGCCGACCTCGGTCGAGTAGCCGACGATGACCTCTGCGAGCTTGCGGTGCCGCGGGTCAAGCACGGGCGACCGCCAGCTCGGCGACGAACGACCCCGCCTTCCAGACGAGCTCGCCGTCCGCGTAGACCTCACCCTCCTGGCGGAGGTCGCAGATCAGGTCCCAGTGGAGGTCGGACTTGTTCTCGGCGCCTGCTTCGTCGAAGCCGCAGCCGAGCGCCACGTGCATCGTCCCGCCGATCTTCTCGTCGAAGAGGATGTCGCGTGTGAAGCGGTCGATCTCGTAGTTGAGGCCGAACGCGACCTCGCCGAGCACCTTCGCGCCGGCGTCTGTCTCGATCAGCGAGCGGAGGTAGTTTTCGCCCGACGTCGCCTCCGCGTGAACCACGCTGCCGTCCTCGAACCGGAGGCGGACGTTCTCGACCTCCTGGCCCTGGAAGATCGACGGGAAGGCGAAGAAGATCTCACCGCTCGTACCGGTTTCGACCGGGCTCGTGAAGATCTCGCCGTCGGGCATGTTGTGCTTTCCGTCGGAGGGAACCCACTGCCGGCCCTCGACGACCACGCAGAGATCGGTGTCGGGGCCGACGATGCGGAGCTCGCGGACACCGTCCAGCTCGAGTGCACGAGCCGTCATCGTTTCGGACATCCCCTTCCAGTGCGCGATCGGGTCGTCGCCGTCGCGCGTGTGGCAGGCGCCGTGGACGAAGTCCTCGTACTCGGGGAGGGACATCTCGGCGTCCTGCGCGTGACCCTGGCTCGGATAGAACGTCCCACACCAGGCCAGGTCTCCCGCGCTGATCCGCTCCCAGCGCCGGTTCACCATCCGGAACTGCGTCGATAGCTGCAGCCGGCGGCGCTCGGGATCCGCACGCGTGAGCGCGCGCGTGTTGACGGCACCCCAGAGCGTCGACCAGGCGTCGAGCCGCTCGGTTGCGATCTCCTCGAGCTCCGAGATGTACGCGAGCTGCTCGTCGGATGCATGCTCGAGCTCGAGCTCGTCGAGCCCCGACGGGACGATCCGGGTGTAGGGGTTGGCGCCTCGCCGGATCGCCGCGGCGTAGAGAGCGACCGCGAGGGGAATGGAGACCTCCTCGCCGTCGATCCGGTAAACCTGGCCCTCACGGAGATCGAGCGAGTAGCCGGTGATCAGCTCCGCGAGCTTCTCGATCCGCGCGTCGCGCAACTACGGCCCGCCGACCGCGAACGGCCTGCTGACGAGGGCCTTCGTGCGGGTCGGGTTCATCTCGGCGCGCAGCCGGATCGCGAAGACGTAGTAGCCGGCCGCGACGCGCTTCCGCCGAAAGCGGACGAAGGTTCCGAGATGGGCGCGCACCTCCCCGCGGGCGGTGAACAGAGCCTTCGGCGCCCGCTTGACGCCGACGGCGCCGAGCAGCTTCTTCCGGGCGCTCGCGGACAGCCCACGGCCCTTTAGCCGGTACATGGCGGCAGTGAACGTGCTCGCCTCCTCGGAGCTCGCGACGAACGTCCAGTTCGTGTCGCTCGCGGACCGCCGCCGCTCTCCGAACTTCGCGGTCGCTCCGACGACGACCGTCGCGTGCCGCCAGGTCACGGGTCGGCGGTTGCAGCGGGCCAGACCGCGCGCGAGCACCGACTTCACAGCGCCGTAGGAAGGTCGGCGGGTGCCGTCGGCGCGCATCAGGCCGGCCTGCCAGCGGTCGAGATCGGGCTCGTCGACGAGGCCGTAGTAGAGGGCCGAGCGCACCGACTCGTCGCAGGCGTAGTACGGGACGAGCGCCGAGTAGACGTCGGCCTGATGGCGCTCCTCCGCGAGTCGCGCGACCGACTCGCGGCCGTAGTAGGCGTCCAGCGACCCGTTCGGCACGACCGTCTGCCAACCGATCTCGTTCAGGCGGAACCGGAGCCGCGGAAGTGCGGCTCGGGAGGCGGGTTGACCGGCTTCGGCGAAGATCGGCTGCGCGGTCCCGCGGAAGGCGTCCCAGAACGCCTGCCTGATCCGCCCGAGGTTCGACGTTCCGGCATTCGGCCAGCGGTACCCGATCGTGTGGTTGTCCGTGTAGGAGTTCGGGTGCGGATGGAAAGCGAGCTCGTCCATGATCGGCTTGCGCCGGCCACTCGCGCGATAGGCGATCCCCATGTCCCGGATGCAGCGCACCGGCGAGGTCGACGCGTTCGTCGCCGCGAGCGCATTGTCGTTCCCGCGCGGGGAGAGCGAGACGCCGAGGACGGTGATCGAGCTGTTCACGGCCTTGAGCGCGTCGTACGACTGCGCGAGTACCCGCTGATAGGCGCCGCAGGCGAGACCGACGCCGCTCGAGCTGAACTGCGGCTGCCAGAACCGCGGCTGGTTCGGCTCGTTGCCGACCGCGATGTCCTGCAGCTGCGGATAGGTCCTGGCGACCTGGGCCACGAAGTCGACGAACTGGCTTGTCGCCGAGGTCGAGCCGAACAACGCGCGCGCCCGGCTCGGCGCAATCACGATCGTGATCCGGATGCCGGCGGCCGAAGCGTTCGCGAGGTAGCGGTCGAGGCCGTCCTTCTCGCCGATGGTGGTGGGGTTCTCGGGCTCCCACGAGAGCGTGATCCGGTTCTCGGTCAGCCCGACCTCCCTCATGTCCGCGAGGAACTGGACGCCGCCGTCTGCGGCCAGCTTGCCGCGGTCGTCCGCGACGCCGACGGTGAGCTCGGCAGCGGCAGGCGCGGACAGCGCGAGCGCCCCGAGGGCGCAGGCGAGCACGGCAGCAGGTCTGTTCACGTGAAACCCCTTCATTTCCTCGAAGAACCGCATCAGTGTTGCACGACCTCCAGGACCGCGTCGAGAAGGCGGTCGGCGCCAAAGCGCACGGGATCGTCGGTCAGCAGGCCCGTCTCCCGCTCCACCCGCTCGATTTCGGCACAGGCATCCTCGTCCTCGAGCGCGCCGGTGTGGAGCGCGATCGCGGCGACACGGGCCGGCCGCAGCTGGAGCGAGGCGCGCTCGTGCAGCTCGACCAGCTCACGGAGCCCGGGCAGCGGGTGCTCGGGATAGCCCTCGACGTGTGTCGCGCCGGCCTTGTGGACGAGGACGTACGCATGCGGTGCGCTTCCGTGCATCAGGCCCATCGTGACCCCTGAATACGCCGGGTGGGCCAGGGATCCCTGCCCCTCGACCCAGAGGAGCTCGCCGCCTCGCCGCGAGCCCTCGACGACGAGCCGCTCGGCCGCGCCGGCCAGGAAGTCGGCCACGACCGCGTCGACGGCGATCCCCCAGCCCGCGATCGCAATGCCGGTCTGGCCGGTCGGGACGAAGACTGAGGCCAGGCCTCGCCCGCGCGCGGCGAGGTCGAGCTCCACGGCGACGGTCTTCTTCCCGATCGCACAGTCCGAGCCGACGGTGAGGACGATCTTGGCCGGCACCCGAAGGTTCTCCCCGGTCGGGACGCTGAGATCCGGAGGAGGCTTGCGGAGGTCGCGCAGCTCGACGCCGTGCTCGCGGGCCAGCTCCGCCAGCTCCGGATCCTCGCCGATGAACTCGTGCAGCCCGCTCTCGACGTCGAGACCGGCGCGGATCGAGTCCCTGAGCAACTCGCGCCAGGCGGGCGGAAAGCGTCCGCCCTGGGTGGCGACCCCCACGGTTGCGACGGTCGGCTCGTAGGCGAGCGCTTCCTCGACGGAGCCAACTATCTGGATCCCCCGATAGCTCTCCCCGGCGCGCTCCGAGTCGAGGATGGCCACGACCGGATCCAGGGCGTAGTGGACGATGCCCCGCATCGTCTTCCCGTAGTGGGCGTCGCCGGAGTTGCCCTCAGCGAGGACTAGGTACTTCTTGCCGGACGCCAAGTCCTGGAGTGGCTGGGGGAAGCTGGACACCGTCGACGAGCTGAACGCCCGGCCACGGATCCTCGGCCAGGAGCATGTTCCCGTCGAGGTCGACGTGGTCGCAGAGGCTCGCCATTGCCGCGCCGGCGGCGATTCCGAGGCCGGACTCCACCATGCAGCCGAGCATGACGCCCAGGTCGAGCGCGCGGGCGGCGTGGGCCATCCGGATGCCTTCGCGGATCCCGCCCGACTTCGCAAGCTTGATGTTGATCCCGTGCGCTCGCTCCCCGCAGGCGGCGACGTCGGCGAGCGTGTGGCAGTCCTCGTCGACGAAGATCGGGAGCGGTGACCTGGTCTTGAGCGCCGGGCCGTCCTCGTCGCCCGCCGGCAGCGGCTGCTCGACGTAGTCGACACCGAGCTGCTGGAGCCGCGGGATCGCGTCGAGCGCCTCGTCCAGCGTCCAGTACTCGTTGACGTCGACGCGCAACGGCCGGTCCCAGACGGCGCGAACGGACGCGACCCGGTCGACGTCGAGTCCGTCTCGCCCCCCGATCTTGAGCTTGAGGCTCCTGAAGTCCGTCACCTTCTCGGCCTTGCGCGTCATCTCGTCGGGGTCGCCGAGGCCGATCGTCCAGCTCGTGGGCGGGCCGGTCTGCTGGAGGCCGAGAAAGCGCCACACGGGAAGCCCCGTGAGCTTGCCGCAGAGGTCGTGAAGCGCACCGTCGATCGCCGCCCGCGCCGCAAGCTCGCGCCGCGGGAGCCGAGCCTCGATCTCGTCGAAGGCGAAGGGATCGTCGCCGAGCTCGTCCGCGACCTCCTCCACGTACGCGAGCGCCGACTCGGCCGATTCGTCGTAGCGCTCGATCGGGGCGGCCTCCCCGAAGCCCCGCTCACCCTCGTGCTCGACCTCGACCCAGACGACCTCCGCCTCGGTTTCGGTCCCACGAGCGATCACGAACGGCTCGGCGAGGACAAGCGAAGCCTTTTGCGCCGAGACCTGCATCGCTCAAGACTCTAGTCTCGCCGCGGAGAGACGCGCCGCGTGTCCGCGGGAGCGGACACCCGGCCACACCGGTGGCGGAAAGTGCGAAGCACTTTGCGCCAGAGATGAGGGATGCGCGCCAGCGCATCCCGACATTGGGCCTGGCAGGAATCGAACCTGCGACCTCGCGCTCCGGAGGCGCGCGCTCTATCCCCTGAGCTACAGACCCGGAATGTGGAGTCTAGCCGTGGGTAGCTTTGGCTCCCTTGCGACTCCTGCGCTCGTACCTCCGGACGCTGAACCCGCCCCTCCCGGGCTCGGTGCGGACGCTTCAGGCCGGCGCGCTCGTCAACGCGCTCGGGAACGGGCTCGCCTACCCGTTCCTCTTCATCTACCTCCACAACGTCCGTGGGATCGACCTCGCGACCGCGGGTCTGATCGTCGGGGCGAACTCGGCGGTCGGGCTCGTCGCCGGGCCGATCATCGGATCGCTCATCGACAAGATCGGCGGCCGGATCACGCTCGCGTTCTCGCTCTGGATGCTGGCCGTGGGCTTCGGCGGCTACGCGTTCGTGGACAGCCCCTGGCAGGGATTCCTCGCCAGCGCGATCGCGGGGATCGGCAACGGCGGCTTCTGGCCGAGCCAGTCCTCCCTGATCGCCGGGTTGACGCCGACGGCGCAGCGCCACCAGGCGTTCGCGATGCAGCGGGTGATGATGAATCTCGGGATCGGGCTGGGAGGCCTCGCCGGTGGCCTGATCGCGACGACGACCAATCCCGCGTCGTTCACCGTCCTCTTCCTTGCCGATGCTTCGACGTTCCTCGTCTACTCGGCGTTCCTCCTGCGGGTGCCGGCGCCGGCGCGGACGCCCAGGCCGGAAGGTCGCGAGCGAGGCGGTTACGGCGAGGTGGTGCGCAATCGGGTCTTCATGGCCGTCGTGGCCCTGAACTTCGTCTTCATCGGGGCCGGAATGGCGCAGCTGGAGACGCTGCCCGTCTACGCGAAGAACGAGGCCGGGATCAGCGAACGTGGCATCGGCGTCCTCTTCTTCCTGAACACGCTCGTGATCGTCCTCGCGCAGCTCCCGATGGCTCGGGTGCTCGAGGGTCACCGGAGGATGCGGACGCTGGCCGTCCTCGGCGTCGTGTGGGCCGCGGGACTCCTGATCGTGCCGGTCGCGGGAATCGCAGCCGACGGCTGGACGGCCGCGATGCTTCTCGCCCTGACCTTCGCGATCATCGCCGTCGGCGAGTGCCTGCACGGCACCGTTCAGGCGCCCCTCGTCGCCGACCTGGCCGATCACAGCCTGATCGGGCGCTACATGGCCGCGTCGGCTTTTTCGTGGGGCGTCGGTTTCGCGCTCGGCCCCGCCGTGGGCGGATTCGTCCTCAACCACTGGCCGCACGCCCTCTGGCCTGCGGCGGCAGCCGTGTGTCTGGCGGCGGGCGGAGCGGCGCTCGCGCTCGAGCGGTCGCTTCCGATTGGGGTCAGAACCACGCCCAGACGGGCCCAGCCCGTTTTGGCGGAGGGCTAGGAGACCGGCGGCGCGGGTAGAATCTCTCTCGTCATGCGCCAGGACGACCCGCTCAGTACCGATGCCCAGCCTGCCCCGCATCCGGGCTCGCTCGCGCGACATCGTTCGCGAGGCCGCTCCGCCTGCTCGCGAACCCGCTGAGCTCAGCGCCAACGGCCTCAGCTGGATCCACCTCGTCTCGCCGACGAAGGACGAGGCAACGTCGCTCGCAGAGCGCTTCGGCTGGCACCCGCTCGACGTCGAGGACGTCCTCTCCAAGCGCCAGCGCCCGAAGGTCGACGAGTACGAGGACTACCGGTTCGTCGTCCTCCACTTCCCCGTCTACGACAAGGCGGCGAAGCGACTGAACGCAGGCGAGCTCGACGTCTTCCTCGGCCCCGACTACCTCGTGACCCTGCCGACCGTCGAACTGCTGCCGGTGACCCGGCTCTTCAGACGGTGCACGGACGACGCCGAGCTGCGGGACAACCTCTCCGGCAAGGGCTCCGGGTACCTGCTGTACCACGTCCTCGACGACCTCTTCGACTACTGCTTTCCGATCCTCGACAAGATCGGGCACAAGCTCGACTCGATCGAGGACGACGTCGAGGAGGGCGAGTCGCAGGAAATCGTGCGCGACATCTCCCGGGCCAAGCAGGAGATCATCAGCTACCGAAAGATCATCAAGCCGCAGCGTCCGATCCTCCGGCTCCTCGAACGACACGTCGAGCGCTTCCTCCCCCAGGATCTCGAGCTCTACTTCGACGACCTCGTCGACGCCTCCGAGCGGATCTGGGACCTGCTCGACAACTACAAAGAGGTCGTAGAGGCGCTCGAGGCGACGAACGAGTCGGCGATCTCGCATCGTCAGAACGACGTTCTCCGGGTGCTGACCGTTTTCAGCGCAGTCCTCCTCCCGCTGACCCTCCTGGCGAGCATCTTCGGGATGAACGTGAACTTCCCCGGCGAGGGCTCCGTCGAGGCGTTCTGGGTCATCGTCGCGGGGATGGTCGCGGTCTTCGCCAGCCTCGTTGCGTTCTTTCGCTGGAAGCGCTGGATCTAGTGCTCCTCCGGGCAATACACACACACTTCTGGCCCGCGCTCTGGCTTGGTGCTCACGACCCAGAAGCTGGGCAGCATCACCTGGAGGAGCACTGACCAAGCCGCTCTGGGCGCCCTGGCGGCTCGAGTACGTGGGGAGCGCCGACGAGCAAGAGGGCTGCCTCTTCTGCGTGGCTGCGGATTCGCAGGACGAGGACTCGCTCGTCGTGCATCGGGGAGAGCACGCGTTCGTCCTCGTCAACAAGTTCCCCTACGCGTCGGGGCATTTCATGGTCGCCCCGTTCCGCCACTGCGGCGAGTTCGCCGAGCTCACGGATGACGAGATCGTCGAGGCTCACCGGCTCGCGGCGCAGGGAATCGGGGCCCTTGCCGAGCTCTACGGGCCGCAGGGGTACAACCTCGGCTGGAACCTCGGCCGGATCGCGGGCGCTGGCGTCGTCGACCACGTCCACCTGCACGTCGTGCCACGCTGGGCCGGCGACACGAATTTCATGCCGGTCCTTGCCGACGTGAAGGTGATCCCGGAACACCTCACGGAGACACGCAAGCGCCTGGCGGGCGCCTGGCCGCGGTAAGCGCGGCGTCCCCAGCCGCGAACCGGTGTCAAGCAGACGCAGGCCCGTGCCGTAAAGGCCGAGGGCAAGGTGCACGCCACCGAGGAAAGAGCTCGGGAGCTGGCGAGCGCGTCAAGGCGCTCCAGGAAGCCGAGCACCACCGAGTCCTTTCCGCCGCCGACATCACCCGGCGCGAGCAGCTGGTCGGCGCGAAGCAGCACACGCTGATCGCCCATGAGCAGCGTCTGGAGCAACGGGAGCGGGAGCTGGAAGAGCGCGAGGATTCCCTCCGGGGCCCTGATCAACGCTGGTGGAACGCCGACCCGGCGTCGAGCCACTAGAGGCCTGATGCGTAATTCCGCCGGGCCGAATTTCACATCAACCCTCTAGCCGCCGGGAATATCCGCAGACGCAGTGAGGTATGGATTGGGGACAACCCCCGGTTCAAGGAGCTCCTCATGCGTCTCGAAGGCATCCACCACATCACGGCGATCACCGCCGACGCACCCGGCAACGTCGACTTCTACGGCCGCGTCCTCGGCCTCCGGATGGTGAAGAAGACCGTCAACCAGGACGATCCCACCGTCTATCACCTCTTCTACGCGGATGAAAAGGGCAGTCCGGGCAGCGACATCACGTTTTTCGAGTATCCCGGAGCCCGCCGTGGCCAGGCAGGTGCGGGAATGGTGCACCGGGTCGTGTGGCGTGCGGCGTCCGAGACGGCGCTCGACTTCTGGCAGCAGCGCCTCGGCGCCGAGCGCGTCGAGGTCGAGCGGAAGCCCGGCCGCCTGCGGTTCGACGATCCGGAGGGCCTTGGGCTCGAGCTGGCAGTGATTCAGACCGACGACGAGCCCCTGGTCTCGAATCACCCGGACATTCCGGCCGAGCTCGCCTTCCAGGGCTTCGACGGAGTCCGGGCCTACACACGGAATCCGCTCGCGAGCCGCTCATTTCTCGTCGAGTCGCTGAACTTCGACGCGGCCGGCGATTCCGAATACGAGGCGCGAGGCGAGCGCCGCGGATCGTTCTATGCATTCGACACGGTCGACCGGCCGGGCACGGGCGGCGCCGGCACCGTCCACCACGTGGCCTGGGCGTCGAGGATGGACGAGCACGAGGCCTGGCGCGAGCGGGCAGCAACGGGTGGAGCAACGCCCACACCGGTCATCGACCGCTTCTACTTCAAGTCGATCTACTTTCGCGAGCCGAGCGGCGTGCTCTTCGAGATCGCGACCAACGGGCCCGGCTTCACGTCGGACGAGCCGCTGGAGTCGCTTGGCGAGCGACTCTCGCTACCGCCAGACTTCGAGCAGTACCGGGAGGAGGTCGAGCGAACGCTCGGGCCGCTTCCGAACCCCCGCCCGAAAACGCCCGTCTCATGAGCCTCACCCACCTCGAGCGTCCGGCGACCGGCGAGCCGGCGGGCGCCCTCGTCCTCTTCCACGGGCGAGGGACGAGCGAGCACGACCTCTATCCCCTCCTCGATGCGCTCGATCCCGAACGGCGATTGCTCGGCATCACTCCGCGCGGCCCCCTGACATTGCCGCCCGGCGGAGCGCACTGGTACGCGTTTCGCAGCGTCGGCTTCCCTGAACCCGGCACGTTTTCGGCCAACTACGAGCTGGCTTCGACGTGGCTGGACGGTCTCGCCGAGGAAAAAGGGGTCCCGCTCAGGCAAACCGTGATCGGTGGGTTCTCCCAGGGCGCTGTCATGAGCTGGGCCCTCGGCCTGGGCCAGGGGCGGCCGCGACCGGGCGGCGTCCTGGCCCTCTCCGGGTTCATCCCGACCGTGGAGGGCTTCGAGCTCGATCTCTCGCCCCCACTCCCGGGGATCGCAATCGGCCACGGCATCCACGACCCGGTGATCTCCGTCGAGTTCGGCCGGGAGGCGAAGACGCGACTCGAGGAGGCCGGCGCCGACCTCCTCTACCGGGAGTCGCCGATGCCGCACTCCGTCGATCCGTCCTTCATCGCGGAGCTCCAGCCGTGGGTTGCAGACGCGATCGCGGGCTGACGTACGGCGAACCGTTACGGACTGGGCTCGACGCGGACGACCGTGTTCGCGGTTCCGCTGCTGACCCAGACCGCGCCGGCCCCGACTGCCGGGAATGCCGCTCCCGCGATGCTCAGTTCTCCAACGAGCCGATTTGCGCTTGAGTCGATCCGGATCAACGAGGCCCCGCGATTCGTCACCCAGATCGATCCGAGCCCGGCCGCCGCGCCGAAC
>Ga0136614_10001445_pt1 | contig 14002 bp, 13 predicted proteins | sample AntDrymUQ2792106_2_FD_106643 | JGI IMG/M metagenome (GOLD analysis project Ga0136614, IMG submission 106643) | Polar desert sand microbial communities from Dry Valleys, Antarctica - metaG UQ279 (21.06) | ecosystem: Environmental > Terrestrial > Soil > Desert | place: Antarctica: Dry Valley...
CTGCTCCCAATCTCGGTTAGTGATGCCGAGGTCACGCCACATGAGAAACAAAGATTAGCGATGATTTTGACGGCTGTCCATTCTATAGAGTTCAATTCTTGATTGACCCAGGTGAACGGTTACCGTTTGACGAACCTGTAGAAAGTTGTGCAGATTTTCAATAATTGCCGAGTGGGTTCAAGGATGAAGCCTAGCCGCCTTAGCAATCGGTCATCAGCGGCTGTGCGATGACCGCCGGATAAATGCCAAAACGCTGCCCATACATAAAAATGAAATGCGACAAGGATAGACGCACGTAAAACGCCAGGCACTCCGTCTTTCCACGGCTGCCCGACAAAGAATTGTTTGTAGATTTTCCCTGTAAGGGTAACCAACATGCTCTTCGCCGTAAAGACCCGTCCCTGGTCAATCATGGATTGAGCTTGCGCCGGCGCATAGCGAACGACTCTATCTAAGACCTCCGGAATGTTACGATTCCGATCATGTATGATCACCAGGTCGTCACGCTTGGGAAGGAGATACAGACGATGGTCGGCTATTGTTGGAAGAGCGTTAGGAACAACGGGCCACTCTACTCTGGACCGACGATACATTCTTGGCTTAGGGTCATAACGATGTAGCGGATTGCTAGCTGGGTATCCCAAGTCGAAGTTCATTATCGGGATTGCCACGGCATCAAGATCCGTTCGCTGTCTCAGCTGTAGAAGCTCCTGAGCTAGGCCAGGAGTTATTCGCTCATCCGGGTCGAGAGCCAGAATCCACTCTCCACTCGCGACGGCAGCTAACTCATTACGCAGAGGCTCGACAACTGGGAAAGGAGCACGAGTGATGACCCGTGCCCCATGCTCCTTCGCAATTTCGGCAGAGTTATCCGTACTTGTTAGATCCATGACGATGATTTCATCTGCCCATGCCACTGATTTAAGACATGGTCCAAGCTTATCTGCCTCATTCCGGCAGACAATACAGACAGAGATGCTTAGAGCTTCACCATCCATATAACTCGCTTCTTTAGATCATTTTTCACTTGATTGTATGGACGGCCATAGGTCATCCTGTTGATATGATCCAATATTCTGATGACCTCCGCGAAAGAATCATATTTTTCTTTGAGAATCATCCCGACTACACGCCGCAGGAAATCGCTGATGAGTTCGGCGCGAGTCGCTCCTTTTTTGAGAAGCTCTTGCAGCGCTGGCGCGCGACCGGCAGTTCAGCGGCTCTCCCGCGCGGTGGAGGGCAGCAGCGCATTCTCGAAGATCATGAACAGAAAATCCGTGAGCTTATTGCCGCCCAACCGGACGCGACCCTCGATGAGTTGCGAGAAAGGATCGAGTCATCTACGAAATTATCAATCAGCGCGGCGACGCTGTGTCGCGCACTCCAACGCCAGGGCTTGGTGCGAAAAAAAAGTCTCATCAGCCAGCTGAGCAGCACCGTCGAGAAGTAAGGAAAGAGCGGGCAGACTTTCGCGTTCGCGCCGCCGAGTGGCTGGCTGGAAAGCTGGAATTTCTCGATGAAACAGGCACGTTAATGAATATGACCCGCCGCTATGGACGCGCTGTCCCCGACCAGCGGGTGGTCGAATATATCCCGTCGGATTACGGTCGCAACTACACTCTGATTGCCACCCTCGGATTGAACGGGTGGCAAGCGCCGTAGGTGTTGGAAGGCGCCATCAACGGTGAAATCTTCAAGCTCTATGTTGACCAAGTGCTGGGGCCAACATTGCGCCCGGGCGACATTCTAATCATGGACAATCTCTCGTCGCACAAAGTCGAAGGAGTTGATCAATTGGTTGCTGCCCGCGGCGCACAGGTGGAGTATCTCTCATCTTATTCGCCAGACGACAACCGATTGAGCGCTGCTGGTCAAAGCTCAAGACTTATGTGCGACGCGCAAAAGCGAGAACTTACGACGCGCTGGTGCAAGCGATCAAAGAAGCCTTGGCGAGCATCACGGAATCTGATGCTCGCGAATGGTTTAAATTCTGCGGTTATTCCATAAACTGAATTGAAAACTGATCTAGTGTCTCTCTACTCACTCGGTGTAGCAACGACCTGATGACTAGACTCCATATCATATCGTGGAATTTGCATCTTATTGTTTCCTACTGGTAGTAGCCTAGTGGAATGCAACATGAGTGTGCGTTGAAGTTAACAGTCTAGGGTCACTTCGGATACTTGAAGGCCAAATTTCTCTGAATCTCTAGCCTTATCCGTTTCAGTATTTTTTTTATCTGTCTAATTCGATGTACAGTTACTGAGAACTGGTACAAAATTGGATGGCGGTAGGGCCAGAGTTCCTTTCGAAGCAACTTCCAGAGTTCAGGATCGGAGATTCTTTGTTTGATTAGATAATCTTCAAGCCAATTCAAAAATGCGCCGCGCGCAGGATTAGGCCGTCGGCGGGGGTCCCATTTTCCAGTTCTACGGGAAAGCTCACAACATGAATCAGGATGCTGTCGGTAACGATCCCAACTGCCGCTCTCCACAAATACGGTGGCGCTCAAACAGAGCTTATAGAAAAACACTTGATCTTCGAACATACCTCGAAATTTCTCTTCAAAGCCTCGAATTCGCTCGATTGCCTCACGTCTCGCCAGAACACTACAAGTACCGGGTGGCCATGCCTCATGTCGGAGAAATAAAGTGAGAAGTTTTGGCGGCTGGACCAGAGTGTTAGACGGCACACCTAATTTATGCATTTTGTCGCGCGGTAGATCTTCTACTCTACCAGTCCAGCTGTACCAATGTTGCGTCGCTCCATAGACCATCGCCGCTGTTGGTTGGGAGTTCAAAATTGCGACCTGATGTTCGAGTTTTTGAGGTAAATAGACATCATCGGCATCCAAGAAAGCAATGTACTCGCCCCTGGCTTGATGAATACCGAAATTGCGTGAAGCACTCATACCTTGATTCCGATGGTCATCGTGATCGAAATAGCTCACCTTTCCTGGATACCGTTCGGCATATCGCAAAGCAACATTAGTACTTTCGTCGGTTGAACCGTCATCTACAAGTAGGAGTTCCCAACTATCGTAAGTCTGCGCTAATACACTCTCGATGGCTTCCTGAATGAACCTTTCAGCATTGAGGAAGATCATGATTACAGAAACCAGTGGCTTAGTGCGGAGCATTTTATCTTTAAGCCTGACATGTTAATTGCGTTGCAAGCAAACGTGAAGATATATTGAACCCCCTCAATGCTTAGTTTACAGTTTTTTCGAAGCGCTAGGTGTAAAGCGCTAATCGTTAGAGCCACAGCAGGCGGCATGGTTGCTAGCAGTTCATAATATAGTTGTACTTTTAGTGAGCAGGACTTCAACGGGTGTGAAATATAGTGCTTTAGCTTACCGCATTTGATTGCTGAAAATTGACAGGCAGCCACTTCGACAATAATTTAGCGAATTTATCTCCATCACAATCTTGGACGTAGATGCGGGGTAACTGATAACGATCGGTTGCTCGGCCAACGGCACCGGCAATGTTTGAACAGGCACAAGTAAATCCGACTTCTTGCACGATGTCAACGGTCTCTGAGGTGTAATCACCACGTTTGCCAAAGGGATATGCAAAACTTGTCACAGGACGACCCAAAATTTCCTCAAGTCTATTTTTGCTTTGTCGGATTTCATCTCGTTGCGAAGCTGCTGGAAGAGCAGAGAGAGATGGATGATTCACTGTATGAGCGCCAATTTCGATCAGACCTCCTTGCGCAAGCGCAGCCATCTCGTCAAGCGAAAGAGTGCGGTGCGACGCCCGACTCACCGACTTAATGCCAGCCCACATCAGTAATTCGTCCAGCACTTTTTGTCGCTCATCGGTAGTCAAAGAGTGCAGTATCTGCCACAGAGCGCGATAGAGTGAGTGTCGTGCGCTGGGAGCGTCTTCCTGAGTTCTCCAAGAGCGATGAAGCTGAAGTTCAGCCTCGCTGTAATACGCCGCTTCACCTAACTCCCATGAGTATGCGCGACCGTTGATGTTCAAACGAAGCTCCACTGGTAACGTGCCAGATTGCAAAAGCATCTTGTCCAATTCATCCCACCAAAATTCACGTTCGTTCCCAATGGCCCCAATAGTTATAAAGTACGTTGCTGGAACATCATAGCGCTCCAAAATAGGCTTTGCTTTATGAAAGTTGTCAGCATAACCATCGTCGAATGTGACGACTACTGAAGGTTGAGGTAGGGCACCATTTGAAGCCCGCTGAATCAAGTGCTGAAGCCACATCGAACGAAAGTGCCGGCACAAAACCTCGATGTGCTCGGCAAAGTGACCTGGTGTTACAGCCAATGACCAAGGGTCTGAGGGTAAGTCTGCGACCCGATGGTAGAGCAGGATGAGTGTCCTCCGCTCGAGCCTGCTTCTAAGCTGCTGCGTAGTATGTCTTAGTCTTTTAATCCCTGGTATTTTCATACTCTTGCTTCTGCCTTCATCGCTCTGAGCGTGATCAAGAGATCATAAGGAGGAGCATGTCGGAGTCGTCGAAATCTCCGAACATGCACTTGAATTACGTCGGCACAAGAAGTGCAATATCAATTACGCAATCAGCTTCATACCTTGCCCTACCGGCTTTAATGCCTCCTTCATTCGGCGCTCAACTTTTCCGCAAATTTTCATTAGGCGGTGCAAATTTGGATGGTGATATGGCCATAGCGCCTCATGCAGAGCGTTCCAGACCTTGACGTCCTTGACCCTTTGTTCGGACAAGCGCACCTCCAACCACTTCAAGAAAAACAATCGCACTTCGCGGTACTGCCCCGCCTTCATCACTATAGAAACGCAGGAATCCTTGTGTTGCCGATACTTGTCCCAACACTCACTCGCCACGAACACGGGAGCGGCAAGATATACTTTGGTCAAAAAGGCTTGATCTTCGTACAATTGATACGGGCCCCGAAAGTCTTCTTCGAATCCACCTATCCGCTCTATCAACTCACGCCGTACAATGAGGTTGGAGAGAGAAGGTGCAGTAGCCTTTCCCAAAGGGTATAGGAGAGCAAGCAACGTAGGTGGGTTAATCAGGGTGTTGGATGGGACACCAAGTTCTGGCACATAGTCCCGTTGGATGTCTTCAGGGTTTTGAGTCCAGCTATGCCAATACTGGGTAAACCCATAGACCATAGCGGCTTCAAGCTGTGTGTCCAAAATTGCAGCTTGTTGTTCCAGCTTGTGTGGTAACCAAACGTCATCAGCGTCTAGTAAAGCGATGTATGCACCAGCGGCGTTCTTCATACCTAAGTTGCGCGAAGCACATACGCCTCGATTCAAGTGGCCATCGTGCTCGAAATAGCGCACCTGCTTGCGGTGTTGCTTAGCATACCGCAACGCTATCTCCGTACTATCATCAGTCGAACCGTCGTCTATAAGCAAGAGTTCCCAGTTGTTATACGTCTGAGCGAAGACGCTCTCGATTGCTTCCTTGATGAATTTCTCAGCATTTAAGATCGGGATAATAATAGAGACTAATGGTTTGCTACTCATTTCACCCTTCCTGACATGACAAAGTCGCACTTCGGATGGAAGAGGTTATTAGAATTAAATTCAGTTCGTTACGGAGATGTCGAAGTGACATGTGACGACGCCGTCCTCATTTGATCTAATCCCAAATCCTTCAGATTCAAGATTAACCACTTCGATTTGAAAAGCAGATTCAATATAATCTAGATTGGCCCCCATATTGTTGCCAAGCCACAACCCAATCGCATACATACCAGGATTAAGGTACAATTCTTTGATCTTTAACAGCACTACGTTGAGCCCCTTATGAAGATTAACGCTGCGACCAATGAAAGCACTGTCGGCATTGACCAGTCTAGTGCCATATTTGTCAGAAAGGAAAACTGAGATACCTTCAACTGACCTTAGCGCATCTGATTCAACGGTTAATGAAAACTCCAGCGGCCCATTTGTGTATGGTCGAAATCCTATGGCTTCGTTCAGGCTACTGTAGTGAACTGCTAGAAAGCGAGCCTCTCCAGTTCCACTTCGACTTGCCTGTGCCACGTTAATCCAACTGACAGGTGCGGCTTCGGAAACGCCATTGGCCAGGTAACTACTTACAACATCGGCAGTGTTGCCATAGGTGGTCAATCGCCCGCCTTCGAGCAGCATAGTCCTAGCACAAAGCCGTTGGATTGCACTCATATTGTGACTTACGAAGAGAACCGTTCGACCCTTGTTCGCAACGTCCCCCATTTTGCCCAAACACTTCTTTTGAAAAGAAGCATCTCCTACGGCTAGAACCTCGTCTACGATTAACACTTCCGGTTCAAGGTGAGCGGCGACGGCGAAAGCGAGTCGAACATACATGCCGCTGCTGTAACGTTTCACCGGGGTATCAATAAATTTATCGATCTCTGCAAAGGCCACAATCTCGTCGAACTTACGTCTGATCTCGGCCTTCTTCATGCCAAGGATGGCGCCGTTTAGGTAGATGTTGTCGCGTCCAGTCAACTCCGGGTGAAAGCCAGTGCCGACCTCCAACAATGAGCCGACGCGCCCATTGATTCTGGCTTCTCCTTCGCTTGGCTTCGTGATGCGTGAAAGGATTTTGAGGAGTGTGCTCTTACCCGCGCCGTTGTGACCAATAATGCCCACTGCCTCGCCGTGCTCAACCTCAAACGAGATGTCTTTGATCGCCCAGAAAGTGCTGTCGGCAATGGCTACCGTTGCATTAGCGGAGCCATTAAACATTGAACGGAGGCGACGCGTTGGAGCATATATTGCATCGGTCAGCGTGTCGCGCAAAGCCTTGTAGCGTTGTCGCTCGCCGATACGATACCGCTTACTCAAGCCTTCACAGCAAATTGCCATGTCACTCATATCATTAGACCAGATCGGCGAACGTCTCCTCCATGCGCTGGAAATAGTACACGCCGCCGATGAGGATTAAAATAACCACACTGACCGAAACGGCTAGCAAAATGCCTGGACCTTGAGCTTTGCCCAGTAGCGCCCAGCGGAAACCTTCAACGACACCGGCCATTGGATTTAAACCATAGATTGCTCGCCATCGCTCTGGCACCAGAGTGCTCGAATATGCTACTGGCGTGGCGAAGAGCCAAACCTGCGTCAAGAAGGTAAGGGTGTATCGTACATCCCGATACTGCACATTCAACGCCGAAAGCCAGAGGCCCACACCGAGAGATGTCATTACGGCCAATATGATGAACAAAGGCAGTGTTAAGACAGCCAAAGTGGGGACTATACGGTAGTAGGCCATCATTGCGACCAATATGACAAAGGCAATTGCAAAATCAACTAATCCGGCGAGCACCGCAGAAATTGGAATGACCAGTCGTGGAAAGTAAACTTTTGTAATCAGTCGCTCATTCGCTATCAAGCTGTTGCTGGACTCTGTAAGCGCATGCGCGAAAAGTTGCCATGGTAACAACGCACAGTAGACGAAGATCGGATAAGGAATACCGTCGGACGGTGCCCCAGCGAGGCGACCAAAAAAAAGACTAAATACAATCATCATAAAGAACGGTTGGATTATCGCCCAGGCAGCTCCAAGTACCGTTTGTTTGTAGCGGACCTTAATATCTCTCCATATAAGAAAGTAGAGCAGCTCTCTATATTCCCAAAGTTCTTTGAGTCCGAGTGATGCCCAGCCGCTGGAGGGGCGAATAATTGTCGATGGTACAACAGCTGCCGCTAATGATAGATCATTAGGAGAGTCAGCCAGGGTTCGATTTATTTTCTGTTCCTGTATAGTCATCGAGCGGCCTTTTTACGCGAATCTCCCAAGATTGCTAAGATCATTCTACAAACCTCGGTAATCCCTCATCAGAGAACGCGAAACATAAACCGCAAGACCATTCCAGTAGTAGGTGTCAAGATGCTTACATCCAAGGGACTTATTTCTTGCACTGCACAGCAGCCACTGTTGAATCTGGGGCTTGCGCAGTTCTTACGCGCCATCGTGCTTCATCACGCACTCGCAAACCATACACGAGCCCCCTAAAGGTTCCACACAGAACAAGAACTTCTTCATGCGCCAACTGCCAGTGCCCTCGAAGAAGCCCGCCCACCATCCGCTGCCCACGCATCGCCAGCCAACGGACAAGAACGCGCAGCGCATTGCGGTCGCCCTGTCGCAGCCAGATGCTGCAACAGGCACCGATTCCATACCCGTACGGTCCGCGGCGGGCGATCCGCCCGGCTTTGCTTGTCCGCTCGTGGTAGACGAGCGACTCGGGTTCGTATCGCATACGCGCCCCAGCGCGCAAGAGCCGATAGAAGAGGTCCATATCAACGCCGCCCTGGCCAGGCGATCCGGGACCGAGCCGCTCGTCGTCGCCGCCGATGCGCGTTAGCCAGTCGCGTTTCACTGCGAAATTGTTCCCGCTTCCAATGTGCCAGGGCATCGTGTTGCTGCTAAACTCAGTTCGTACGGTGCTCGTCCGTGATGAGACCGCATACCAGCCTGGCTTCTCTGGGCCGAGCGGCAACACCCGTCCAGTTAAGACATCGATTCGATTTGGTTGAGCGAACGCCTGTTCGATGGTCGCAATCCACCATGGTGTAGGGATGCAATCGTCATCTGTAACAGCGACGATTGGGCATTTCGCATGCGAGATGGCAATGTTTTGCGACGCACCCAGACCGCATCCCTCATGACGAATGTAGATGATTGGTACCGAGCTCGACTGGTGACGCTCAACGATCAACCTCGTACGATTATCATCGCTTTGATCAACGATGACAATCTCTCTCGGTACTACCTCGCCTGATAGAAATGCGTCTAAGCAGCGCGCCAGTGCGCCCGACCGGTTGCGGGTTGAAATAGCAACAGTCAAGTTAGCAACATGCTTCACGTCTGCTCACTCCATTAAAATGAACCCTCGATCAAGCGTTGGTACAGTAGCTCGTATTCCGCAACAGATTCGTCCCAACTCAAATTGGCGCACGCCCAGGCGCGTGCGCGAGCCGCGATTGAGGCGCGTCGGACAGGATTTGAGAGAAGCTGAAGGATTGCTTCGCAGAATTGGTAATCACTCTCGGCCAGGACGATCTGCTCGCCATCCGTAAGATTGAGCCCCTCGGTTGCGAGCCGTGAGGCAACCATCGCCTTACCAGCAGCGAGTGATTCTAGCACCTTCACGCGCATCCCGCCGCCGAGACGCAGTGGTACGACCACCACCGCAGCACGGTCGAGGTATGGCGTGACATCCGGCACGTCGCCGGTGATGACGATATTCTCTCTAGCCATGTGCCGCAGGCGAGGCGGCGGCTGATCTCCAACGATGTACAGCATCAGTTCTGGAAAGCGCGCCTGCAATTGTGGAAAGATCGCGCTCGCGAGGCGAACAGCCGCATCAACATTCGGGGGATGGATGAAGTTTCCCACAAAGAGTAGGCTCGGCGGTTGGCAGCCAAGTGGGCTAAGCGGCTGCTCTGGCAACATTGTGCCTAAGGGAATTCGTACGATAGGCGTTGGCCGGCCCAGTTGCGTGAGCACTTGCCGGTCACGCTCGGTGAAAACGACTACCGCCTGAACCCTTTCAACGATCGCTCGTTCGAACCGCTTCCAAGCAAGCATGTTGAGGTAATGCTTCACCCGCGCGAAGCCTCGCTGTGACTGCCACAAATCACGCGCGGCTTTTATTCCCGGCTCATGCTCAATCAGCACGCGAGGTGCCGGACAGTTGTCTAATGCTGAAAGGTATTGCCCCATAACGTGATATTCGAGCTGCACGATGTCAGGCTGCCAACTCCGCGCGAGCGAGCGCGCTCGCGACTCATAGCCTGCGACGGCCCAGTTAGTGGCCCATGTTGGGTTGCCACATAGGAGTGAGATGATGAGGCGTAGGTTTCTTAACCCTCGCTGCGCAAGTGAATGACCGTGGCTGGGTCGAGTGATCTCCTCAACCAAATCACATCGCCTTCGAAGGATGTCATCAATAGGCGGCTCATCAGGGGCACGAAGATAAAGCAGAGCCAAATGGTGTCGGGGAGCTAGACCCGCTAACAACTGCGCTATTGCGCGCCCCCCCCCGTGCCTAGCGTCTAGACGTGGAGCAAACGGAAGCAAGAAGAGTAGGCGTCGACTGGGCTGGGAATTAGACAGCGTCATCCGTCTGTCCCCTCCGGATCGAGGAGCGGTTCAACGCCAGCCATTGGACGATCTCCAAAAAAGGGCGCGGATCGGAGTGTGATCTTGAACGGTGCTCATTGGCCGCATGATGCAGCCAACATACATGAAAACAGAGGTCGGCTGCATCATGCGGGATCGGGATGGCTTGCCTCAGACGGCTCTGGAATCGTGCCACGACACGCGCCCATTTACCGCCAGAGGCAAAGCAGGCGGCGAAGGCATTCAGCCGATTAGCATAGCCGCCGGCTGCTGCTACCGCATCGGTCACCGCGTACAAGAAGTCAACCAGCGGGAAGCCCCTCTCTGTGCCCATTTCCCAGTCAATGACGCCCAGTTGCCCTCGCTCGTCTAAAAGGATGTTCCACATTGTCAGATCATTATGTGTGGCGACAAGGGGCATTGGGATCCCTGAGACCGTGGCACAGCGCACCGTGAGCCAATCCAGGTAATCTTCGCCCTGTTGAAGAAGTGGTGCGAGGAGTGCCGCCGGAGCGAGAAGTTCCCGATTCAGTTGCTCACTAGCAAGAGGCTCGCTGACCATCGTCGAGCGGTTCCAGCACTCGAGCCAGGAAGTTATGCGTTCGATGAGATTAAGGAGAAGGTTCGATCCCGAGGCTAACAGTGTGGCTACCGACTGCCCGCCCAACGCGGTTTGGATCAATACCGGGCGACCACCAATTTGCTCCAACCGTAGAACCTGTGGAACCTGAACACCAGCACTCCTCGCTCCTTGCCCTAGACGGCTGAGGATCGCGGCCTCGCTGACGCAGTTTACCGCCAACCTCGAGGTCAGAGCCATCTTGGCGATTGCTGAGGGTTGTGCGCCGCCGCCGGTGAAACGATGGAGTACCACTGAGCCGCTCTCTCCCCGCCAACTTCTGCTGACGATCACACTTCGAGGTTGCTGCAGATCGCCGTCAAGCTGAAATAGCCAGTCGAACAGAGGGCGCGCGCCCGGTCGGCGCGCGACAAATCCGACTGATGGCAGCAGACTGCCAAGGAGTATCTCGCCACCAGGGAGACAGAGTGTTAGCCTGGCTAAACGTCGCCTCCAAGGGTGTGATGCTGTCAGCTTTGAGAACATAAACCGGGCTGGAATTAGGTCGATTGGCATGAGGTAGTGACTCGACGCTAAATTAGGGAGGTGCGCGATTGTCGCTTCGACCCAAAGACCATGCGAGCGCAACAGATTTTTAATTCGTCGCCTCCACCATGGCGGCGCGAGCACATACGCGATCCCATCAGATGTAAGCCTCTGAGCTAACAACTTCACAGCACCCTCGAGCCAGCCACCCGCTCGGCACTCGGCTATGGTCGGGGCCAGAAGAACAAAGTCAGCATTCTCGACATCCCCAGTGCTAGATTCGGGGCGGAGTAACGCCAAGGGGCTGCACCCTAACAGGAGGGATCGTTCAGCCATGCCGTCCGGGTGGAGCAATTCGAGCGGCGAAAGGCGCCGGGGGGGGCTCACTGCGTCCTCTACAGTCGCTTCGACGGTGTTCGGCATTGCTGTCGAATGCTCAGCCACATGCCCCCCCTACTCTTGGTAATCGCTGAAGAATACACGTTGCCGCACAGCCAGGTCCTCAGCGATTTTGGCGCACTTATGTGCGTTGAGTGTAATCTGGAGATAGATCGTGTCAGTCATGCAATAACAATCTAATTCTTGGAATTTCAACCCGTCAACTTTAAGCGGTCGGAGTACTATATGGAAGCTACACCAAGATGTGGATCGGCGAGTAGAGTAAAATAATGATGGCAGAGAAGCTTGCGATGATGGAGTGCGAAGCATGCTCAATGAAGAGGATTATGCCGAAGCATGTCGGCGCTTTCAAGATAAACGCACGAAGTTGGCTGAGCGGCAGCGGTATCATGCACTGATTCTTGTTGCATAAGGTTATAGCTATCGGGAGGTAGGGCGCATTCTCTTTTTTAACTTGGGGAAAGGAGAGTAGGCTCTGCTAGCCTAACGTCCCCGTTCCTTTGTTCGACACTGCTGTCGAGTGCTCAGAGCCATGAATCCCCTGCTCTCTGGAAATGCCAGAGAGCACGTCTCGCCACACAGCTACGTCCTTATCAATTCTGGCTCGTTTACACGCATCGCGAGTGATCTGGAAACGAATTATGTCGCGGATCAATCTGAGTAGCACTCTGCTTTTCGTAACCTTAACTAATCCAGCCAGACGCAACCCTGAGTAATGCTTTTGGAAAAATTTCATGATACTAACGGAAAATTGTATGGCCATGTCGGTGCTGTTTTGCATCGTGCTGGCTCCCCCGACATGCATTATGGTCGCGACTGGCGCGAAGTGAACCTCCCACCCCTCGATGTTTAGCCTATAACAGATATCTGTCTCCTCAAAATACATAAAGAATGTCTCATCAAAGCCACCTACGGCTTCAAAAGCTTCGCGGCGGATCGCAAGCGCTGCCCCCAGCACCCAAGGAACTATCCGAGCCTGATTATGTGACCAGGTAAGCAAACTATAATTCCGAAGAACCGGGATATACCGAATCAGACGGCTCAAAGTACAATTATCAAAGAGCCATTTAAGCGTTCCCGGAGTTTGATGACACGAAGCTTGCAGTGTCCCATCTGGGTTCACCAAGCGCGGTCCAACAACTGCCGCCTGGGGATTTCGATCAAGGTAGATGCTCAGGGCTTGAAGCACTCCGGTCTGCAAGAGCGTATCGCTATTAAGGAGCAACACATACTTAGCGGTGCTAAAAGCAACTGCCAGGTTGGCTGCCGCGCCGTATCCGATATTTTCCTTGCTAGCATGGAGCACGACCTGAGGGTAATACGCTTGAACCATTTCAACACTGCCGTCTGATGAAGCATTGTCAATGACGATCACCTCACCCAAAGCTTCTTGCTGAACTGACGCAAGACACGCGCGCAGGTGCTCGCGTGTGTTATGGTTTACGATAATTACAGCAATTGAAGACATATTAAGGTGCAGTCTACCCTCTAAAACTGTAATGATTCAGCGTGAAATGGAGTTCTTAGATCGGTTTTCACTTGATTGTATGGACGATCACAGGTCATCCTTTTGATATGATCCAATATTCTGATGACCTCCGCGAAAGAATCATATTCTTCTTTGAGAATCATCCTGACTACACGCAGCAGGAAATCGCTGACGAGTTCGGCGCGAGTCGCTCCTTTATTGAGAGAAGTCATCTCAAAACTCCGACTGAATACAACATATGGTATTCTGCTGGCTTGCCGGCAACAGGATAGAGTATACCTAAAGAGTTTTGAGATGACTTCAGAAACTCTTGCAACGCTGATGCGCGACCGGCAGTTCAGCGACTCTCCCGCGCGGTGGCGGACAGCATCGCCTGCTCGCCGTTCACGAACAGAAACTCCGTGAGTTGGTTGCCGCCCAACCAGATGCAACCTTTGCTGAACTGCGAGCAAGGATCGTGTCCGCCACGAAATTGTCAGTCAGCGCGGCGACCATGTGTCGCGCACTGCAACGCTTAGACCTGAAGCGAAAAAAAAGTCTCCTCAGCCGGATGAGCAGCAACGCCCGGAAGTAAAGAAAGAGCGGGCAGACTTTCGCGTTCGCGCCGCCGAGTGGCTGGCTGGAAAGCTGAAATTCCTCGATGAAACAGGCACTTTACTGAATCTGACGCGCCGTTATGGACGCGCCGTCCCCGGCCAGCGAGTGGTCGAATACATCCCGTCAGACTACGGTCGCAACTACACTCTGATTGGCGTCCTCGGAGTGAATGGGTGGCAAGCCCCGTGGGTGTTGGAAGGCGCCATCAACGGTGCAATCTTCAAGCTCTATCTGGACCAAGTGCTGGGGCCCACACTGCGCCCGGGCGACATTCTGCTCATGGACAATCTCTCGTCGCACAAAGTCGAAGGAGTTGATGAATTGGTTGC
>Ga0136614_10001446_pt1 | contig 14002 bp, 12 predicted proteins | sample AntDrymUQ2792106_2_FD_106643 | JGI IMG/M metagenome (GOLD analysis project Ga0136614, IMG submission 106643) | Polar desert sand microbial communities from Dry Valleys, Antarctica - metaG UQ279 (21.06) | ecosystem: Environmental > Terrestrial > Soil > Desert | place: Antarctica: Dry Valley...
GCGGTCGGGGACTCGACGTTAGGTCTCGCCGTAGCACACATCGTGCGCTCGACGGGGTCGCTCGGGTGGCGCCACCATGGCGGGTGTCGATGCGCGGAGCGAGGCGCCGTAGGCGATGGCGGCCACGGTGACGACGAAGCCGGTGAGCTGCAGCGGCGAGAGCGACTGGCCGAGGATGGCCCATCCGAGGACCGCCCCTGTGATGGGGGCGGCCAAACCCAGCAGGGGCGGTGCGGCCGCAGGCAGGCGGCGGATGCCGTTGAACCAGAGCACGAAGGCCAGGGCCGTTCCGACCAGGCTGAGGTAGGCGAACCCGGCGACGTTGTGCCCGGTCAGCGACGGCGGCGCGCCTTCCACGGCGGCGGTGAGCGGCACGAGGATCACGCCGCCGATCAGCAGTTGCCAACCTGTCGCTGCGAGCCGGTTCGACGGCGCCGGGAAGCGTTTGGTGAGCACTACCCCTACGGCGAACGACACGTTGGCGCCGATGGCGGCGAGCAGTCCGACGGGGTCGAGGTCGGCACCTGGGCGAATCACGACCAGACCGACACCCAGTGCGGCGACACATCCGATGGCCAGGTCCAGCACTCGAGGCCTGCGCCCCGTGACCAGCGACGTCAGGGCGGCGACGAGCAGGGGTTGCAGCCCACCGACGGCGGCGGCCACTCCGCCGGGCAGGCGGTACACGGCGACGACGAGCAACGGGAAGAAGATGCCGAAGTTGAACACCGCCAGCGACCCGGTGCGCCACCACTCGCCACCCCGTGGCCTCCAACGCGATGCGAGCGCGCCCGCCATCAGTAGCACGACGCCAGAGGGCACGACTCGCATCGTGGCCACGAGGAGAGGGCGGCCATCGGGGAGCAGCTCGGTGATCGTGACGTAAGTGGTTCCCCATGCGATCGGAGCCAGCAGAGTCGTAGCGGCCGTCCACGTCGCCACGGTTACGCTTCTCTTCATGCTCATTATCTTAGTATAAAGATTCTGATCGTCAACCTATCGCGGTACAGTCCTGGCGTGTCACGGCAAGAGCACGATGCGGTCGACCGGATCACCAGCCAGTGGAACGCGGTTCGTCCAGACATCGACGTGTCACCGATCAACGTGATCGGACGCGTGTCGCGACTGTCACGACTCGTCGACCGGCGTCTTGGCGAGAACTTCGCTCGCTACGGCATCGAGGCCTGGATGTACGACGTGCTGGCGACACTTCGCCGATCGGGCGAGCCGTACGAGCTCACCGCCGGCGATCTCGTGCGTCAGACGATGGTCACGACCGGCGCCATCACCAATCGCATCGACCGCCTCGAGCAACGGGGCCTCGTCGAGCGGGCGAGCGCCGACGACCGCCGCAAGGTCATTGTGCGCCTCACGAGGCAGGGTCTCGACGTCGTCGAGGAAGTAGTTGTCGACCACATGGCAACCGAGCGCCAGATACTCGCAGGCCTCTCACCACGCCAACAGCACGATCTGGCCCACCTGCTCCGAAAGACGCTCCTCGCCCTCGGCGACGGCGCCGACCCCCACGACATCCACGACGCCCGACCCTGAACGCTGACGCCCCTCGGCACGATGACGACGTGCCCGATGCGCTCATCGACCACATGACAACCTAGTCGGGGACTGGTATCCAGCCAGATCTAGGCTTATTCCAGCACGGGGGTTAAGCTTGGAGCGTGTCCAAGGAGACATCAGTAGGTAACGATGCGCTTCTCCGCCGCCACGGTCTGCACGTCACAGCCCAGCGTCTGGCTGTTCTGCGGGCGGTGACCGACCGATCGCACAGCACAGCGGACGACATCTGCAACGTCGTACGGGCAGAGATCGGTGCCATCTCACGCCAGGCGGTGTACGACGTCCTCGCGGCCCTCACCGACAAGGGCCTCCTGCGGCGCATCCAGCCCGCCGGGTCGTCAGCCCGCTACGAGGACCGGGTTGGTGACAACCACCACCACCTCATCTGCCGAGCCTGCAGCCGGATGGACGACGTCGACTGTGCGGTCGGCGACACCCCGTGCCTGACGGCCGCCGACGACTCGGGCTACGAGGTCGACGAAGCCGAGGTCATCTACTGGGGCCGGTGCCCCGAGTGTGTCGCGGCAACGTCTGTCTCGTCCGACCGGTGAAAGCGACACGCAGCGTGCGACACCAGCTCAGCGACACAGCCGTCGATCCATAGCAACAACGTCGAGAGCAACCAGCCATCAGAAGGAAACACCGAGAGGAGAAGGACCAACGTGTCTGACACCGGCAGCGAAAGCGAGAACCCAGTAATCCCCGCCCCGACCCCCAAGCCGACTCGGCCCAGGTCGAACCAGGACTGGTGGCCGGATCAGCTGAACCTGCAGGTGCTCCACCAGCACTCGCCCCGGTCAAATCCGCTGGGCGAGGACGTCAACTACGCAGAGGAGTTCAAGACCCTCGACCCCGACGCGCTGAAGCAGGACATCGTCGAGGTGATGACGACGTCGCAGGACTGGTGGCCGGCCGACTACGGCCACTACGGGCCGCTCTTCATCCGGATGTCGTGGCACGCCGCAGGCACGTACCGCATCGCCGATGGCCGGGGCGGTGGCGGCAGCGGCGGTCAGCGCTTCGCCCCCCTCAACAGCTGGCCCGACAACGTGAGCCTCGACAAGGCGCGGCGGTTGCTCTGGCCGGTCAAGCAGAAGTATGGCCGGAAGATCTCCTGGGCCGATCTGATCGTCTTCGCCGGTAACTGTGCCCTGGAATCGATGGGATTCAAGACGTTCGGCTTCGGCTTCGGGCGAGAGGAAATCTGGGAGCCCGAGGAGATCTTCTGGGGCCCTGAGGACACGTGGCTCGGAGATGAGCGCTACAGCGGCGACGACAGGGAGCTCACCGGTCCTTTCGGCGCCGTGCAGATGGGCCTGATCTACGTGAACCCGGAGGGGCCCAACGGCAACCCGGATCCGCTTGCTTCCGCGAGGGACATTCGCGAGACCTTCGGTCGTATGGCGATGAACGACGAGGAGACGGCTGCGCTCATCATCGGCGGCCACACCTTCGGCAAGTGCCATGGCGCCGTCAGCGCCGAGTACATCGGTCCGGAACCCGAGGGTTGCCCCGTCGAGCATCAAGGCCTCGGCTGGAGGAACAGCTTCGGCACGGGCATGGGCGCCGACACGCTCACGAGCGGACTGGAGGGTGCATGGACCAACGAGCCGACGAAGTGGGACAACGGGTACCTCGACAACCTGTTCAACCACGAGTATGAGCTGACGGAAAGCCCCGCCGGGGCGAAGCAGTGGACGGCCACGGGGCCCGCAGCAGAGGGAACAGTGCCGGATGCCCATGATCCGTCGAAGCGGCACGCCCCGATGATGCTGACGACGGACCTTGCGTTGAAGGTGGATCCCATCTACGCGCCGATCGCGAAGCGCTTCCACGATAACCCCGACCAGCTCGCAGACGCGTTCGCCAAGGCGTGGTACAAGCTGTTGCACCGCGACATGGGGCCCATCTCGCGCTACCTCGGCCCGTGGGTCCCGGAGCCGCAGCTGTGGCAGGACCCCGTCCCCGAGGTCGATCATGACCTGATCGGGGAAGGCGACATCGCTGCCCTCAAGGACAAGATCCTCGCATCGGGGCTGTCGATCTCCCAGCTGGTCTCCACCGCCTGGGCGTCGGCGGCAAGCTTCCGCGGCACCGACATGCGTGGCGGGGCGAACGGGGCTCGAATCCGTCTTGCGCCGCAGCGGGACTGGGAGGTCAACGAGCCGACCGAACTGGCCAAGGTGCTGCAGACCCTCGAGGCGATCCAGCAGGACTTCGACAGCTCACAGTCCGGCGGCACGAATGTCTCGCTCGCTGATCTGATCGTCCTCGGAGGATGTGCGGCCGTCGAGCAAGCGGCGAAGAACGCTGGGCACGACGTCACGGTCCCGTTCGCGCCGGGGCGCATGGACGCCTCGCAGGAGCAAACCGACGTGGAGTCGTTCGCCGTGCTCGAACCGACCGCAGATGGGTTCCGCAACTACCTCCGAGCCGGAGAGAAATTGCCGGCGGAGACCCTGCTGCTTGACCGAGCCAACCTGTTGACGCTGACCGCTTCCGAGATGACGGTTCTCATCGGCGGCATGCGTGCCCTGAACGCCAACTTCGGGCAATCCGCATACGGCGTCTTCACCGACCGGCCCGAGACGCTGACCAACGACTTCTTCGTGAACCTGCTCGACATGAGCACGGAGTGGAAGGCATCTGTCGCATCCGAAAACGTGTTCGAGGGTCGCGATCGCGTGACGGGCGAGGTCACGCGGACCGGCACCGCCGTCGACCTCGTCTTCGGTTCGAACTCTCAGCTCCGAGCCCTCTCGGAGGTCTACGCATGTGACGACTCCAAGGAGAAGTTTGTGCGTGACTTCGTGGCTGCGTGGGACAAGGTCATGAACATCGATCGCTTCGACCTCGCCTCATCGACTACTCCGAACCGGTGACCGGTTCACGCCGACCCGGTCACCAAACCTCCACTGGACGCGTCAGAGTCTCTGCGGGAGGTCGGGCTCCGTGGTGGGCGAGGGGGGACTTGAACCCCCACGAGGTTTCCCTCACTGGCACCTGAAGCCAGCGCGTCTGCCATTTCCGCCACTCGCCCGAGTGGAGGGCCAAACGCTACATCAGGCCCGTCCGGTCCCCAACCACGATCGGGAGCGCCCGCGCCGCGGTGGCCGCCAGAACCCCGACCACAAGCGCCGGTAGCCTGCTCACCCACTGTGGGATTGCAATCAATCGAGCGGCGCCTAGAGCGTATCGTCGAAGGCGTGTTCACTCGCCGCGCCAGCTCCACCATCAGGCCGATCGAGCTCGGCCGCCGCCTCGTCCGGGCGATGGACGACCAGCGCTCCGTCGACGTCCGGGGCCGCCGTATCGTCCCCAACGTCTTCGCCGTCCGGCTGCACGAGCGCGACCACGCCGCCATGGCCGACATCGGCCAGATCTTGCGCACCGAGTTGGCCGAGGCGGCCCGCGAGTACGCACGGGAGGAGGGCTACCACTTCGTGGGGCCGGTCAAGGTCGACCTGCACATCGACAACAACCTCAAGCCCGGCCGGTTCGTCGTCGACAGCCAGCTGCGCCAGGGCGAGAGTGGCATCGGCGTGGGCACGCTCGTGATGCCGTCGGGCGACCGGCACGACATCGGCGCCACGCCCCTCGTCGTCGGCCGACTCCCTGAGTGTGCCATCACGCTCTCGGACCAGAACGTCAGCCGCCAGCACGCCGAGGTGAAGGCAACGCCGAACGGGTTCGTCGTGCGCGATCTGGGTTCCACGAATGGCACGATGGTGAACGGCGCCCGGACCAGTGGCGAGCATCTGCTGCGCGATGGCGACATCGTGAGCTTCGGCTCGACCTACGTGCGCTTCGAGACGTCCTGACGTCCCCCGCCCCATGTCCAACCAAGTACTCGACATCCTCAAGATCGTCTTCCTCGGTCTGCTCTACCTGTTCTTCGCCCGCGTGCTGTGGGCGGTGTGGAGTGAGGTGCGCCGGCCGGCCACGGCCGGTCGCCGAGTCGATCCCAGCTCCGAACCGGAAATGCTCCCGGCATCCAAATCGTCTCGCGGACCGTCCAAAGGCAAGGGCGGTCGCATCGGTCGCCTCGTAATCATCGAACCCAAGCACCGCCGAGGCACGGCGTTCGCCCTCGGCAGCGAGATCACCATCGGACGCAACGACACCTGCACCGTCGCAATCGACAACGATGCCTTCGTGTCCGGCCTCCACGCCCGCGTGTTCGCTCTGGAGGGTCAGCCGATGGTGGAGGACCTGAACTCCACGAACGGCTCGTTCCTGAACGGCACGCGGCTGTCAGGCATGAAACTGCTCCACAGGGGCGACCGCGTCCAGGTGGGCTACACGGTCCTGGAGGCGCAGTAGTGGCACAGCTCGAGTGGGGATCGGTCACCCACGAGGGGCAGATCCGCACCGCGAACGAGGACAGCCTGCTGGTCGAACCCGGCGTGTTCGTCGTCGCCGACGGCATGGGTGGCCACCAGGCCGGCGAGGTGGCCAGCGCCCTCGCCGTCGAGCGCATTCGCCGCAACCTCCTCGGCAAGCCCGGCGTGCTCGACGCCGTCATCACCGCCATCAACGACGCCAACGCCGACATCCACGAGGCGGCTTCGGGTGACGAGACCAAGCAGGGCATGGGCACCACGGTCACCGCACTCGCCGTCATCGCCACGCCCAACGGCGACGAGGCGCTCGGCCTCGCCAACGTGGGCGACTCACGCACGTATCTCTTCCGCCACGAACGTCTGCGCCCCATCACGGTCGATCACAACTACGTCCAGGAGCTGATCGACAGCGGCCAAATCACGCCCGACGAGGCGCGCCAGCACCCGCGACGCAACATCATCACCAGGGCCCTCGGCATCGAGTCCGGCGTCAGGGTCGACGCTTGGACCATGCCACTCGTGCGCGGCGACCGATTCCTGCTGTGCAGCGACGGTCTCGTCGACGAGGTCACCGACGAGGACATCGCCCACGTCCTCGCCACCCATCCTGACCCTCAACGCACCGCCGAGCGGCTCGTGGAGATGGCGAACGACGCCGGGGGTCGCGACAACATCACGGTCATCGTCGTCGACGTGCTCGACGGCTCCGAACCGCCTGCGCACGACGAGATGGACCTGGAGCCGATCTGGGCGACGACCGGCGCCGGCGCAACCGCCGGCGCCGCCGAGCGCAGCGAGGACACCACCGAGGAGGTTGCGATCATCGGCGAGACGGCGCCAGGTGAAACCACCCCGGACGAGGCCGACCTCATCGCCGTCGCCAACGTCGTCGAAGCGGTCGAGAACGACCGGCGCAAGCAGGCCGGTGCCGACGCCGGCAACCAACCCGAGCCCGAACCCCGCGGCTTCGTGGCCGACGAGCTGCCGCCCGAACCCGACGAGACACGTGCACGACCAGCCGCGACGTCCGCAACGTCCGCAACGGCCGGCACCGACGACACCGCCACCGCTGACGGGACGGTCAAGACGAAGCGACGCCTCGGTCGCTTCTTCGCCGCCGTGCTCCTTGCCGCCATCCTCGTCGCCGGCTTCGTGATCTTCGCCGCCTGGGCGCGGCGCGGGTACTACATGGCCTTCGATGACTCGGGTGACGTTGTCATCTACAAGGGCCACAAGGACGGCGTGCTGTGGTTCGACCCCACCGAACAGGGACGCTCGTCGCTGGGCCGCGACCGACTCGACGAGGAGTCGATCGCCCGCGTGGAGGCCGAGCCCGAGTTCGAGTCCCAGGCCAGCGCCGAGCGATACCTCAACGACGTGCTGACCCCCACCACCACCACCACGACGACGACCACCACCACCGCCGCCACAACGAGCACGACCGCACCTCGATCTACGACGACGGAGCCGCGATCGACCACTACGAGACCCGGCGCCACTCCCACGCGCACCTCACCGTCGCGCCGCACCACACCGGAGACCAGTTCCTGATGGCACGTACCATGAACCTCGCCCGCCGGCGGCGCTCCGGCGAGCTGACGCTGATCATCATGGTGGCGCTGATCACCGGTGGCGGCTACATGCTGGCGGCACTGGGCACGAACTCGGAGATCCCGGCGCGCATCGTCCCGTTCCTTGTCGCACTCGTCGCCCTGCTCATCATCACCCACATCGCCGTGCGTCTGCTGGCCCGCGGCGCCGACGCAACGATTCTCCCCCTGGCGGCGTTCCTGCACGGCATTGGCTACGTGATGATCACGCGCATCGACGAACGACTCGCCGGGCTGCAGACCACGTGGAGCTTCGTCTCGGTGGCAGCGTTCATCGCCACGCTCGTCATCGTCCAGCGGGCCACCGACCTGGCGCGGTACAAGTGGCTGCTGTTCACAGCCGGCGCCGTGTTGCTCATGCTGCCGATGGTCCCTGGCATCGGAACCACCTTCAACACGGGCGCCAGGATCTGGGTCCAGCTCGGGCCGATCAACTTCCAGCCAGGGGAGTTCGCCAAGCTGGCGCTCGCCATCTTCTTCGCCTCATACCTGGCCGATACGAAGGAGCTGATCGCCGCCGGTACGTGGAAGCTCGGGCCGATCCACCTGCCAAGCCCCCGCTACATCGCTCCCCTGCTGATCGCCTGGGGCTTCTCGGTGATGGTGATGGTGGGCGAGAAGGACCTCGGGTCATCGCTGCTGTTCTTCACCTTGTTCATCGTCATGCTGTGGGTCGCCACCCAGCGCATCATGTATCTGATCGCCGGCGCCATCCTGTTCGCCGGTGCCGCCTACATCGCCTGGCGCATCTTCGGCCACGTACAAGAGCGCGTCGACATCTGGCTCAACCCGTGGGCGGATCCGCTCGACGACGGCTACCAGATCGTTCAAGCGCTCTACGGGCTGTCCGACGGTGGGATCCTCGGCACCGGGCTGGGTGTTGGCAGCCCCAACACCGTGCCAGAAGCGCAGAACGACTTCATCTTCGCCTCCATCGGCGAAGAGCTGGGCCTCGTCGGGGCGGCCACCGTCCTGATCGGCTTCATGCTGTTGGTGGGTGCCGGTCTGCGCATCGCCATGCGCACCGAGAACAGCTTCGAGAAGCTGCTGGCCGTGGGCCTCACGACCGTCATGGGCATCCAGGCGTTCATCATCGTCGGCGGCGTCATCAAGGTGATCCCCCTGACCGGCATCACGCTGCCGTTCGTGTCGTACGGCGGGTCGTCGCTGCTCGCCAACTACGTGCTGCTGGCGTTGCTGATCCGGCTCAGTGATTCCAGTGCCCGCCGCCTCGGCGAGCTGCCAGACGACCCACTGCTGGGAGAGCGCTGGTCGGCGTGGCGTCTTCGCCGTAGCCAACGCCGCACGTACCGCGGGGTGACCCCATGAACCGGCAGATCCGTCAGCTCGCCGCCGGCTTCATGGCGCTCTACATCTCCCTCTTCGTCGCCCTCAACTATTGGCAGGTCGAGCGCCAAGAGGACCTCAACTCCCGCGTCGACAACACGCGCCAGATCCTCCGCGAGTTCAACCAACCTCGCGGGCCGATCATCACTGCCGATGGGATGGTCGTCGCCGACTCGGTGGCTGCCCCGGCGGCGAGCGAGTACGACTTCCAGCGCCGCTACCCCACCGGAGACCTGTTCGCCAACGTGACCGGCTACTACTCCATCAGCTACGGCGCCACCCAGCTCGAGAAGTCGCATTCCGACGTGCTCGTCGGTGCCACCGGCCGCCAACGCGTCCTCGGTCTGGCCGAGCTGGTGGGCGGCCAGGGCGACAACTCCGGCACCGTGCGACTCACCATGCGGTCCGATCTCCAGCAGGTCGCCAAGGACGCGCTCGGCGAGCGCGAGGGCTCAGTGGTCGTGATCGAGATCGAGACCGGCGCCGTCGCCGCCTTGTGGAGCTACCCCAGCTACGACCCGAACCCGATCTCGGCTCTCGACTTCGAGTCGGCTGGCGACGTGCTCACGTTCCTGCAGGAGTCGCCTGGCGATCCGCTGCTGGCCAACGCCTACCAGCAGCGCTACATGCCAGGCTCCACGTTCAAGGTGCTGACCACCGGCATCGCCCTCGAAGCGGGCCGCATCAACACGCGCACGAAGTTCCCCACCGAGGTCGAGTGGGTGCCGCCCCAGACCGACAACCCGATCGCCAACTTCGAGAGCACGCCCTGTGGTGGCGACCTGCCCGAGGTGTTCGCCAGAAGCTGCAACATCCCCTTCGCTCGCACCGCCGTGGACCTCGGGCCCGCTGCGATGGTGTCCGGCGTGCAGGAGTGGGGCATCGGCGAAGAGATCCCGATCGACCTGCCGCGCCCAGTGGCCAGCACGTTCGGCAGCTCCGACAACCTCGATCAGGCTCTGGCGCTGCTGGCGATGCGCGGCTTCGGCGGCAACGAGGTCCAGATGGTGCCGCTCCACATGGCCATGGTGGCGGCCACCGTGGCCAACGGCGGCGAGATGATGAAGCCGTATGTCGTGGACGCCTCGATCGACCACTCTGGCCGGGTGCTCGAGCGCACGGAGCCAGAGGTGTGGAAACGACCGATCTCACCGGAGAACGCCCTCATCCTCAACTCACTCATGCAGGGCGTTGCCACGAGGGGCACGGCGTCGTGCTGCATCGCCCTCGCCGGCGGCATCCCGGTGGCGGCCAAGACCGGTACCGCTCAGCTCAACGACACCGGCGAGCCGGAGCGGTCGCACGCCTGGATCGTGGCCTTCGCGCCGGCCAACGAACCGCGCTATGCCGTCGCCGTGATGCTCAAGGGCACGAACGCCGAGATCTCCTCGAGCACCGGTGGTCGGCTGGCCGGTCCCATCGCCAAGACGGTGCTCGACGCGGCGATGGCGATCCCCGCCTGATCATGGACGCGTCATGGTGAACGGCAACGGCGATCCGATCGTCCTCAACGACCGGTACCAGATCGATCGCCGTATCGGCCGCGGTGGCATGGCCGATGTGTTCGTCGCTCGCGACCTGCTGCTCGACCGGCATGTGGCAATCAAGGTGCTGTTCCCCGAGTTCGCCACCGACCCGAACTTCGTGGAGCGCTTCCGCCGCGAGGCGCAAGCCGCCGCCAACCTCAGCCACCCCAACATCGTCAACGTGTACGACTGGGGTCGCTACTCGGGCACCTACTACATCGCCATGGAGTATGTGCAGGGTCGCACGCTGGCCGACATCCTGCGGGCCAATAGTCAGCTGACGGCGAAACAGTCGGCCGAGGTGGCGAGCGAGGTCGCTGCTGCCCTGTCGTTCGCCCACAAGGCCGGGCTCGTGCATCGCGACATCAAGCCGGCCAACATCCTGATCGGCACGAACGGTCAGGTGAAGGTGGCCGACTTCGGTATCGCCAGAGCGATGGGCGCTGCCGCCGAGTCAAAGCTCACCCAGGCCGGCGCTGTGATGGGAACGGCCACGTACTTCTCGCCCGAGCAAGCCCAGGGCGGCCAGCCCCATCCGCGAAGTGATCTTTACTCGCTCGGCATCGTCATGTACGAGATGGTCGCCGGCCACCCGCCGTTCGTCGGTGACAACCCGGTAGGCATCGCCTACAAGCAGGTGCACGAAGCTCCCGAGCCGCTGAACCGGCTGGTTGCCGACATCCCCCGTGGGTACGAAGCGATCGTGGCGAAGCTGCTGGCCAAGGATCCCGGCCGTCGCTACCAGAGCGCCGACGAGCTGCGCGACGACCTGCGCCGCTTCCGCGCCGGCGAGGTGCCAGAAGCACTGGGGGCGATCCTCGGTGTCCAGAACGCCGCAGCGGCAGCCGCGGCTACCCAGGCGCCGCGTACCATGACCATGGCCACCACGACCCCTGCCAGGGGTTCGGCGATCCCGATCCCGCCCCAGCGCATCGTCGACGACCAGCCGTCGCGCAGCGGCTGGTATGCGCTCGCCGCCTTCCTGGCGCTGATCGCTCTCGCCGTCGGCGGCTATCTGCTGTACCGGGCGATCACGAACGGCGACGACGAGGGATCAAGGCGGCTCGCCAACTACGTCGGTCAGCCGCTCGACGACGTCACCGCGGATCTCGAGCGCTTGGAGATCGATTTCGCAGAGCCGATCAAGGACAACGACTCGAGACAGCCCCCCGGCAGGGTGGACCGCACGGACCCCGCAGCCAGAGAGCTCGTCCTCGACAGCCAGGAAGTGCGGATCTACTACAAGCCAGTGCCCGGCCAGGTGTTGATCCCCAATGTCAGAGGGCAGACTCCTGCGGAGGCCCGTCGCATCCTCGGTAGCCGTCGCTTGGAGATCGGCGACGAGACCGACGCCGCCTCCGACGACGTGGAGGCGGGTCTGGTGCTGCGCACCGAACCTCGGCGAAACCGTCAGGTGGCCGAAGGCTCCACGGTCAACATCGTGGTCTCCTCGGGACCGGAGTCGGTCGCCATCCCAGCCGACGTCGTCGGCACCGCAGAAGCCGATGCGAGGGCGCGGCTCGAAGGCGAACCGTTCAACTTCGTCGTGACGAGTCAACCCGTCGAGTCGAGCGATGTGGCCCAAGGGCTCGTGGTCGGCACGAACCCCGAGGTGGGCACGCAGGTGGCCCCAGCGAGCGCCGTCACGATGCTCGTATCCGGCGGGCCCGGGCAGGTGGCCGTCCCGACGCTCACGAGCCTCAGCGAGCAGGATGCCAGGACCGCGCTCACCAACGCCCGCCTCGACATCGGCAACGTCTCGATCGAGGATCTGGAGCCTGGCGATCCCAACGACGGCCTGGTCGTGGCCCAGAGCGTTCCGTCAGGCACGCCCGTCGACCCCGGCACGGCGATCTCCATCACGGTCGGCCAGGCGACGGAGCCGCCGCCGACCGAGCCACCGCCGACCGAGCCACCGCCGACGGATCCACCCACGACGACGACGACCGCGCCACCAACCACGACGACCGCGCCACCAACCACGACGACCTTGCCGCCGACCACGACCACCACCGCACCACCGACCACGACCACGACAGAACCGTCCTCTTCGTCGGCGCCCTGAGAGCGGCGCGGCGAGCGGGGCGGATCAGATGCTGACGGCGGCGGCCAGCACGTTGGCGAGCAGGCGGTGACCGCCCTGCGAGAGGATGCTCTCGGGATGGAACTGCACGCCTTCCACCGCCAACCGCCGATGACGCACCCCCATCACGGTGCCGTCGGCAGTGCTGGCGGTGACCTCGAGCTCGTCGGGGATCGAGTCGGGCTCGATCGTCAACGAGTGGTAGCGGGTCGCCGTGAGCGGCGATTCGAGCCCTGCAAACACACCCGTGCCGGTGTGATCGATCTCCGATGTCTTGCCGTGCATCAGCTCGTTCGCCCCCACGATGCGAGCGCCGAACACGTGCCCGATGGCCTGGAGCCCGAGACACACGCCGAACACGGGCACACCGCGCTCACCGAACGATGTGACGGCTTCGCAGCAGATGCCGGCGTCCTCGGGCCGTCCCGGTCCTGGTGAGAGCACCACGGCCTCGGGTGCCAGCGCCACGGCCTCGTCGACGGTCAGGGCGTCGTTGCGGTGCACGATCGGTTCGGCGCCCAACTCGCCGAGGTACTGCACGAGGTTGAACACGAAGCTGTCGTAGTTGTCGATCACCAGCACCCGGGTCACCCCGGCCAACGTAGACTCTGGCGCCGTGGCTCCACCAAAGAGAAAGACCGGCGGTCGGGTGACCGAGAAGGGGACGCGTCCCAGCCTCACTCGCACGTCGGGCAAGTCGTCCACGACGACCAAGTCCGGTAGCACGTCGAGCGCCACGTCGCGGCGGATGGCGACCGGTCCGACGGCCGAGTCGTCACACGCCAGCTCGTCGTCGAGCCGCTACACGCCCCCGGTGCCGGTCTCGGTTCAGCACAGCCGCCCGTGGGTGCCGTTCCTCATGCTGGCGCTGATGGTGGCCGGCGGGCTCATGATCATGCTGCGGTACCTGGTGTGGACGGACAGCAACATCCCCACCATCCTCGGTCTGGCGTTCATCCTCGGTGGGCTCTACACGGCCACGAAGTGGCGGTGACGAATGACAACCCTGTCGTTATCGACAGACTTGCTCACAGCCTGTGAATAACTAGGCAACGCACAAGAGTCAACACCCGGCGCGTCGTCGCCACGTGCGTCAGTCGTACAGCGGGGCGACGACGTCCATCTCCTCCAGGCAGTGCTTCGGAGGCGGCGGATCCTCATCCGGAGCCATCGTCAACCTCAGCTCTACACCGCAGACGTTGCAGCGATACCTGACGTTCACCTTGCGCAACTCGCCGGGCGGCAGTGGCTCGGGCGCAGGCGTCGTCATCGATCGCAACATCGCCGTCCCAATTTTCCACAGGAATAGGCCGAAGACCACGCCAAATCCCACCCAGATGAGCGTGGAGAGCGCCGGCACCGGGTCACTGTACTGCAGATATCCACACCCACGGGCCTCTGCCCCGTGGCCCCCGAACAAACCCGTGAGTCGATCAGAGGCGTTCGATGAGGGTGGCGTTGGCGAGCCCGCCGCCCTCGCACATTGTCTGCAGCCCGTAGCGGCCGCCGGTGCGCTCC
>Ga0136614_10001447_pt1 | contig 13999 bp, 15 predicted proteins | sample AntDrymUQ2792106_2_FD_106643 | JGI IMG/M metagenome (GOLD analysis project Ga0136614, IMG submission 106643) | Polar desert sand microbial communities from Dry Valleys, Antarctica - metaG UQ279 (21.06) | ecosystem: Environmental > Terrestrial > Soil > Desert | place: Antarctica: Dry Valley...
GCCTGCGCGGTGCGTCGCGGCGTGCTCGCCGCCTTGCTGCAGATCACGCTGCTGGCGGCGGCGTGGTTGGCACTGCGGCCCTGAGGGCCTCTGCGCACCGAGGATCCCAGCCGGGCTGATTCGCCCACGGAACCGTGTGCCAGACTTGCCGGCATGGCCAAGCCCGTGCTCACCCCGCAGTCGCAGGACTTCCCACGCTGGTACCAGGAGGTCGTCGCCAAGGCCGAGATGGCCGAGAACGGCCCGGCCCGTGGGACCATGATCATCCGGCCGTGGGGCTACGCGGTGTGGGAGCGGATCCAGTCCGAGCTCGACGAGCGGATCAAAGCCACCGGGCACGACAACGTTTCCTTTCCGCTGTTCATCCCCATGGAGTTCTTCGAGCGCGAAGCGGCGCACGTCGAGGGCTTCAGCCCAGAGCTGGCGGTCGTCACGCACGGGGGCGGCAAGGAACTGGCAGAGCCGCTGGCGGTCCGGCCGACGTCGGAGACGGTCATCGGCGACGCGATGTCGCGCTGGATCCAGGGCTACCGCGACCTGCCGCTGCTGCTCAACCAGTGGGCCAACGTGGTGCGCTGGGAGCTGCGCCCGCGCCTGTTCCTGCGCACCAGCGAGTTCCTGTGGCAGGAGGGCCACACCGCTCACGCCAGCTGGGACGACGCCCAGACCGAGACGCTGAACATCCTGCACCGCGTGTATCACGAGGTCGTCCGCGACGTCCTCGCCGTCCCCGTGCTCCTCGGCCGCAAGACCGAGGCCGAGAAGTTCCCCGGCGCGGAGGCCACCTACACGCTGGAAGGCCTGATGCGCGACGGCAAGGCGCTGCAGATGGGAACCAGCCACCATCTCGGGCAGAACTTCGCCAAGGCCTTTGGCATCACCTTCAGCGACGAGACCGGTGCGCAGCAGCACGTCTACACGACCTCATGGGGTGTGTCGGCGCGCGTAGTGGGCGGCCTGATCATGGCCCATGGCGACGATCGTGGCCTGCGTCTGCCGCCCCGGTTGGCGCCGCAGCAGGTCGTCGTCCTCGCCATCAAGGACGAGACCGTCGAGGTGACCCAACGGTTGGTGGCCGATCTGCGCGCCGTCGGCATTCGCGCCCGCACCGACGAGCGGACCAATCTGTCGTTCGGCCGGCGTGCGGTCGACTGGGAGCTCAAGGGTGTGCCGGTACGCCTGGAGGTCGGGCCGCGCGACCTCGCCGAGGGCAACGTCACGCTGGTGCGCCGCGACCTCGGTGACAAGCAGCAGCTGCCCTTGGATGGGGCGGCGGCGGCGGTGCCGCGGCTGCTCGACGAGATCCAATCGGCGTTGCTGGACGACGCGCTGCAGCGACGTGAGGCGGCCACGTTCGACGTCGACTCGGCCGGCGAGATCGACGGGCCGGGCCTGTTCCGGCTGCCGTGGGACACCCTCGGGGTCGAGGGTGAAGCACGCATGGCCGAACGCGGCTACAGCGTGCGCTGCCTGGTCACCGCCGAGGGACGGGTGCCCGACCCCGACGACCGAGGGCTGATCGCCTACGTCGCCAGGGCCTATTGAGCACCCAGACCGACTTGATCGCCGCGCCCGGGGCGTGGCCGTCGACGCAGGAGCCGTAGTTGCAGAACGAGGCGCGGTAGTCGTTGCGGTCCGAGGCGGCGGTGGTTGCACACGCTTGCTGGCCCGGCGATCGGCCTCAGACTTCGGCAAGGTCAGGCGCGGCAGGTGGCTGCTGGCGGTCCAGAATCTCGTCGACGACCCCGTAGGCCACCGCGTCCTGCCCGCGCAGGATGAAGTCGCGATCCAGGTCGTGCTCCAGGCGCTCCCGCGGCTGTCCGGTGCGCTGCTCGAGGATCTCGACCATGCGCCGGCGCATCTCGACCATCTCGCGCACGGCAATCTCCAGGTCCGATGACTGCCCCTGCGCGCCGCCGTGGGGTTGGTGCAGCAGCACGCGGGCGTTGGGCAACGCGCGCCGCTTACCGGGCGCCCCCGCCGCCAGCAGGATGGCCGCCGCCGATGCGGCCTGGCCCATGCAGGTGGTGGCCACGGCCGGGCGGATCTGCTGCATCGTGTCGTGGATGGCGAACATCGCCACCATGTCGCCGCCGGGGCTGTTGAGATACAGCTGCACGTCCTTGTCGGGATCCTCGGCCTCGAGGTGCAGCAGCTGGGCGACGATCACGTTGGCGACGTCGTGCTCGATCGGCACGCCCAGCACGATGATGCGGGAGGCGAGCAGTCGCGAGTAGATGTCGGCCGCCCGCTCGCCGCGGTGCGTCTGCTCGATGACCGTGGGCACCAGGTAGGACATCCGACAACCTCCAGTGCAACGCTATGGTTGCGGCTACAGTACGCGCCGATCGGCTGTTACGCAACCTCAGGGTTGCAGAAGGAGATCGCGATGAATGTCGTGACCCGGCAGGTGCGAGTGCCTGCCGAGCCCGCGGCCACCTGGGACATGGTCACCGGGGACGTGGCCCGGTGGCTGGCCGACGAAGGACGCATCGACTTACACCCCGGCGGCGAGGGCTGGGTGCGAGAGGACGGCCAGCTGCGTCACGTCATCACCGAGCGGGTCGAGATCCAGCGCCGCCTGACCTTTCGCTGGTGGCCGGTGGACGCCGACAGCGTAGGTCCGGCGACCCGCGTCGACTTGGAGCTGCTGGCCGAGACCGGCGACGACGAGGAGGCGGCGACCATGACGCGGGTGGTCGTGGTCGAGGCTCCAGCCGCCCCCTCCCTGCCGCCGACCGGCCCCTTGGCGCTGGCCGCACGGGCCTGACGAGGTGGCCGAGCAGCCCGCGGATGCGGTCTTCTTCGCACTGGCTGACGCCACGCGGCGAGCGGTGCTGCGGCGGCTGTCCGACGAGGGGGCCCTGACTGCGACCACCCTTGCCGCAGGGCTGCCCATCTCTCGCCAGGCGGTGGGCAAGCACCTCGCCGCGCTGACGGCGGCGGGCCTGGTGTCTGTGGTCCGCGAGGGGCGCGAGCGCCGCTACCGCCTCACGCCGGAGCCCTTGCACGACGCCGTCGAGTGGGTCGCGCAGATCGGGGCCCGCTGGGACGTGCGTCTGGCTCGACTCCAACGCCGGCTGGCGCAGGAGCACACCCCCACCTCGCGTTGAGGGGTGGATGGCGCAGCGAGGTCAGGGACAGCGCTTGGGAGGCACCGCGGCCGTGCTCAGGTGCGCGCGGTGTGGGCCAGTGGCCCTCGGTCGACGACCTCCCCGCTGGACGGGCGGGCAGGCAGAACGATTTCGAACCAGGCACCTCGGCCGGCATGGGGCACCAACCGGGCGCTGCCGCCGTGTGCCTCGGCGATCGCGCGCACGATGGACAGACCCAACCCCGCCCCGGACCCATGTCCACGCGCGGTGCCGCGCGTGAACCGCTGGAAGATGCGCTCGGCTTGCTCGGCCGGCACGCCGTCCCCGTCGTCGCGAACCCACAGGCGAGCGGAGGCCCCGTCGGCCTTGGCGCCGATCCAGATGGTGGCCCCCCGCGAAGTGTGCTGGCAGGCGTTGGAGGCCAGCTGCACCAGCGCCTGGGTCAGCAACTGCCCATCGGCCACGATCGTGGCGGCGGCGGGGGCAGCCAGCCGCCAGTCGCGGTCGCCGAGGGCCGTGGCCTTGCGGTGAATGCCGATCGTCAGCTCGCGCAGGTCCAGGGCTGCGGCCCGCACGAAGTCGGGTTGCTCGGCGCGGGCCAGCAGCAGCAGGTCGTTGACGATGCGGTCCATGCGGTCGATCTCGTCGGTCACGATCGCGATCGTGGCGCGGCGCTCGGCGGGGTCGGTGTCCAGCTCCAGCAGCTCCACGTGCCCGCGGATGACGGTCAGGGGTACGCGCAGCTCGTGGCCGGCGTCGTCGAGGAAGCGGCGTTGCGTGGTAAAGGCCTGCTCCAGGCGGGCCAGCATGTCGTTGAAGGTCCGGGCGATCTGCGAGGCCTCGTCACGGCCCGCCACCGGGATGCGCTGCGTCAGGTCGCTGTCGGAGATGCCGCGCGCCGTCTGCGCCAGGGACTGCAGCGGCCGCAGCACCCGCCCCGCCAGCGCTAGTCCGAGCAGCGAGGCCAGGATCAGGGCGAGTAGCTGGGTGATCGTCTGCGTGCGCAGGGCGTCGTCGATCTCGCCGCGCTCGTAGGCGGGGAAGTTGGCCACCACGAACAGCCCGGGCGGCTCGCCTTCGGGCAGTGGCAGCGCGATGTAGCGGATCTGGCCTTCCTCGGCGTCGATGCTGCCCGACTGCGGCCGGGTCAGCGCCAGCCAGCGCTCGATGGCGGTGTCGAGATCCTCGGCGCCGGTGGCGTCCTGGGCTTGCGCCGAGTCATAGAGCTCACCGTCGATGAACGCCAGCAGCGTCTCGCCCTCGTCGGGCACCTCGCGATCGAAGTAGACGTCGAAGATGGCGCGCACGTCGGTGCCGAACGGCTCACCGGTGCGGGGGTCGGTGCCACCCGCGAGCCGCCGGAATTCCTCTTCCTCGCGCATGAGGTTATCGCGGATCTCGTCATCGAGGCTTTCGAACAGCAGCCCGCGCGACAGCGCGACGGACACGATCGAGGACACGAACAGCAGTCCGATGATGGCCGCCAGGATGCGCACCCGCATGCTGCGCAGCAGGTCCCGGAAGCGTCGCTGCTTTTCATGCTCCACCCGTGTCAGGGTAGGTGATCGTCGTTCACGAAGGCATCCTTCGTGAGCGCTTCCTCACACGGCTCTCATGGTGATCCCACCCCGCGGTCTCACAGTGGATATGTCGAGCAGACCGGGGGAGCCGGTCGGCCGTAGGAACACCAAGGAGAGCAACGATGGATTCCATTCTCAGAGGGGCAATCCTGGCACTCACTGGACTGGTGGCGGTCACGGGGTTGACATTCTTCAGTAACCCCGGCGCCGCAACCGCCCAGGACGAGTTCGCCAAGCTGCGCGAGGACGACGAGACGGTGCTGGTCGCCGCGACCGACGACGATGACGATGACGACTCCAAGAGCCGGACATCGCGTTCCAGGTCCAACAGCCGGTCGGGCACCGAGCGGTCCAACTCAAACGACCGTTCCCGTGACCGGACCACCAACGACCGCTCGCGTTCGCGCGACCGTTCCAGGGACCGCACCGGCGATGGCTACATGACCAACGACCGGTCTCGCTCAAAGGACGGTTCCCGCGACCGCACGGGCGACCACAACTCGCGTGACCGTTCGCGTTCGCGTGACCGTTCCCGCGACCGCACCAACTAGTTCGTCCCACGCCCTCGCCCGTCACCGCTCGCCGCGGTGACGGGCGCAGGGCGGTCACCATTCATCCGGAACGTCCACACGTGGGAGCCAGACCTCATGACCACCACCATCGATCGCTGGGCCCTGACCGAAGGCAGCGAGATCGCCCCGGGCCGCCACGCCGTCAAGCTATTGGGCCGAGGCGAGCGCTACGAGACCTACGTGGCCCGCGACGACCGCCTCGGCTGCCATGTCGTCGCCAAGGTCCTGCGGCCCGACCGCCTCGACGACCGAGGCGCCCACGAAGGCCTGGCCGCTGAGGCCGCGATGCTGAACAGGCTGCGACATCCCGTCATCGTCCGCAGCCTTGACGAGGCACTGGACGCGCCACTACCGCATGTGGCCCTCGAGCACCTCGACGGGCCGGCGCTGTCGACGCTGGTCCGCCTGTACGGGCCGCTGCCGCTGGAGCAACTCGTTCCGCTGGCGACGCAGATCTGCGCGGCGATGCACTACATGACCGTCGAGGGCGTGGTGCACCTGGACATCAAGCCACGCAACATCATCATGGGTGGCCCCCCGCGGCTGATCGACCTCAGCATCGCGCGCACCCTGGAGGAGACCGCCCGGCTGCGCTACCGCGTGGGGACCGACGCGTACATGGCCCCCGAGCAGTGGGTGCCGCGCGACCTGGGTCCGGTCGGGCCTCCCGCGGACGTGTGGGGGCTGGGCGCGACGCTGTACAACGCGCTGACCGGCATCAAGCCGTTCCCGTCCAGTGACGAGGACGAGGACGCGGGTGTCGAGCGCTACGAGCGCCGGCTGGCCGAGCTGCCCACCATGGGCCGGCGAGTCCCCGCGGCGCTGGAAGAGCTCGTCTGGTCGTGCTTGCGCATCGATCCGACGCAGCGCCCGACACCCAACCAGCTGGCCTCCGGGCTTGAACCCTTCGTCGCCGCCATTCCGAAGCGCCCGGTGCTCAGCCGGCTGCGCCCACGCATCTGAGGACTCGAGCTGGAGTCGCTCAGCCCGTGTAGTCCTCGCCCGGCCAGGACGCACGCGCCCTGGCGTAGATCTCCTTGAGCGGCAGGCCAGTGGCCGCCGCCACCGCCGCGCAGTCGTCGAACTCGGGCGCGACGTTGACCACTTCGCCGTCCAGACGGCCGATCTTGAGGCGCACCGGCTGTCCCGCCACGTCGACCTCCAGCCAGCTGCGCTCCAGGATCCACTTGTCGACCAGCTGCCCGCGTACGCCGAGGGTGGTGGTCTGGCGGAACAGCACCTCGCGCAGGGCTGCCGAGCGAGAAGGGTCGGCGATGCAAGCGATCTCCACGCCGGGACGGCCCTTCTTCATGATCACCGACTGGGCCCACGCGTCCCCGGCCCCGGCCGAGCGCAACGCGTCCAGGACCGGCGGCACCAGCTCGCCGGGAAGATCGTCCACGGTGGTGGTCAGCAACAGGGCGGTTGGGCTTCCGGCGATGGATTCCCCCAGGACCATCCGCAGCACGTTGGGGCGCTGAAGGTCGCGCTCGCCGGCGCCGTAGCCGACCCGCCCGACCACCATCGGCGGCTGCGGTCCCCAGACGTCGGTGAACTCGGCAAGCAGCGCCGCCCCCGTCGGGGTGCACAGCTCGGCCGATGTGTCGGTGGCCATGGTGGGCGCGCCGCGCAGCAGCTCGAGCACCGCGGGCGCGGGAACCGGCAGCAAGCCGTGCTGCCCGCGGGTCATGCCGGTGCCCATGGCGACGGTCGAACAGCTGACTCGTTCGACGCCTAGCAGATGCAGGCCGGCACAGACGCCGACGACGTCCACGATCGCATCCAGCGCCCCGACCTCGTGGAAGTGCACCCGCTCCACCGCCATGCGATGGACCCGTGCCTCGGCCTCGGCCAGCCGCAAGAAGGCGCCGAGCGCGCGGGCGCGAACCGGTTCCGGCAGCGCCGCTTCGATCAGCAGCTGCCGCACGTTGGCCCAGGTGCGCACCACACTGCCGTCATCAGCGGCGCTGACCCGCACGCGAGTGGCGGCGAGCTGGGCGCGTTGCACCGGCTCGGCGGTCAACCCCCAGCCTTCCAGTGCCAGCCCGCCCAGCATGTCCTCGATGGCGGCCAGCCGGGCCCCGGCGTCGACCACGGCACCAAGCAGCATGTCACCGCTGGCGCCGGAGAAGGCGTCGATATGCGCCTGCCTCATCCGCCCGCCCGCAGGATGCGGCGCGCGACCATGGCCGCGCCGAAGCCGTTGTCCATGTTGACCACGCTGATTCCCGGTGCGCAGGCCGTCAGCATCCCCAGCAGGGCCGCCTCCATCCCCGCAACGACGATGCAGATCCGCGCTGCGGCCAGGCGATCCGTTTCGGCGAGGACCCGGTGCACACCGGCGACCCCAACGTCGGCGATGACATCGGTGCTGACCCCGAAGGCGTCCAGTGTGCCGACGGCCTCGCGAGCGACCGGCAGGTCCGACGTCCCGGCGCAGGCGATGACGACCGTGCCGAGATCGACGGGGTCGGCCCGGCGGGCCACCAAGAGGCGGGCAGCCGAGTCGTAGTGCGCTTCAGGTGCGGCGGCGGCGTGGGCTGGCGAGCAGCGGGTTGCCAGCACGGGGCTTGAGCCGCCGGTTAGCAGTGCGGCCAGTAGCGCGGCCACCTCGGCGGGAGGCTTGTGCTCGCCGTAGACCACCTCCGGCTCGCCGGTCCGGTCAGCGCGGCGGTGGTCCAGCCGGGCGAAGTCGGCGGCGTCGGGCATGACCCGGCAGGCTACCGCCGTGCAAGAGGTTGCCTCACCGGCGCCTCGGGCGTACCGCCTGGGATCGAGGGGGCTTACACTGCGCGGGCGGCGCCCTTCCCCTTGTCGGCATCGCGCAGGCGCGTGTTGCGAAGAGGTGGTGACGGCGTGGAACTCGGCTCGGCGACGATTCCTGTTCTGCTCACCGTCGCCATCGTCCTGGCGGTCGCCGCAGTGCTGCTCTCGGTCCTGGCCATCGTCGGGCAGCGGCAGGTGCGGGCCACCTACCGGACTCTCGCCGGACCCCGGGGAAGGCCACGCGAGGACGTGCTGGCCATGGTGGCGCGCCACGTCGACGAAGTGCAGGCCTTGCGCGAGGAGGTGCACCGCGCGCAGCGCCACTCCGAGCAGGTGCGGGAACTGGTCGCCGCTGGGGTCAGCCGCCTGCAGGTCGTGCGCTACGACGCCTTTGACGACATGGGCGGGCGGATGTCGTTCTCGGCAGCGCTGCTCGACGAGCGGGGCGACGGGCTGGTGTTCACGTCGATCAACGGGCGCAGCGAAAGCCGCACCTACGCCAAAGCGGTGCGCTCCGGCAGCGCCCGCGACCTGTCCGACGAGGAGGCGCGCGCCATCAGCCAGGCGCTGACCGGTGCCGGCATCGGCGAGGACGAGGTCCGCGTCCGCCGCCCGAGAGCGCGGGCCGTCCGCAGCGCCTCGTGAGCCGGGTGGCGTTCCTCGGTCCGGACGGAACGTTCACCTCCGAGGCCACCCGACTGGCTGTCGGCGAGGCAGAGCGGTGGCCGCTGCCCACCATCTCCGACGTCTTCACCGCGGTCCGCGAGGGCGAGGCCGACCTCGGCGTCGTGCCGGTCGAGAACTCCATCGAGGGGTCGGTCAACCTGACCTTGGACGAGCTGGCGTTCGGTGCGCCCGGCGTGCGTATCCGCGGCGAGGTCACCGTGGCGATCGTCATGAACCTGCTGGCCAAGTCCGGCGTAGGCCTGGAGCGGATCGCCGCCGTGCGCAGCCAGCCGCACGCCCTGGCGCAGTGCCGCCAGTGGCTGGCCGCGCACCTGCCAGGCGTCGCGCAGCAGGCGGCGACGTCCACCGCCGAGGCCGCCCTACAGGTGGCGGAAGGCGACGGCACGGTCGCGGCCCTGGGGCCGGCGCCGGCGGCACAACGGTTCGGCCTGGAGGTCCTGGCCGCCGATGTCCACGACCATCCCGGCAACCAGACCCGCTTCCTCGTGCTGGGCCGCACGATGGCGGCACGAACCGGGGCCGACAAGACGTCGCTGGTGGTGTTCTTCGGCGAGGACCGCCCGGGGCTGCTGCTGCGGATCCTCGACGAGTTCGCGCTGCGCGGCGTCAACCTGACCAAGATCGAGTCACGGCCGACCAAGCAGGCGCTGGGCGAGTACTGCATCGTGATCGACAGCGCGGGCCACGTGACCGACGCGCGGGTCGCGGGCGCCCTGCGCGGTGTGCACCGCCACGCCGCCGAGGTCCGGGTGCTGGGCGCCTACCCGCGCGCCGATGGCCTGGCCGACAGCCCGCAGGAGCACGACTCCGACGGTGCCTACGTGGCCGCAGGGGACTGGTATGACGCGCTGCTCGCCGATGTCGAGGGCTTCGGGGTCACCCCGATTGAGCAGGACTAGCCGCAACGCCGAGGTGCCGCGCGGCGTGCCCCACCGCCGCACCAGTTGGGTGCCGTTCCGGACGTCGGTGTCCGGTTGTGCACCCGCTCGGTATCGGGGCCAGCGGAGCCGGATCGTGGAGGGCAGGCACCCGGCCGCTGCTAGCCTCGCCGCGTGATCGACATCCGCCTGCTGCGCGAGGACTTTGGCGAGGTCGCGTCGGCACTGGGCCGCCGCGGCGTGACGCCCGACACGCTGCACGAGATTGTTCAGCTCGACGAACAGCGGCGCGCGCTGATCGCGGAGGGCGACGAGCTGCGATCCCAGCAGCGCCGGCTCGGGCGCGAAGTCGGAGCCGCCGCCCCCGGCGACAAGCCGGCGCTGATCGCCCGGGTCCAGCAGGTGTCGACCCGCCTGGCGGAGCTCGAGCCCGAACAGGAGGCGGTGCAGCAGCGCCTGGACGAGGCGATGGTCTCACTGCCCAATCTGCCCCACCCGCAGGTGCCCGACGGCGCCACCGAGTCCGACGCGGTCGAGGTCAGCCGCTTCGGGCAGCGCCCGACGTTCGACTTTGGCGTCCGCGACCACGTCGAGATCGGTGAGGCGCTCGGACTGATCGACATCCCGCGCGCGGTCAAGGTCGCCGGCAGCCGCAACGCCTACCTGCTGGGCCAGGCTGTGCTGCTGGAGTTCGCCCTCGTGCGCTATGCCCTTGACCGGGTCATCCAGCACGGCTTCACGCCGGTCATCCCCCCGGTGCTGTCGCGCGCCGAGGCGCTGTACGGCACCGGCTTCCTGCCAGCCAGCGAAGACATGCTCTACAAGCTCGGCGGTGACGACGCCGAGTCCGACCTGTACCTCGTCGGCACCTCCGAGGTGCCGCTGGCCGGGCTGCACATGGACGAGATCCTGTCGGGCGACGAGCTGCCGCTGCGCTACGCCGGGTTTAGCACCAACTTCCGGCGCGAGGCCGGCACCTACGGCAAGGACACGCGAGGGATCCTGCGGCTGCACCAGTTCGACAAGGTCGAGATGTTCACCTTCACCACGCCCGAGGCCTCGTGGGACGAGCACGAGCGGCTGCGCGCCATCCAGGTCGACATCATGACCGGGCTGGGGCTGCACGGCCGTGTCGTCGACATCGCCGTGGGTGACCTCGGCGCGCCCGCCGCCCGCAAGTACGACCTTGAGGTCTGGCTACCGGGCCAGCAGGCGTACCGAGAGCTCACCAGCTGCTCCAACTGCACCGACTACCAGGCCCGCCGCCTGCGCTGCCGCTACCGGTTCGGCGAGGGCCCCACCGAGATGGTGCACACGCTCAACGGCACCGCCTGCGCGGTAGGCCGCACGATCATCGCAGTGCTGGAGAACCACCAGCGCGCCGACGGCACGGTGGCGGTGCCCCCGGCCCTGGTCGGGTATCTGGGTGCGGAGGTCATCGGCTGATGGGGCTGGCTGCCGGCGTCGACCTCGGTGGGACAAAGATTCTCGCCGCGCTGATCGACGACAACCACGTGGTGGTCGCCGACAAGAAGGTGCCGACTCCCGCCGACGGGCCCGAGTCGGTGGTCGAAGCGATCCGCACGGCCGTCGAGGCGCTGCCCGAACGACCCGACACCGTCGGGATCGGCGCGCCGGGACCCGTGCACGACGGCGTGGTCAAGATCGCACCGAACCTGCCCGGCTGGGACCGCCCGGTGCCGTTGGCTGAGCAGCTGTCCAAGGCGCTGGGGCTGCAGGTGGTGGTCGACAACGACGCGACCGTCGGGGCGCTCGGCGAGTTCGTGGCCGGCGCCGGCCGGGGCGCGCGCAACCTGCTCGGCGTGTGGATCGGTACCGGCGTGGGCGGCGGCTTGGTGCTGGAGGGCCGCGCCTACCGTGGCAGCTTCGGAGGCGCCGGCGAGTTCGGGCACATGGTGGTGCGCCAGGGCGGCCAACGATGCAACTGCGGTCGGCGCGGTTGCCTGGAGGCCTACGCCGGCCGTGCGTCCATGGAACGTGCCGTCTCCACCCTTGTCGCGGCCGGTGCCCAGACTGCCCTCACCCGCATCGCCGCAGAGAAGAATAAGTCGCAGCTGACCTCGTCGGTGTGGAAGCGGGCGCTGTCCGAGGGCGACCCGATCGCCAACCAGCTGCTCGACGAGGCGGTGTCGGCCGTCAGCATCGGTGTCGCCAATGCCGTGAACCTGCTCGACCTCGACCGGGTAGTCATCGGTGGAGGCTTCGCCGAGGCGCTGGGGCAGCCGCTGGCCGACCGGATCGCCGAGGCCGCTCGGCCATACGTGTTGGTGGGCGACGCCAACCGCGAGGTTGTGGTGGCCGAGCTGGTCGACACCGCCGGCGTCGTGGGTGCCGCCGCCCTGGCTCGCCGAGGCTGACTCGAGTATCGGCACAGTCCACAGCGGGATACAGGCTCGGTCCACAGCGAGGCCCGGGCAGCAGCAGCGGACCCGGCCATTGGCGGCAGGACCGTACATGCGCAGTACCACGACGGGACGACGATCGCATCGTAGCGCTCGAAGGTGTCGACGAAACCACGCATCAGCGGCAGGCCGGCGACCGATGCTACGACGGGCCGACTCTGACCGCGGCCAGCGGGTCCGTGCCAGGAAGCAGCGGACCCGCGCTCTCGAGTCGATCGAGGACGTTGCGGCGCATGCGTCCGATGTGGGCACGGACCGTGTCGGCGAGCACGGCTTCGTCGTGATCGGTCATGGCCTGAGCCAGCGCGACATGGTCCTGCGAGCAGGTCCGCAGCCGGCCATCGAAGAGCGGCTCCTGCAGCCAGAACCGTTGCACGCGACGGCGAACCTGCTGCAGGTACCCGGCGACGAACCGGTTGTTGGCTGCTGCCATGACGATCTGGTGATACCGGTGGTCGGCTGCTTGCCACGCGCCGGTGTCCCCGGCCTCGGCGCTGCGCACCAGCTCTGTGGCGAGCGCCAGCAGCTCGGCCAGCTGCGGGTTGCTAAGGGTCTCGGTGGCGCGCCGGTAGACGTAGGAGTCGAGGAGCTCCAGCAAGTCGCAGGCCTCGTTCACCTCGGCGGGAGTGATGGTCGCAACCACGAACCCCATGTCAGGGACGCGTTCCACCAGACCGTCGCGCTCCAGGCGCAGGAGAGCTTCCCGAACGGGTGTCCGGCTGACGCCGAGGTGAGTCGCGAGCTTGTTCTGGGACAGCGGTGTCCGTGCGCCGAGGCGCATGTCGACGATGGCCGACAGCAGCGTGGCGTACACGCCATCCACCATCGAGGTCGACTCGCCGGCGCCCTGGGGGCGATCGCCGCAAGCGCCGCCCTGGGGTAAGGCGGATGGCATCACATCGCCCGATCGATGAACGCTCGATCGTGGACCGTGACGGGGACGGTCGCAAGCTCGAGCACGCCGCGGGCGACATGCTCGGAGTAGCGACGGAACGCCTCCTCGCCCTTCTGTTTCGTCGCGCGCATCGGGTTGCCGATGGTGCCACTGTCGATGAACTCGTGGTGATCCATCGGGAAGCCGAAGTACTGGTAGCCCTCGAACTCCACATCGGGTGCGCCGTCGGACTTGCGGAAGGAGTCGGGCAAAAAGCTCGGGACCGACGCGCGGGTGTCCGACGCCCGCTCCATGCGGACCAGGTTGTCGTTCCAGGCCAGGCCCTGGGAGGTCTCCAGCTCGCTGGCATGCCAGCCCGGCGTCTCCTCGGGCGGGTTCTCCATCAGCCCCTCCAGTATCCCGACGTAGCGCTCCATGTATGGCTTGACGAAGCCGATGAGGGCGCCCGTCTCGTAGCGAAGGCGGCGCAGGACCGGGTCGACCACCTTGGTGTTGGACCCATGGCCGTTGACGAAGATGATCCGGTTGAACCCGTGGTGGATGAGGCTGCGGGCGACGTCGTACATGAGGTTGGTCAGCGTGCTCGCGCGCAGCGTGATGGTGCCACGGCCCTCGCCGGGGGAGTGCATGTGCTGTGGCGAGTATCCCGCCCACAGCGGTGGCGTGTGCAGGACGCCGATGTGCTCGGAGATCCGTGCGCTGACCTCCACGGCCGTGATGGTGTCGGTGTACAGCGGCAGGTGAGGGCCGTGCTGCTCCGTGCTTGCCATCGGCACCAGCACGATGTCCTTGACCGCCAAGTACTCCCGAATGTCGACGTAGGACAGGTCTGCCAGACCCCACGAACGGAACTTGGCTCGGAACTCGGTGTCACCGTCGGTCAGGTGGGGGACGTTACGGACGACGGTCGAGCTCATCACTGGCCTCCTGGGTCATGTCGAGATAGAGCCGGGCCACCGTGCGGCCGAACTCCGGGTCGTTGACGTGGTGGTCGAAGGTGCGGATGGGGATGTCGGGTCGGAGTTGCTCGCGCAGCGCCCGGCGAAAGCCGGCGTCCCCTTCGGGGTCCCAGAACGGTCCTTCGGGGGTGTTGGGGATCGACA
>Ga0136614_10001450_pt1 | contig 13993 bp, 10 predicted proteins | sample AntDrymUQ2792106_2_FD_106643 | JGI IMG/M metagenome (GOLD analysis project Ga0136614, IMG submission 106643) | Polar desert sand microbial communities from Dry Valleys, Antarctica - metaG UQ279 (21.06) | ecosystem: Environmental > Terrestrial > Soil > Desert | place: Antarctica: Dry Valley...
CCTGACGTGGGGCCGCGGATCGATACATCCGCTGAAAAGCCCTGCTCAGGAGGTCATTATGGGTCCCCGACCGGACGGAAACCGCTCATTGATAGCAGGCAATACGGTGGATTCAGGCTAAGTACAGCCAGAGTTGAGACGTCGTTTCAGGGTCGCGATCATCGCTTTGAGCGAGACTTCGGACTCCTTCCAGCACGGCCTCACCTGGCTCGGCGATCGCTAGCTCCACCACCTCAGGAGGCTGATCTGCACTGTCGATGCACTGCTCGGCAAGCTGAACGGCGGCATTCGGATCGATCAGTTGGTTCTCGAGGCCAAACAGGATCTCTTGCCAGGATGGCCGCCCCAGCTTCGACTCGATGAAGGCGAGCGGGATCTTGAGCGTTAGCAGCTCCATGGTCGACTCACGGGCGCTGGTTGGGGTAGCCGGTGTACCGACCACCGGGGATGAAGCGCTGATGAGTGATCAGGCCATCTCGGATCCAGGTGTCGCCATCGGTCGTGATCGTCTTGGTCGCAGAGGAGGCGGCCAGCGCGCTCGGCGCGAGCATGAGACAGAGCAGGAAAAGCGCGACCATGCCAAGGGCGAAGGATGCGAGCGCCAGGACCGCGGCGATGGCGCGAGGCCCTGAAGGTTGACGAGCTGCGAGTTGTTGCGTCACAGCGCCAACCATGCGCGCTCGGCAGCGCTGTCGGAGCAGTTCTATGCATCTCGCCTATTTCTGCCGAACTGGCGAGCGGATCTCACCTGTATGGGTGAGATATTGGCCCCTCAAAGTCGACTCGGCCCGTTTGCGGAAAGTTGCTTCGGCGCTGGAGGAACGCGGCGAGCCGAGCGCGTGAGCGCTCAGCCTGAGGGAGCTGCTCGATCGCGTGACGGCGCATCGCGATCTCAGCCGCGGGGTGGAGATCGCTTTCCCTGATGATCGCCATCAGGAGTTCGGTGGTGTCCACGACCAGGTCTCCGAGGGTTCCCAACGGGCGCGCCTGCTGGCGCAGCGCGGCGATGAGAGCGCCCAGGAACTCTTCTCCTCCAACCTCCCAAGGCTCCCAGGCGAGCAGCAACAGGAACCGGGCGTAAACCGCGATCGATAGGTGCGGCAAAGAGGTGCGCAATCCATCCAAAGAGCGACCGACCCATGCGGGGAACCGCTCTGGAGCCTCGCGGTGGGCCGCTCGGAGCAGCTCGAGGTGCATTCGCATGCCCTCGGCCGAGCGATAGAAGACCGTTTGGCGATCGAGCAGTACATGGGCGACGCTGCGCGTTAGACCCCATTCTGCTCGCCGCGCCTCCTCGAGCATCTCTTCCGCGCTCGGCGCGGTGCCCAGTCCTCCGACGTGGCGTAGGCGTGTGCGCACCCGAGCACGGTCTGAAGGATCGATCTGCTCGCGCCCGACAAGCGCCTCGAGCAGGGCGAGCGAGCCAAATGCTCGTAGCCCCGCCTCCCGAGCACGCAGGCGGACGCACCGATCGTCCGAGAAGATGGGCAGGTCAAGTCGCCGCGCCACCGCCAGCGTTCCGAGATAAGCGCGCAGCGGCACAGAGAGGTCCTCGAAGCGGCGAAGCGCGTCCGCCTCAGGGCCGGCGTCGGAGGCAACAAGGTCCGGCTCGGCGTCAAAGCCCTGCGCCAAGGTGAGCATTCCCTCCGAGCGGTAGCGGTCACGCTCGAGATCAGCCGCGGTCCAGGTCGTCATCTCCAGATCCTCGGCAACCAGGTTGAAGGTCAGGTCCATCCTTTCGCCCTCGGTCTGAGGCCGTGCACGATCAGCGATGCAGTCATCGAGCACGCTCTGACAGACAATGCCTGTCGGCAGGGCCTGGTGCGCGTCGGGGAGAAGGTCCTCGCCGAGCCCGCCAACCACAAACAGCGAGGCCTGGTCCCAGACCGCGCCGAGCCCGATCGCTCGGCGAGCGTCATCTACCTCTGCGCGCGAGATGCCCTCGTCCCCATAAGCGAGCGGGATTCTGCGGGCGAGGAAGAGAAGCTCGCCGAGCGTCTTACCGACGGCATGAGCGAGCGTCGCCAATGGCAAGGTTCCGTCACGGAACACCTGTCGCTCGAGGTCGGTCGCTCGCTCCGCTCTCGCTCGCACGAGCTCTGTCACCGTGGCGACCAGACTCTGTTCGTCGCCGTCCTCGGCACTGATGAGCGCTAACGCCCGCGAGTCGGGAAAGCGCTGAATGAACCGGTCGGGGCGGGTGCGTTCCGCAACCTCTTCCGAAAGACCGAGGTCTTCCTTGCCCATTGCCGTCACAACGAGGAGCCACTCGAGGTCCTCGTCCGGCGCCGGCAGACGGTCTGCGGCCTCGACGATGCGGTTAATCGCATCAGCCGCCGGAAGACTCATAGCCCAGATCTGCCCTGCCAACAGTGTCTCTCCGAGGCGCGCAGGAACAAGCTCGTGCCGCTCGAGCACACCGTTCGCCATGACGAACTCGCCCCGCCCGGCTAGCGCCTGCGCCCGACTGAATCCCGCCCGCCGGTCCCGGGGCGCCAGCTCGAGCCACGGCTCGGTTAGCGCGAGAACTTCGCCGTGGCGCTCGCTCGCCTGCGCTCGACCCGCGAGGCTCGCGAGGGCGCGAACGCGAATCCATGTCGGCGCCGCCGCATCGTCGGCGAGTCGGCGCAGCGGCTCCACGCCTTCCTCGTCGCCGAGCACCAAGAGCGTCTCGGCGCACTCGAGGCGGAGGGATCGGTCTGCTTCCTCGGCGAGCACTGCCCGCGCGCGCACCACGGTCTTCCGTTCATCGCCCGCTGCGCGCGCAACGCCGACGAGCTGGTGCTTGACGCGCAGCTCGGCCGCATGTGGGAGCAGGGCACTCTCAGCATCCTCGAACTGCTCACGAGAAATGAGCCACCGGGCCTTGAAGATCGCTGCCAGCACGCAATCGTCGGCGGACACCAGCTTCTCTGCGGCATCGCTCCACTCCTGCCGGCGATCGGCCGCTACAAGAAGTCGCTGTCGCGCTGCGAAGGTGGCGAGGGGGCCGCCAGCGGCGACGAGAACGTCGAGGGTGTCGGTCGCATCGTCGAGCGCTCCCCGATCACCGACGAAGCTCGCGGCGCTTGCCCGGATGAAGCGGTCGACATCGTCTGATACCTCCGACTCAGGGAGGATCTCGAGGGCATATTCGGGATGACCGACGCGGATCGCGGCCTCGCCGAGGAGCTGCCGAGCCTGCGGTACCTCGAGCTCTTCGGGGAGCAACTCCTTTGGATCCAGCAGCCTCGCGGTCTCCTCAGGCGTGTCAGCGAGCCAGTAAGCGTCGGCGGCAGCTGCGAGGAAGAAAACGCTTCCGCCGTACACCTTGAGCTCGCGGTGCTCGTTGCGCGAGGCGATCAGCTCCTCCGCCGCCTCAAGCAGCGCTTCCCTGTTGACGCCCTGCCCCGCGAGCCACTTCTTTCGGTAGCGGGCGACCGTTAGCGACGCGCCCACCTCACGCGCGTGACCGAAGTCAGGGACCGCCGCCTTGGCGAGGCGTACTTCCTCCGCTGCTTCGTCGAACCGCTCCAGGCGGGTTAGTGCCGCGGCGCGCTCGGCTCGCACCATCGCCTCATGTCGCGTCTCGCGCGTCTCTATGCGAGCCAGAGCCGCGAAGCGGTGCTGTGGATCCTCCTCCTCGCGGGCGTCCTCGATCAGCATAAGCGGGTGAGCGGGGTCAACCTGTCGAGCCACATCAAGGAGCTCGTCGGCTCGCTGCTGTCGGCCGAGCACCCTTGCCGCGACCCGCGCCCGCAGTAGGGCACGAACACGGTCACCGCCGGGTCGATCGGCAGCTTTCTCCCAGGCGTCCTGCGCCTCTTTCCAGTGTCCGTAGGACTCGGCGATCGCGGCGATCGCGGCCCACAGGCGGCCAGAGCCGCTCGCAACCCAGGAGGGTGGCTGACGCACAAGTCCACCGACGACTGTGGTGGGATCGCCTCTTAGGGCAGCTTCGAGCTTGCCGCCCTCGACTGGATTCTCGTCGACCAGGTCTTGGACCAGCTGATGCGCACGCTTCGGCACCCAGTCGAGCGTGATGTAGCGGACATTTACGGCGTCGATGTGAGCGCGCGTTCGCGCACCCTCGTAGCGCACCAGCTCGTCACCCTGCTTGGCCTGCGGCAGGAGCTCCTCGATCGCCTCAACGACCTCGTCGGTCAAGCAGGTCTCGTGGTCTTGGGGCGCTTTCCGATCCCCGGCGATCAGTGCGAGGACCGCCCTGCGAAGCCCGGGCCGATGGGTGGCCCAGTCACCGCGTCCGACGAAGAAGAGTGCTTTCTGGAAGCTTGCATCGTCCCTCCAGGTCTCAAGCTGAGTGACGGTCAGGCCGGTGTCGTCGCCGAAGCGTTTGTCGAGCAACCGAAATAGCCGATCTATGGTCCCGCTCTGGAAGTACTTCTGGATCCGCTCGCGCAGGACCGTGGCGGCCGTTCCAGCAGCGGTTGAGAGTGGGTCGATCACTCCACTCAGAGAAGCAGTTCAGGCGGCGGGATACCGGTGGTCTGCGCTGCGTCATCCCGCGCAGGGCGCAGGACTGCCGGGGCCGGTGGTGCGACCCCGCGAACATAGCCTCAGCTTTTCCGAACGATCTCGCCTGCCGAGTCCCGGTCTCGCGGACGACATAGGAACCGGGTAGGGTCCGCGCCGCAAAGAAGCGGGGCGAGAGTTAGTGCCTCCCGCCCCGCCGTCCTACTGGGCCATCGCTGGCCTACTTCTCTTTTCTGACTCCCTTGAAGGGAGCCTGATCGGCCTTCACGTCGAGGATGCGACCCGTCGTGGTGTCGCGCTTGACGTGACGACCTCCGGATCCGACGAACTGCGAGCGGCCTGTGACCGCACCGCGGCGTCCCGGACCCTTAGGTGGGTTCTTCGCCATGAAGAACACCTCCTTTCACCGCCTGAGATTGGCGACGGCCAACCCGTCGCCGGGCGGCCTCCTCATTGTCTCATCCAGAGCGGCAGGATCCGCGCGCGAACCGATAGGAGACGGGAGGTAGCTCACAGTCGCCAACGCTCGGCCTACGATGCGTGCGCCCCGCCACGCTCCTGACATGAGCTCAGCACCCCGCCTCAACCCCGAGCAGAACGCCCGCGTGCGCATCGACGAGATGCTCGAGGAGGCTGGCTGGGTCATCCAGGACTTCCAGTACGCCGACCATGAGGCGGGTCCGGGCGTTGCGGTGCGGGAGCTGATGACCCCGCAGGGGCCGATGGACTACGCGCTGTTTGCCTTCGGTAAGGCGGTCGGGTCGATCGAGGCGAAGTCGGCGGGACGGACGCTGCGCGGCGTCGAGTCCCAGGCAGATCGCTACAACGAGGGCTTCAAGAAGGAGGTAGTCGAGGGACGCCCCTACAAGCGGTACGCCGACGAGCTGCTCTTCCACTACATGTCGACGGGTGCTGAGACGCTGTTCACGAGCCGGCGCGACCCGATCGTCCGCCCGCGCGAGGTCTTCCACTTTCACCGGCCCGAGACCCTCAAGGCCTGGGCCGAGCAAGAGCACCCCTTCCGCGCCCGCCTGCGTCAGCTCCCGCAGCTCAACACCGCTGGCATGCGCGACATCCAGAAGGTCGCGATCGCGAATCTCGAGCAGTCTCTGCTCGAGGATCGTCCCCGCGCTCTCGTCGCGATCACGATGGGAGGCGGCAAGACCTACGTCGCCGCCGCGGAGTCCTACCGCCTGCTGCGCTTCAGCGGCGCCACGCGGGTCCTCTTCCTGGTCGACCGCGTCTCGCTCGGCGACCAGGCCCGGGATGAGTTCCTCTCCTACACCTCGCCCGACACCGGGCGGCGCTTCGGCGACGACTTCGTCGTGCAGGTGTTGCGATCAAGGCACATCGACCCTTCCGCCAACGTCGTGATCTGCACGATCCAGCGCCTGTACGCGCTCCTGCGTGACGAGGATCTCGAACCCGACCTCGATGATCGCTCCGCCTTCGAGCTCTCGAGCAATGCCCAGCCGGTCGAAGCGCCTACGAGCCGTCGGTGCCGATCGAGACCTTCGACGTCATCTTCACCGACGAGTGCCACCGCTCGATCTACGGGCGCTGGGGCCAGGTGCTCGACTACTTCGACTCCTTCCTCGTCGGCCTGACCGCGACGCCGACGCCGACGACGACCGCCTACTTCGACGACAACCTGGTCGCCGAGTACACCCAGGAGCAGTCGGTCTACGACGGCATCAACGTCGACCAGCAGCTCTACCGCATCCGCACCGAGGTCTCAGAGGAAGGCTCGACGATCGCGGCCGGCGACTGGGTCAAGGTCCGCGACAAGGAGACCCGTCGCTCGACGCGCCGCAAGCTCCCCGACGACTTCGTCTACGAGAAGGAGAAGCTCGACCGCGCGGTCGTCAACCCGAGCCAGATCCGGATGGTGGTGCGCACCTTCAAGGAGCGCGTCTGCACGGAGATGTTCCCGGGTCGCATCGAAGTCCCGAAGACCGTCTTCTTCTGCAAGAACGACCAGCACGCCGAGGACGTGCTGCAGATCGTCCGCGAGGAGTTCGCCTGCGACTCCACCTTCGCTCGCAAGGTCACCTACAAGAGCGAGGGCTCGATCGAGCAGCACATCAAAGACCTCCGCTCCTCAACCAGATGCGCGGCCGCTCGGTCGCTCGCGGGCGCCGGGCGTGACCTGCTGGAAGTCGTCGTCGTCCATCCGCCGGAGCACCCGGGAGCTGATCATCCGCATGAAGACGAGGCACTCGATCGGTTTGACGTTCGTCCCGGTGCCGATCTGGTCGACTGAGACGGCGATGCGGAAGGCGGGCTGGTTGCGGCCAGACCAAGGACTACTCGGTCTTCATCGACTGCGTCGGGATCACCGACGAAGACGTTGCGCTCAAGGACGTCAACCCTCAGAACGCCGACCCGAGCCGTCCGTTCCAGGATCTCCTGCGCGACGTCGGCATGGACATCGCCGACGACCAGGCCTTGACCTCGGTCGCCGTGCGCCTCGTGCGCCTGAGCAGGAAGCTGAGCGCCACTGAGCGAGCTGAGTTCGCGAAGGCCACGGGCGGGCGGGACATGCTCGAGATCGCCCAGGCAGTGCGCGAGGCCGCCGACCCCGAGCGCCAGCTCGAGGTGGCTCAGGAGACCTCGAGCTCAGATGACCCGAGCGAGGAAGAGATCAAGGCGGCGCGCGAGGAGCTCGTGAAGGTGGCGGTTGCCGAGCTGCGCAGCGGCCCGGTCCGCCAGAAGATCGAGGAGCTCCAAGCCGAGGTCGACCAGTACATCCACATCGGCGGCGCCGACCAGCTGCTCGAGGCCGGCTTCGTCGGTGGGAAGGACGCAGCCGAGGACGTGGTCTCGACATGGCGGCGGTTCATCGAGGAGAACCACGACGAATACACCGCCCTCAAGGCCCTCTACTCGGAGCCCTACCGCCGGCGCCCCACCCTTGCTGAGATCAAGGAGCTCGCCGCGGCGATCCGCAGGCCACCGCTCAACCTCACGCCCGAGCGCGTCTGGGGCGCCTATGAGCGACTCGAGCAGGACCGTGTGAAGGGCCACGGCGGCAAGCTCGACGCCGATCTGGTCCGGCTCGTCCGCTACACACTGGAGCAGGATGACGAGCTCGTTCCCCACTCTGAGGTGGTTGCCCTGCGCTTCGAGCTCTGGCTGCGAGAGCAGGAAGCCGACGGCCGCAGCTTCACCCCCGAGCAGTTGCGCTGGCTCGAGATGGTCCGCGACCACATCGCCGCCAGCATGAGCTTCGATCCGGCCGAGGACTACGACCTCCTGCCCTTCGCGGAGGAGGGCGGGATCACGGCCGCATACGAGCTCTTCGGCTCGAATCTCAGGCCGCTGATCGACGAGCTCAACGAGCAGCTGACGGCGGCATGAGCTCCATCGAGTCACGCCTTCCTACCGGTTGGGTCTGGAGCACCCTTGGTGATTTATGCGAGCCATCGCAATACGGATGGACCACAAAAGCTGTCACGGTTGGCGAAGTCAAGTTCCTCCGCACGACGGACATCACGCACGGTCCGATTGACTGGCGGACCGTCCCGTACTGCGCAGAGCCGCCGCCGGAACTCGCTCGCTACCAGCTCTCGAGCGGTGACATCGTTGTCTCCCGTGCGGGTTCTGTCGGGTTTAGTGCGTTGATCGACGCGGCTCCCGAGCATGCAGTATTCGCCTCTTATCTCATTCGCTTCCGGCCCCTCGATATCCGCATGGCGAAGTACCTGGCGCTGTACCTGCAAACGCCCGACTATTGGCGAGCTATTGGGGCGGAAGCCGTCGGCATCGCGCTGGCGAACGTGAACGCCCGCAAACTTTCGGCAATCCCCGTTCCGCTGCCGCCTCGCGCTGAGCAAGATCGCATCGTGGAGGCTCTTGAAGGCCATCTTGCCGCAGTAGAGCGGGGGATGCGGGACATGCAGTCAGCTCATGGGCGTCTCGACACCTTGCTCGTTGCGCTTCTTCGCAACGAGCTTTCAGCGGGTGAGGACCACGCCCTAGGCGCGGTCGCCGAGATCTCGTCGGGCGTCACCAAGGGACGCAAGACAAAAGACGAGGTTGCTGCCCATCCCTTTCTGCGAGCCGCGAACATTCGAGACGGACATCTCGATCTCACGGAGGTCAAGACCATCGAGGCCTCCCAGAGGGAGGTGTCGAAATACCGGCTTGAGGCTGGCGACGTCCTGTTGGTCGAGGGGAGTGGCAGTGCCGATCGGCTGGGCCAAGGTTGGCTGTGGGAAGGCCAGGTCGCAGAGTGCATCCACCAAAACCACGTCTTTAGAGCTCGTCCCGATCGATCCGTGGTGCTGCCGCGCTTCCTTGCCTGGACGCTGCGTTCTCCTCGAAGCAAGGCCTATTTTCGCAGCGTCGCGAAGACAACAAGCGGTCTGTCGACAATGAATAGGCGGCAGCTTGCCGGCATTCCTATCCCTCTACCGCCGCTCGATGAGCAGGGGCGCATCGCTCGTCGACTCGACCAGGCAGAAGAAGGCATTCGGCAAGCGCGCGGAGACTTAGAACGTCAGGCCACGCGGTCAGAAGAGCTGCGTCGGTCCTTGATGCATCGCGCTCTAGCGGGCCAGCTTATGCCTCAGATTTCGTCAGACGAGCCAGCGAGTGAGCTGCTGGCGCGCATCAAAGCCGAGCGATCCGAGCGGGATGCCGAGCGACGGGGCAAGCGACCTAATCGACGGAGCAAGCAGCAGAAAACGCCCGATTTGGTCCGCATGGAGGGCTAGTTATGAAGCAGCCCATGAGCGACCACTCTCGTCAGCTGGTCGCGAAGCTCTGGAACTACTGCCAGCTGCTGCGCGACGACGGCCTCTCCTACGGCGACTACGTCGAGCAGCTCACCTACCTGCTGTTCCTCAAGATGGCCCACGAGCGCACCGAGCCGCCGCGCTCGGAGCCTTCACGCCTGCCCGCTGGCTACGACTGGGGCTCACTCACCACGAAGTCGGGCCCCGAGCTCGAGGCCCACTACATCGCCACGCTGCAGCGCCTTAGCGAGGAACCGCGCCTGCTCGGGCTCATCTTCCGCAAGGCTCAGAACCGGATCCAGGATCCCTCGAAGCTACGGCGCCTGATCGTCGACCTGATCGACTCGGAGACCTGGACCGGCGTCGACGCCGACGTCAAGGGCGACGCCTACGAGGGACTGCTCGAGAAAAACGCGGCCGACACGAAGTCGGGAGCCGGCCAGTACTTCACGCCGCGCCCGCTCATCAAGGCGATGGTCGACGTGATGCGCCCGCGTCCCGGGCAGACGATCGGCGACCCCTCCTGCGGCACCGGCGGCTTCCTGCTCGCCGCCCACGACTACATCTCCCATCACCACCAGCTCGATCGCGAGGAGAAGCGCTTCCTGCGCGACCACGCTTTCCATGGCATCGAGATCGTCGACAACACCGCCCGCCTGTGCGCGATGAACCTCTTCCTGCACGGCATCGGCGGGGCGGCGATCGACGCCACGCCGCCGATCGAGGTGCGCGACGCCCTCCTGACCGAACCGTCGGAGAAGGTCGACATGGTGCTCGCCAATCCTCCCTTCGGCAAGAAGAGCTCGATCACCATGGTCGGCGAGGACGGGCGCGCGAGCTCGAACGCGGAGACGATCGCCCGCGAGGACTTCTGGGCGACGACATCCAACAAGCAGCTCAACTTCCTCCAGCACATTCGCTCGATGCTCAAGATCCACGGCGAGGGCGCCGTCGTCCTGCCCGACAACGTCCTCTTTGAGGGTGGCGCCGGCGAGACCGTGCGCCGGCGCCTACTCGCCGAGTGCGACGTCCACACGCTGTTGCGGCTGCCGACCGGCATCTTCTATGCCCAGGGCGTTAAGGCGAACGTCATCTTCTTCACGCGCAAGGCCGCGTCCTCGACACCTTGGACCCGCCAGCTCTGGGTCTATGACCTCCGAACGAACCAGCGCTTCACGCTCAAGACGCGGAGCCTCAAGCGGGAGGACCTCGACGACTTCGTCGCCGCCTACCGGCCCGGCAAGCGCGAGCAGCGCGAGGAGTCAGAGTGCTTCAAGCGCTGGAGCTACGAAGAGATCGCCGAGCGTCCCGCCCTCAACCTCGACATCTGGGCCGACGTCCGTGATGAGTCCTTCTCTGACCCCGCCTTGCTGCCGCCGCCCGAGGTCATCGCCCAGCAGATCGTCGAGGACGCCACCGCGGCCATCGAGGCCTTTGCCGCCGTCGCCGCCGAGCTCGGCGATCGAAGCCGTGACGACCTCTCGGGGGCGGTCGACGACGAGCGCGGTGCGGATCCCGTGGAGGCCCTGCTTCCCGAAGAGACCGCAGGGTAACGGCCGCACCTTGCGCGAGTTCGCAAGGCTCTCGTCGCCCCGAGCTCGCGGCCGACGCGAGGGTGCTGAGGGCCCTGGCGAGGCTTACCTCAGTAGCGTCCGAAGCTGAGCATGGCCGTGCGCGAGGAAGAGAAGCCCGATCGCAGCCGGCTCGCGCGCCTGCGGCGCGAGCGCAAGCTGACTCAGGCCAAGCTCGCCGAGCTCGCCAGCGTCGATCTGCGGACTCTCAAGCGCCTCGAGAACAACGAGCTCGCCGAGCCGCGGCTGCGGCCGTATGCACGACTCGCCGAGGCGCTCGAGTGCTCGGTCGATGAGCTGATCGAGCCGGAGTGGCGCAAGCCGCGCTGAGCGCCACGATCGGCGCGCACCTTGGGTGCCAGCTGGTAGTTCTTCGCCGCACCGCGGGTTTCCGTCCGCGAGTGCGTTTATCTTGGTGTCAATGTTGACACCGGCAAGCGGCGATCTGTTGCCGAAGGCGCCGAGTGTCGCCAGCAGACCTTGCAGGGTGGATGAGCCGAAGGAGAGTTAAGGCTATGGGACGGCAGAGGCATGGCGGGAGCAAGACGACACGGGCGAGTGCGCCCACGGCTGAGCGGAGGCGGCCATGAGGTCGCGGCCTGATCCCAAGCCACTGACCAAGCGCCGCTCGACGAGCGCCTTCAACTTCGACCAGCGGATCGAGGCGTTTCTCGACGGTCCGAGCGGCGGCATCAATCCCTTGGCCGAGCTCGGCGAGGAGAAGCTCCTCTACGCGACGGAGAGCGTTGGGCGCCGCGACCTCGAGCAGGTCTATGGCAAGCAGATCGCCCGCGAGCACTGGAAGCTCGTCGAACCGCGAGTGATTGACGAGCTCAAGGCGACGGCGCCGCCGTTTGCACATCCCGAGTGGACCGACAAGGTCGAGGACATCGGCCGGATCTTTTCGCAGCCCGAAATGCAGCTGCTGTGGGCGCTCATCGACCCGAGCGGGCGCAAGCGCGACGCCAGGTCCGGAGGCAAGCGAGGGCCAGACGGGGCTTGGACCGCCCTCAAGGCGCTTGGCGCGACGCTCGCCCTCGGGCGCAAAGCCTCCCACTTCGACGACGCCTATGCCGACCTCCAGGAGTCGAAGCTCGCACGACTCTTCAGCGACGTCAACGCCACCTCAGTCGCCTACGCGCACCGCCACGGACACCACGTACCTGACTACGGGCCCGTGGTCCTGCCGCGCTGCGACTCACTCACCCGCCAGAAGGAGCGGCTCGGGATCGGCTTTCGCGAGCGCGCGCTCGAGGCGCGCATCGCGATGCTGAAGCGCCTCGATCGGCTAATCGGCGGCGGCCAGATTGGCAGGCGCCTCGGCATCGACGCGACGCCGGTTGCGGCCTGGGTCGATCAGGTATCCGGCAAGGACAACCCTGCTCGCGAAGCGCAGCTCAGGCGGCAGTGCCCGGACGCTGGGTTTCGCGCCTACCGCTACACCTCGACCGGCAAGGAGGACCGGTCCAGCAAGGTCACGAAGCGACAGAACACGGGCATCTCGCGTGCATGGCGGGGCTATCTCCTGACCACGATCGTCGATCTCGCCACCGGCCTGCCGCTCAACTCGGCACTGATCGATGCGTCGCGCAGTGAGTGGGAGCCGCTTGCCACGCTGCTGAACGAGATCTATGGGCTTTGGCCCGAGCTCTGCGACCGGACCGAGATGATGGCCGGCGACTCGGCCTATGACCATGAGTTGCCCTGCCACCTGCTCGAGGCCCACTACGGAATCGCCCCCGTGTTCCGGCTCCACCTCAACGCCGGACCGCAACGGTTGCGCTACGGCCGCAGCGACTCACTCAAGCACTACATCCACGACGGGCGCCTCGTCTGCATACACGACAAGGTGCTCGACTACCTGACCGCCGACCGCAAGCGAGACGCCGGCCTTGCGCCCGGCGAGCCGATGCCCGATAGCGCCTTCCGGGTGCGCGCGGCGGGCTGTCATAAGTGCGGGTCGGTCGGGGCGCCGATGCGCAACGACTGGAGCAAGCTCACGGCGATACCGCACCATCCCTTCGGTCGCCCCGACCTCTTTGCGAAGCGGATCGTTGCGCTTGCTCGCCACCGCAACATGACCGAGGGCCACTTCAACCGCCTGAAGACCGGCCACCACCTCGGTGGCGAGGATGCCTACCGCACGCGCCTGCGTGATCGCGCGACGCATGAGGCTCTCTTTCACTGGGCCGAGCTCGGGATGATTGCGCTGGCGCTCGACGATCAGGCTGAGCGCAAGGGGCAAGCGGCGCCGCGCGTCTCGCCGCTCGTGCCGGGTGGACCGGCTCCTACTGCGGTCGTGTACACGATGGTCCCTTCGGCGAGCGCTTCGGCGCCATCGGACGCTGTCGTGAGCAGCGGCTCAGAGCTCGAGGAGGAGGCCGAGGAGGCTGCCCGAGAGCCCGAGGGCGAAGAGGTCGCGGAGCCGGAGCCCGTTGTCAGCAGCGCGGAACGCTGGGACAGCGTCTTCGCGGGAAGCCGCTTCGCACGGGGCGGCGCCCCTAGCGATCCCGATCCCGAGCAGACCGACAGTTAGCCGCTTGCCCTCTCCTCGAGAGGGCTCTGGCGACTAAGGCAGGGTGTCGGTTCCCGACCACGACTCATCGCACGAGGTCAAGTCGCGCCCGGCTGCCTGGTAGTCGCGCAGGTGGTCGTTGTAGGAGGTCGCCTCGTCGTCTTCGAGGTCCCGCTGCGATCGACGTAAGGGGAGTTGTGCAGCCGTCGGAGGTCGACGTGGGGCTCGTATCGGGCGGGCACTTGGGCCGCGGCACGCCCGGAGAGGGGTCGAGGGTCGAAAGGCTCTTCTTCAGCGCTCGAGGCAGAGGCGCTGAAGTCGACTGCTCGTCGGCGGTAGAGAGGGCGACCGAGAGCACGACAGCGATCAGCGCCTCGGGACTCCGGCCACCCGGTTTCAGCGCAAACAGCGGCTCCGCCGCCTCCTCTGAAAACCTGCAGCTATCGAAGTCCGGATCAGAACCTGCCACTATCGGAAGCCTGTTCCGGATGAGTTGCGCGCGTGCTTGAGAATCCCTGCAAATGCGCCTAAACGCAGTAGGTCGAAACCTGCAAATAACCGGCCCTCTGGCCCTGAGGGCTACAGCTACCGGCAGATCTGCGAGAAGACCGGCTGGACCTACACGAAGGTGAATCGCTGCCTCGCTGAAGGCCGACAGAAGTTTGTCCAAAGAGTGGCGGGCATCGAGTCTGGCG
>Ga0136614_10001452_pt1 | contig 13985 bp, 14 predicted proteins | sample AntDrymUQ2792106_2_FD_106643 | JGI IMG/M metagenome (GOLD analysis project Ga0136614, IMG submission 106643) | Polar desert sand microbial communities from Dry Valleys, Antarctica - metaG UQ279 (21.06) | ecosystem: Environmental > Terrestrial > Soil > Desert | place: Antarctica: Dry Valley...
CCAGCTGCATGCGGCGGAGACGGAGAAGTACGCGCACGTGACCTATTTCTTCAACGGTGGACGGGAGGAGGAGTGGCCCGGTGAGACCCGTCTCCTCGTTCCGTCGCCCCGCGAGGTGGCGAGTTACGACCAGAAGCCGGAGATGTCTGCCCGGGAGCTCACGGACAGGTTCGTCACGGAGCTCGAGTCCGGCGCCTACGGCTTCGCAGTCCTGAACTTCGCAAATGCCGACATGGTCGGCCACACCGGCTCGATTCCCGCTGCGATTCAGGCCGTCGAGACGGTGGACGAGTGCCTCGGGCGCGTCCTGACGGCGATCTCAGGCGCCGGAGGAGTCGCGCTCGTCACGGCCGACCACGGAAACGCCGAGAAGATGCTGGACGAGGACGGCAAGCCACATACGGCACATACGGCGAATCCGGTGCCGCTTGTGCTGACCGACACAGAGGGTTCGCTTTGCGCAGATGGGGAACTCTCAGACCTGATGCCTACTGCGCTTGCGCTCCTCGGCCTCGATAAGCCTTTACAGATGACCGGCAAAAACTTGATGTCCGGACAGAAAACCCCCGGCTATAATTAACTCCTCTGTGGCGCTCCCCCAGCCAGATTTCGGTGTTCTCAAGAAGGCCCAGCGCGGTGATGAGCGGGCCTTCAATCTGATCGTCCGCGCGTACGAGACACCGGTTTACAACTATGTGCTCCGGCTCGTCGGGGATCGCTCCCTTGCAGAAGATCTGACGCAGGAGGTCTTCCTCCGGGTCTATCAGGGGCTTCCTCGGTTCTCGCTCCGCTGCCGCTTCACGACCTGGCTCTTCCAGGTGACGAAGAACCGCGTGCTCGACGAACTGCGAGCGAACGAGCGAAGACCGAAGACCTTCGTTGCGCTCGACGACGCGCCCCAGCTCGAGGTTGTCGACGCTCCCGTCGAGCGGCTCGAAACGGTGGACGCCGTCTGGCGGGCCGTCAACGATCTGACCGTCGACCTGAAGATGGCCCTGCTTCTCCGCGACATCGTGGGCCTCTCCTACACGGAGATCGCCGACTCGCTCGAGATCACTCTCGCCACCGTGAAGTGGCGGATCTACAAGGCGCGTGAGGAAGTCCAGCTGGCGCTCGCCCGCGAGGGAATCACCTTCGCGACGAGCCAGGGCGCCGAGCCGGCCACCGCCGCGCCCGCTTCGGTCTAGCCCGCTCTCTCGCGCAACCACTCGGCGAGCAGGCGCGCCGACTCGGACGGCGACTCGCCTCGCGGAAGCACCACCGCCGGAGCTGGCTGAGCCGGGGGCGGCGGCTGCGCGGGCGGCGATTCGTCTCGCCCTGCAGAGGCGAGAGCCAAACCGACCACGATCGCTGTGGTGGCGACGAGGCCGGCCAGCCCGAGCAGCGCCCGGCGTGAAACGTGGATCGTGCGGCGCGGGCGGCCCAGCACCTCTGTCGCAACCGTGGCCGTCGGCGGGGGAAGAGGCTGCGTCGGTGGCTCTGGCGACGCCTGTGCGAGCTCGCGCGCAAGCTCGACTGCCGACTGAGGCCTTTCGTTGGGATCGGTTGCCAGGCAGCGTCGGATGACCTTCTCCAGCGCCGGCGGAACGTCGGGCGGCGGCCGTCCGTCGGGAGGCCGGCCGGTGAGCAGCTCGTGGGCCACTGCCCCGACCGAGTAGAGATCGGCGGCGGCGGTCACCTGCCCGCCGGCTGCCTGCTCCGGTGCGGCGTACGCGATCGTCCCGAGCACGGTGCCGATCTGAGTCAGCTCGGAGCCGACGACCGGCCGCGCGATCCCGAAGTCGGCGATCTTGAGCACGCCGTCCTTGCTCAGGAGGAGATTCTGCGGCTTCACGTCCCTGTGGACGAGGCCGGCGGCGTGCGCATGCTCGAGGCCGGCGCAGACTTGCAGGAGGAGATCCACGGCGCGGCCGGGCTGGAGGCTTCCCTCCCGCGCGACGACCTCGGAGAGCGTCTCGCCCTCGACGTATTCCATCACGATGTATGGACTACCGTCCTCCTCACCCACGTCGTAGACGCCAACGACGTTCGGGTGAGAGAGCTGCGCGGCAAGCTTTGCTTCGCGAAGGAACCGCTCGCGCAAGCCTTCGTCGTCGGCCAGCCTCGTGGCTAGGCGCTTGACTGCGACTTTCCGCCCGAGTTCTTCATCCTCCGCGAGCTCGACCGTCGCCATCCCACCCTGGCCGAGTGTTCGCTCGACGGTGTAACGGCTCAACCGTCCCCGTCCTCGTCTTCCTTATCCTTCTTCTTGTTCTTCTTCTTTGTCTTCTCGCCCTCTGACGGCTGAGCCGGCTCACGGCAAGGCGGGATCGACGCCACGATCTCGTTGACGACTCCCGAGAGATCCTCGAGATAGGGCTCCGGAATCCGGCGAGCGTTGATGGCGAGGGTGACCTCGTCACGGAGACGTCCGGCTTCCTCGGCGGCGCCACACGAGTCACCGCTCTCGAGTCGCTGCGCTACCTCGTCGCTGCGTGTTGCAAGCCCCTCTGCGACCGCGCTCTCGATCTGCGGTCCAGGCGCAGCCTCTTGCGACTCGTTTCCGCCGCCGCACCCCCCTGCGAGGGCCAGCGCGCTACACGCCAAGAGCCAAGCGGTCCGCGAGTGCGTCGGGCAACCCCCTTTCCCGGATCTCTGCCTGCGTTCGATCCACAGAGTAGGCGACGCGCTCGAATGAGGCCTGCCGCAGACCAAGGTCGAGGCGGAGATAGGCGGCGCGTGCGTCTCCATCTCTCGGCTGGCCGACCGAGCCCGGATTGAGGAGCCACCGGCCGGCGCCGAGGTCGGCTTCGAACCCAGTCGCCGCCACGCCGCCCTGGACCACGTCGTCTGCGAGAGCAAGCGCCGTCGGGACATGGCTGTGGCCGACGAGAATCAGGGACGCCTGCGTCAGCGCGAACGCCTCCTCCGCCGCAAGGTCGGTGATGACGTAATCCCAGACGGGATCACTCGGACTGCCGTGAAAGAGCGCGGCACCCTCCCGTTCGGCCTGCGGGGCGAGCGAGGACAGGAACTCGCGTGACCCCGGCGACAGCTCCGAGCTCGTCCAGATGGAAGCCGCAGCGGCTTCAGGATTGAAATCCTCGACTGTGACGTCGGCCGACCCGAGCGCGACGAGATCGTGGTTCCCGACCAGCACCAGGGACGACCGCTCCTGAACGAGCGCACAGCATTCGTTGGGCCGAGGCCCGTACCCAACGGTGTCGCCGAGACACCAGATCTCATCCGGCGGATCGCGCTCGATCTCGGCGAAGACGGCCTCGAGCGCGTAAAGGTTGGCATGGATGTCCGAGATGACAGCGATGCGCACGCCGAGATTCTGGGGGATCGGCGCGGCTGCGGCCGCCTGGCTCGTCGCAGCCTGGTTCCTCTGGGACACCTCGGTTCCCAACCTGGCCCTGGGGACCGTGGAGCCGGAGAGCGCGTTCTCACGCGCGCACCTCGAGCGCAGCGGTCGCTACGAGGGACTGCTGCGGGCGAACTGGGCGCTTGCCACCCTCGTTCACCTGTTCGTCCTCGCCGCAGCCGCGTGGTTCGCGCCGCGTCTGCGTCTCCGGGGGATCCGTGGCGGCGTCGCGCTCGGCGCCGTGACGCTGTCCGCTGTCTGGCTGGCGAATGTGCCGTTCGTCCTGTCCGCCCACTGGTGGCGGCGCAGGTACGACATCTCCGACGCCCCCTATTCCACGATCCTCGTCGACCCATGGCTCGAGCGGCTCGGGACGCTCGCCGCCGCCTGTGGTGCGCTCGCCGCGCTCATGCTTCTCGCCCGTCGCCTCGGCGATCGCTGGTGGCTCCTCGGTGGGCCGGCCTTCGCGCTCATCGGCATCGTCTTCCTCCTTGCCCAGCCGCTGCTCTTTACGCCGCGCGTGGAGCCGCTCCGCGACCGGGAGCTCGTCGCGGAGATCCAGGCTCTCGCCCGCGAGCAGGGCGTAGGGGAGGTCGACGTTCACGTGCGCGACGCAAGTCGCCGAACGCGCGCCCTGAATGCCGAGTTCTACGGCTTCGGCCCGACTCGGCGGATCGTTCTCTGGGACACCACCCTCGACGGCCGGCTGACGCGAGGGGAGATCCGTTCCCTGGTCGCGCATGAGCTCGGGCACGTCCAGGCAGCTCACGTCTGGAAAGGCGTGGGCTGGCTGTTCCTGCTCGCGGTTCCGGGCGCCTACCTCGTCGCGCTCGCCTGCCGGCGACGAGGCGGCCTTGGCCGGCCCTCGGCCGTGCCCGTCGCGCTGCTAGCGCTCGCGGCGCTCGAGCTGACGACCCTGCCGGCGACGTCGGCCGTCTCGCGGCGCTACGAGGAGGAGGCCGACTGGCTGGCCCTGCGGGCCACCCGCGACCCCGGCTCGTTCGAAGGGCTCACGAAGAAGCTCAGCCGGGCTTCGCTTTCGCAACCGGATGCGCCTCGTTGGGCGCGGATCGTGTTGGAGACGCATCCGACGCCGCTCGAGCGGATCGCGCTGGCTAGGAGTCGCGCGGCGGCGCTTCCGGAAGGTTCTTGATCCCCTCCCGGGTGGACCACTTCGACCACGAGTCCTGCATCGCGTCGAGCAGCTCCTGCATGAAGCGCGCCGAGACGTTGACCCGCGAGACGACGACGCCTGGAATGTCGCCCTCCTCGATCTCGTGGTCGATTCGGGCGAACGTCAGCGTGAACTCGTAGTCCGAGAAGCTGATGTTCGCGAAGTTCGCGTAGACGCCGGCGAGGTTCTCCGGATCCAGGTGGATGTTGAGCTGGCGCTCCTGACCCCCGTCGTCCACGGCTCTACGATACAGCGGCGTGGAGCTCGCGTTCACCCCGCGGCGGATTGCGGCAACTTTCGTCGCCGTGGGCCTGACGCTCCTTGCCGGGACGCTCGGGTTCCGCCACACCCTCGGCGAGGCCTGGGGCGACGCCTTCTACCGGTCGGTCATCACCGCGTCGCTCTTCGGTCTCGACTCGCGACCGCAAGGTCGCGACGCCGAGGCGCTGACGCTGATCCTGGTTTTCGCGGGCGTGGCAATCTTCGGCTACATCGGCGCCCTGATCGTCGAAGCGATTACAAGAGGCGTGGTCACGGGCGCAATCGCCGAGCGTCGAAGGAGGCGGAGCATCGAGCATCTACGGGATCACTACGTCATCTGCGGCTACGGCCGTGTCGGCCGTCAGATCGCGGTGGAGTTCGCCGAGGCCGGCGTGCCCTTCGTCGTCCTCGACTTCAACGCCGACGCGATCGAGGAAGCGCGCGAGAAGGGCCTCCTCTACGTGGAGGGAAACGGGACGGAGGACGAGGATCTCGAAGCCGCGGGCCTCTCGCGTGCCCGGGGGCTCGTCGCCTCCTCGGACTCGGACGCGGACAACCTCTACATCACGCTCTCCGCCCGCGACGCGCGCCCCGAGCTCTTCATCGTCGCCCGGGCTGCGTATCCCGACGCCGCCAAGAAGCTGCGCCTGGCCGGCGCCGACCGCGTCGTGCAGCCCTACTCGACGGCGGGCAAGGAGATGGCGAAGCTCGTCCTGAAGCCGCAGGTGGCGGCCTTCCTGGACGTTGCCTCGGCCACGGGTGGCCCCGATCTCCGCTTCGAGGAGATCGAGGTCGCCGACTCCTCGGCCCACGTGGGTAAGTCGATCAAGGAGATCGACATCAGCGGGCGGACGGGCGCGCTCGTCATCGCCCTGCGCAAACGGGACGGGACGTTCGACACCACGCCCCAGCCGGACGCCGTTCTAGGCCCGGGCGACGTGATGATCTCGGTGGGGACGAAGGAGGAGCTCGGCGCTCTCGAGGAGCTGTTCGCGCCCGGCGAGACCCTTGGCGTCTAGGGCGCTCGACAGGCTGACGGACGCCCTCGTCCGGATGGCGGGAGGGCCGGCTGAGCTCGACCGGCCGAGCAAGGCAGAGCACGGGGACTATGCGACGAACGTCGCGCTCAGGGTGGCGGCGGCGAAGGGGGTCGCCCCTCGTGATTTCGCCCAAGAAATTGCCGCGAGTGCCCCCGAGATCGAGCATGTCGAGCGAGCCGAGGTCGCGGGCCCCGGCTTCGTCAACCTTTTCCTGTCGCCCTCCTGGTACGCGCAGGCACTGGGCGAGATCCTGGAGTCGGGGAAGGACTTCGGCGGCGGATCCGCCGAGAGGGCCGAGCGCGTGCAGGTCGAGATGGTCTCCGCGAACCCGACGGGCCCACTCACCGTCGGCTCGGCCCGGAACGGTGCGTTCGGCGACGCAGTGGCCCGGCTGCTCGAGTTCGCGGGCCACGAGGTGGAGCGGGAGTACTACGTCAATGACATCGGCCGGCAGGTCGAGCTCTTTCGCGAGTCGGTCGAGGCACGGCGGCGGGGCGAGGAGCCGCCCGAGGACGGCTATACGGGCGAATACGTCTCCGAGATCGCGTCGGTCCCGGGCGATCCGGTCGACCGAATGCTGGAGGAGATCAAGGCCGAGCTGATGCGCTTTCGGATCACCTTCGACTCGTGGGTGCTCCAGCGCGAGATCGAAGGCGAGATCGCGGCGGCGCTGCCCAAGCTGGACACGTACGAGGCGGAGGGGACGACGTGGGCCCGCACGAGCGCCCACGGCGACGATAAGGATCGTCCGCTCGTCCGCTCGTCGGATGGGAGCTTCCTCTACTACGCGAGTGACGTCGCCTACGCGGAGAACAAGTTCGCCCGCGGGTTCGACCGGCTCCTGTACGTGCTGGGGGCCGATCATCACGGGTACGTCGCTCGGTTGAAGGCAGCGGCTGCGATGCTCGGCCACGATCCCGCGCGGCTCGAGGTGCTGATCTACCAGCTCGTCCATCTCGTCGAGGGCGGTCAGGCCAGGCAGGCCTCGAAGCGTCGCGGGGACGTGGTGTTCCTCAGCGAGCTCATCGACAAGATCGGAATCGACGCCGCGCGCTGGTACCTGGTCTCGAGAGGCCATGACCAGGCGATCGAGATCGACGTCGACCTCGCGCGGGAGCGAAGCGAGAAGAACCCTGTCTTCTACGTTCAGTACGCCCACGCCCGGATTGCCGGGATCCTGCGGAACGCGGGCGGTGTCGAGCCGTCCGGCGACGGTGCGGCCCCAACTGCCGAGGAGAGGGAGCTCGTGAAGAGGCTCGTCGAGCTTCCCGGGATTGCTCGCGAGGCCTGCGAGCGGCGAGGGCCACACGCGATCACGACGTATGCGATCAGGGTCGCGGACGACTTCCACCGCTTTTACCACCATCACCGGGTCCTCGGTACGGACGAGGAAGCGTTCCGACTCGGTCTCTGCGTGGCCACCAAGTCCGTGCTTGCGCGCTGCCTCGACCTCGTGGGGGTCGAAGCGCCGGATCGCATGTAGGTCAGTAGGATCGCGCCGTGGCCGCCTCGTCCAAGGCGCCGGACCGGAACCTGGCGCTCGAGCTCGTCCGTGTCACCGAAGCCGCCGCGATGGCGGCCGGCCGGCTGATCGGGCGAGGGGACAAGATCGCCGCCGACCAGGCCGCCGTCGACGCGATGCGAATCGTCCTCGACACCGTCTCCATGGCCGGCGTCGTCGTGATCGGCGAGGGGGAGAAGGACGAGGCGCCGATGCTCTTCAACGGCGAGGAGATCGGCAACGGCCAGGGACCCGAGGTCGACGTTGCCGTCGACCCACTCGAGGGGACGAGGCTGACCGCTCTCGGGATGCCCAACGCGATCGCAACCGTTGCGGTCTCCGAGCGCGGAACGATGTTCTTCCCCGGTGCGGCCTTCTACATGGACAAGATCGCGTGCGGTCCCGAGTCCGCGGACGTCATCGATATCGAAGCGCCCGCGAGGGAGAACGTCCGTCGGGTCGCGAAGGCCCGAGGCGTCTCTCCGAGTGAGATCTCCGTCGTCGTCCTCGACCGCGAACGGCACGAGGGACTGATCGCCGAGCTCCGCGAGGTGGGAGCGAAGGTGATGCTGATCACGGATGGCGACGTGGCCCCCTCGATTGCCGCCGCCCAGCCGGGAACCGGCGTCGACCTGCTGATGGGCGTGGGCGGAACGCCGGAAGGCGTGCTTGCCGCCGCGGCGCTGAAGTGCGTCGGCGGAACGATTCAGGGGAAGCTCTGGCCGCGAAACGACGAGGAGCGGCAAGCACTCGTGAACGACGGCTTCGACCTCGACCGCGTGCTGACCACGGACGACCTCGTCGGGAGCGGCCACGTCTTCTTCGCGGCGACGGGCGTGACGACGGGGGCGCTGCTCCGCGGCGTTCGCTACACGAGAGAGGGTGCGACGACCGACTCGATCGTCATGCGCTCACGCAGCGGAACGGTGCGCCGCATCGAGGCGACGCACGGGTTCCAGAAGCTCGAGGAGATCTCGAACCTGGCGCTGCGCTAGGCGACGGCCTCCGCCGTCTCCCATTCGGGCGCGTACGAGCCCGAGCGGGCTGCGCTGTTGAACTTCGCACGGCGAAGGAACGCCTGCTGGGCGGCGCCGACATTCTCCGGATCGCCACCCCAGGCCTTGAGTGCCGGGGCCTGGAGCGCTCGCCCGTAGGAGAACGAGAGCTGCCACGGGGGCGGACCCAACGCGTTCATCGCGTTGAGGTGAGCGGTCGCATCCTCGTCGGACTGGCCTCCCGAGAGGAAGACGATGCCGGGCACGGAGGCAGGCACGGTGTTGACGAGCGCCTTGACTGTCTGCTCGGCCACCGTCTGCACGTCGGCCCGGTCCGACGAGTCGTAGCCGGACAGCACCATGTTCGGCTTCAGCAGGATCCCCTCGCGTTCGACCCGCTGGTCGAAGAGCTCGGTGAAGACGGCCTGGAGCGTCCTCGTCGTGACGCGGTAGCTGTCCTCCATCGAGTGCCCGCCGTCCATGAGGATCTCAGGCTCGACTATCGGAACGAGCCCGACTTCCTGGCACAGGGCGGCGTACCGGCCCAGCGCGTGGGCGTTGACCCAGATCGCGTAGTCGCTCGGCCTGTCCTTGCCGATCGAGATGACGGCGCGCCACTTCGCGAAGCGTGCGCCGAGTCCCCGATACTCCTCGAGCCGCTCGCGGAGGCCGTCCAGCCCCTCCGTCACCGTCTCGTCGGGCGAGCCCGCGAGCGGTTTCGCGCCCGTGTCGACCTTGATCCCCGGGATGATCCCGCGGCCCTCGAGCAGCTTCGGGAACGGCGTCCCGTCCGCGGACGACTGGCGGAGCGTCTCGTCGTAGAGGATGACGCCGCTGATGAACTCCTCGGCGCCCTCGGCGGTGAGGAGCAGATCCCTGTAGGCGCGCCGGTTCTCCTCGGTCGACTCGACGCCGATCGCGTCGAAGCGCTTCTTGATCGTGCCAGTGCTCTCGTCGGCGGCGAGGATTCCCTTTCCCTCGGCGACGAGCTGCCGGGCGGTCTCGTGTAGATCGGCCATGCAAATCCCTCCTTGTGTTCTGCAGAGAGAGATTCTAGGAGGGCTTGGTGGAACGTCGCTCGTCGCCCGGCAGCACAGGCCTGCGTTTCGTCAAGCCGTCCTCCTGCTAGGCGGGGCAGTCAGTGCGCTTGAAGCCGCGGGCCGCCTTGTCGCTCAGCACCCATCGCCAGCTCTCGGCGACGGGGACGACGTGGTAGGTGGCCGAGTACTCCGACTCGTCGGTGACGACCCGGACACGCACGCGTTTTGCCGGCGTACGGGACCGGAGCCCGTACACGTTGAGCTGTGCCTCCTTGACGTCGAGGATAACGATGGACTGGATCGTCCCCTCGACGTCGATGCTTCTGCGGCACTCGTGGTACTCGTTGCGGGTCACGAGGCGCTGGTGGAGCGGGTGGAGAAGGTCCCACGCACCGCCGTAGTCGCCGAAGTACTCCTTCTCGAGCACGGTCTTGACGGCCGCCCCGGCCTCGTGGTCCTCCGAGTCCTCGCTCAGCGCGCAGCCTGCCGCGAGTGCGACGAGAGCGAGCGCGCAGAGAGTCCGGGCGAGGGCCATTCGGCGTTCCGGACGGTATCGTTCCATCCGACGCGGACGTAGCTCAGTTGGTAGAGCGTCGGCTTCCCAAGCCGAAGGTCGTGGGTTCGAAACCCATCGTCCGCTAAGAGAAACCCCCCGGACACGGGGGGTTTCTCTTTGACGGGAGGCGACAGATCCGCTCTGCAAGCGGTTTGTAAGCGAGCATGTTTCACCCGCAGCCGTAGTCACAGAGCGGCCGCGGCGCTTGAGCGCTCCTCCCTTCGCTGAAATGCGTTGGTGCCGCATTGTCGATGCTGGCGGGAGAGGCTAGAGCGGGTGTGGGCGGCCCCGACCGGGGCCGCCCACACCCTCGTTGTTGCCTAGCTGCAGCCCGGGAGCTTGAAGCTCGCGATCCGGGTCTGCCAGCCGGCGAGCGCGCTCGCCTAGCCGGCGGCGGTGTAGTACTCGTTCACGTACCAGAACGTGCAGTCGTCGACCGGGTCGACGTTCATCGAGGTGTAGTCGCCCCAGCGGGAGTTCGTCGTCCTCTGGACGCCGCTCCCGTTGACGATCGTGCCCTCTGCGACCGTCATCTGGCCCGCGGGGTCACCGGCGAGGCGTCCGGTGTAGCGGATTCCCGGATAGACGTCGGTGCCGTTGACCACGCTGTAGCCGAGGCCTAGGTTGCCGTTCCGATCCATCGCGATCGAGCCCATCCAGCGGTGGACGCCGTCACCGGGCGCGTAGGTTCCCTGCTGGTGGATCGAGTAGACGCCGTCGGCGCGGCGCAGCTCGTACCAGCGCACGCCGGCGACACCGGGCAGCGCTTCGACGGACTGGTTCGTGACGAGCGCCTCGTACGTGCCGAAGTTCCGGTAGGCGAGCCGGTGTGTCGGCCGCTGCCGGTAGGAGAGGATGTCGAGGTATCGGCTTCCGTCGGTGATGCCCGGCTGCGGCAAGCAGTCACGGGAGCTCCGAGGCTGGCTACCCGGGACGACACCGCACGGGAAGATCGAGTCGAACGACGCCGTCGGCAACTCGAGCGGCTCGCTCAGCGACGCCGTCGGGTTTGCCGACCACTTCACGGCCAGGTCGTAGACGTTGAGCGCGTCCACCGTCGCGCCGTAGCGGGCCCCGTCGTCCTGCGTGCCGACGATCGGCGCCGGTGCGTGGCCAAGCGGCCGCCGGTTGCCGTCGATGTCCGCCGGCAGGAGGCCGTCGCCGATGTCCTCGAGCGTCACGTCCGGGTCTTCCGAGTCGAGGAAGAACTGGACGGCGCGCGCCTTCGGCTCGCCGTTCACCATCTTGTTCTTCTCGAGCGCGTAGACGCTGATCCCGTATCCGTCTACCGTCCCGAAGTCGCGCGTCGTCATCAGGTACGAGTTCGACCAGACGCCGTACTTCGGATAGTCGGGGAAGTAGTAGCCGCCGTCCACATCCGGCTGAGTGATGAACGCGTACCGGTAGTACGACCCCGTCGGGTCGCCGCTTGTCGAGATCGCGACGCAGTTGTAGAAGGGCAGCGCTGGGTCGTCGAAGCCCCGCGTTGTGAACTGGCTCAGAAGCCAGCGACCGGTCGTCTGGTCATACAGGACGATCGGGTCGCCCGAGGGGTCGGTGCAGTCCTCGATTGGAAAGTCGGCCCAGAGCGTCCCGGTGTCGACGGGTGCCAGCAGCTTGTTGCCGGCCTTGTCGTAGATCCCGAAGACGAGATTGACCATCTCGACGTAGTGGTTCGGCCCCACGTCTCCGACCGGATCGGGCGGATTTACCCGGAACCCGAAGATGTCGAAGTTGTCCTGGTTGCTCAGTCCTTCGAAGTTGGCGAAAACGCCCGGGACGAGCGGAGTCGTCGCGAATCCCGAGGTCTGGATCGCGGCGTCGCCGGTGTAGCCCGTGTCGCCGACGGCCTCCCGGGTGTTGCGCGTGTTCCCGGCAAACGCCTCGCCTCCGCCGGAGCTCGGCCGGAGCATCGTCACCGGCGGTGAGATGTCGAACGCGACCGCCGTCGAGAATGTCGGCTTCTGCTTCCCTGCTGCAACCGCGCCCGGCGCAGCGGTCAGCGCCGCCGCGAGGACGACCCCAAGAATGACAAGCACGCGCGCCTGCCGCCTCTGTCGTTGGATCATCATTCCTCCTGCTGTCGGCCGAGGGTGGCTCGTTCCGCCACCGTCTCGACGCTCCGGGACTCCTGTGTGCGCCCGTGATGTGTCCAACGTAAACCGTCGGAGGCCGCGCTTCAACCACGAACGGCCGCGGAGAAGCGCTACCCTCAGGTCATGCGGATTCTCGGGCTGGCGCTGACCGCGCTCGCGCTCGCGGCTCCCGCAGTGAGCGCGACGGGGGACTCGGGCCTCCGCGGCGTTGTGATGCGCGGACCGACGAGCCCCGTCTGTCGGGCCGACGAGCCGTGCGAGGCGCCTGCCGCGAACGTCGTACTTGTCTTCAAGCAGGCGGGCCGCGTCGTCGCGCGGACAACGACAGGCCCGAAGGGCGGGTATCGGGTCGGCCTGAAGCCGGGCAAGTATGCCGTCACGACCGCGAAGCGAACGATCGGGGCCGGCCTGACGCCGCGGATGGTGACCGTACCGCGGAAACGGTTCGCCCGGGTCGACCTCCACCTCGACACCGGCATGCAATAGCTCGTGACTCGGGCCGTGGGAACCGACTCCGGTGCCCGGCCCGGACACAAAGCGTGTCTCCGAACCTTAACTTACCGTCGGGATGGGGCGCGCTCCACCGCATCTGACACCCAAGGCTGAAGCTCGACGGCGAAGGACGGGTCGACGGAGTGGGGCAGGGGCGACTCCTTGTAGAGGATCTCGGCGCCCGCCTCCTCCAGCAGCGCCTTTGCACTACGGCCCCAGTCGACCGAGATGATCGGGTCGTCGGTGCCGTGCCCGATCCCGACCGGCGGCAGAGGCGGTGTCAGGTCGATCTCGAACCCGTCGACGGTCGGGATGAACCCGGAGAGGGCGATGATCCCGGCGGGCCGAGGCCGGCCTCGGCCGAGGCCCAGCGCCCAGCTCATCACGGCGCCCTGCGAGAAGCCGCCGATCACTGTCTGCTCCGGTGGTACGCCGGTCTCCGCCGAGAAGGCGCCGAGCCAAGCGGCCGCGCGATCGTAGGCGGCTGTGAAGGTCTCGTGATCGGGGTAGCCGATGTCGCGTACGACGTACCAGTGAGCGCCTCCCGGTGGGAGCACGAGCGGTCCGCGGGGCGCCCCTCCCACGAGACGGTGCTCGGGATCGAGGACGTCGATCAGCGGATAGAGGTCATGCTCGCTCGTCCCGCGGCCGTGGAAGAGAACGAGTGCGCCGGCCGGCGCGCCCGCCGCGGGACGGATCAGGTGCGCGAGGCTGTCCAGGTCCTTCAAGAGACCGGCGTCGCCCGCGGGTCGGGCAGCGGCGTCAGCGTCCGCTCGACCTGCTCGCGGAGAGGCTCGAAGTTCGGCGGCAGCGACAGCCGCTGGCCGAGCGTCTCCAGCGGCTCGTCAGCCGTGAAGCCGGGACCGATCGTGGCGATCTCGAAGAGCACGCCGCTCGGCTCGCGGAAGTAGATCGAGCGGAAGTAGAACCGGTCGATCACCGGGGTGGGCTTGGCGCCACCTTCCTGCGCCCGCGCGCGCCACGCCTCGTGCTCCTCCATCTGGGAGGCCCAGGCGACGTGGTGGACGGTTCCGGCGCCCCCGACCCCGGCCTCGCGCGCCTGGTCGTAGACGTAGAACGACCCGCGTTCGCGGCCTCTCACCTCGTACCCGGTCTCGCCGGCTGCCCGGAACTTGAGCGCGCCCTCCAGAAACTCTCTGCTCGCCGCCGGGTCGAAGCTGTATGCGCGCACCGAGTCGAAGCCCTGGAGCGCCACCTCCCGCGGGATGTCGGGATGCTCGGCGGCGAGCGGCTCGTCGGCCGTCTCGACGACGGCAAGCTCGAGGCCGAGTCCCTCTGGATCCAAGAGGCGCATGCGATCGTCGCTGCGATCGACCGGGACGCCCTCGTCGCGCAGGCGCCGCTCCCAGAAGTCGAGCGCCTCGGCGCTCGCAAGGCGCCAGACGATCCGGTGCACCATGCCCGCGCCGGCGCGTCCGCGCCGGGCGCCCGGGTACTCGAAGAACGTGATGTCGCTGCCGGAG